>ENA-OOXM01000084-OOXM01000084.1-human-gut-metagenome-genome-assembly--contig:-NODE-84-length-80090-cov-7.978172_pt1 | contig 80090 bp, 48 predicted proteins | sample MGYA00241589_ERZ501347 | MGnify/ENA primary metagenome ERZ501347 (study PRJEB25962, sample SAMEA2042832) | human gut metagenome | biome: human gut; feature: human-associated habitat; material: faeces...
CTGAGGTCTTTTTCAAAAATATTTCGTAATGTTGCACTCGCTGGTTGACTCTGCCATTGCGGATTTATTGCGTGTCAGACAAAACAACTTCTGTTTTTTGTCTCCGTTTATAATAATTATGTATTATATTTGCAGAACCTGATAACACAAACGCAAAAACCGTTCTGTAATGAATGAGGAAAAACGCATAACAGTAAAGGACATAGCGACACTGGCCGGAGTATCGAAGGGTACGGTGGACCGTGTGCTGCACAACCGTGGCGAAGTGTCGGAGGCAAGTCGCGAGAAGGTGATGAAGATAGCGCGGCAGATAGGTTATAAACCCAACGTGCACGCGTCGCTGCTCGCCTCGCAGAAGAAGTTTCTCATGGCGTGCATGATTCCCGAATACGCCCCCGGCGAATACTGGGACCTCGTGGCCAAAGGTTTGACGGCGGCGCAGAAGAAGGCCGAACCGTTCCACATAAGCATACAGATATTCAAGTACGACCTGTTCTCGGAGCGGTCGATGGACGAGTGTTTCGCCAATGTCATGGAGCAGAGGCCTGACGCCGTGGTCATGGCTCCTACGTTTCAGACCCGTGCCCGGGCCATAATGGAGACGCTGCATGGCAAGGATATACCCTGCCTGTTGATAGACTCGAGCCTGCCAGACTGTGAGTATCTTGCTTACTTCGGCATGCACATGTTCCGCAGCGGATACCTGGCTGCACATCTGCTTACCGACGGATGCGACGCCGCGAAGATAGCCGTGTTCAGCATACACAAGGATCTGGAGAGCGCAAACAACTCTGCCGAGAGCCGCCATGCCGGTTTCAAGCAGTATATTGACGAGCATGCGCCGGGCACAGAACTCATACATCAGTACATACATCCATACGACAAGGAATACAACCGCGTGGTGCTCGGCCGATTCTTCATGGAGCATCCCGACGTGAATCACATAATAACGTTCAACTCGCGTGTGCATCTCATAGCCGAATATCTGAAGTCGGAGGAGCGCGGCGCGCACACTGTGCTCATCGGTTTCGACCATCTGCCGAGAAACGTGGAGGCATTGAAAGACGGTTCGGTGAAGTTTCTCATCACCCAGCACACTGAGAACATCCTGTCGCTGTGTGCACAGACAGTGATAGACCACCTGATATATCACACCCAACCGGCGCAGCGCGACATGTTCGTGCCTATGGATATACTCACAAGATACAACGTCGACTTCTACCGTACGGTTCTCGTCTGACGCTAATCATTCATAAACCTTAAACCATTTCTTATGACACACGCCCGCGTACTTTCGTTTCTCATGGTCTGCCTCATGCTCGTGGCAGGCCGTTGTCCGGCACAGACCGGCACAATGAAGAGCATACAGGAGTTCGGAGTGCTGCCCGGCAACACGCCCGAGGCTAACCGTCAGAACCTTCAGAAAGCCATCGACTGGGCCTCACGCTCGGGACAGGCGCTGTGGGTTGAGCCTGTGGAGGATGGCTATGCCGTGGACGGAGGCATAGTGTTGAGGCGCAACGTGTCGCTTATAGGAAGTCATGCGCCCGTGGGACGAGGCACACGCCATCCCGATAGGCCGCAGCCCGTTGGCTCGCTCTTCAGGATAACCGACACCGAAAGGCCGTTCATCACCGTTGAGTCAGCCACGCAGATACGCGGCATACAGTTCTGGTATCCCGAGCAGACATACAACGATTCGTCGCGCATCATTGCCTATCCGCCCACAATACAGGTGAGTCATACGCAGAGTGTGAACGCCGTGAACATGACCGACCTTACGTTCTACGGTGAGTATGTGGCTATGGATTTCAACGCTGTGCCGTCCCATCCATGCGAACAGATGATATTCCAGCACTGCTACGGCTACCCCCTCAGCGGCGAATTCATAAGGATAGACTATTGTTACGACATTCCGCGCATACTCAACTGCCATGTCAATCCGTCCAACATGCGCGAGTTCGGCCGCAGTTTCAGCCGCGACGTCATCGACGCCGTGATGCAACGGGGCTCGTTCTGCTACGCCATAAACCATACGGACAACGCACAGCTCATCGATGTTTTCACATTTGGCACCTACGGTGGGGTGTTTCTCGGTCCTGAGTCTTACGGACAACTCACTAACTTCAACCTCGACTGCGTTACCGTTGGCATACACAAGACCGGCGCAAACACCAAGAACCGCAACTGGCAGATAGCCCAAGGATCGGTTATAGCCAACGCCGGAGCAGACATAAAGGACGTTCATCCGCTGATAATTGAGGGCGAGGGCCACACGTCGTTCGTCAATGTTGAGGCTTTCTCGGGCGGCAATGGTGCACTGACCACCATCGGTTCGTCATACGATTTCATGCTCGTGCGCGGCGACCGCAGGCTGACAGTGACGCTCTTCGGCTGCCGTATGAGAAACTACACGGCCGATGCGCCTTTCACCATACAGAATCCTAAAGCCGTCATACAGGCCGTGGCGTGTGTTGACAAGAACGAGGAACTGTATAATGTGACGGTGAATCCCTGAGCGTTGACCGCTATTTGAAGAATATATTTTTGAGTATTCCGTCGAGCCACGGCTCCTTCATCTTTTCGCGGAAGGAGTCGTAGTTCTTGAATTCCATGGCTTTTTTGTTCATTTGCAGACGCTTTGTCGTGTCACGTCCTGCCATATCCTTATCCGTAAATATGCGCCGGCATGCCGCTATCCTTGCATTCTCGTCAGCCGTTTTTGTTTTGAGAGTGTCTTTTCCGGCAATGTTTCCGGTTTGCGCCATGCCTTGGGTTCCGCAAACGGATGCTATGAGTAATATTAAGAACAGTTTTTTCATATCAGGGAAGTTTTGTTAATATTCACTCAATTGTGAGACATAAACAGGTAGCAAACCTCTCTTTTACAAAGATAGTGAAAGGCGAGTGCAACGACAAGACGGGAAAACTCTGTTTTACCGGAATTGGCACTGCCGAGCCGCCTCCTATTTTCTACAAAAATAGTGAAAGGTGATAACAACGACAAATGGAAAAACTAAGTTTTTACAAATTTAGGCATTGCCGAGCCGCCTCCTCTCTTATACAAAGATACAAAATATCTGTTACATATTACAAATGCCATCATATAAAAGAATATTAAAATTCTGTGTTGTATATTTTGTTTCCGGATATTGCATATTTATACACTTTCCGAAGTAAAAAATTTTGACAATAAAAATTTTCAAAATAGAAAATCGCAGTGGGGTATACTCTGTCCGGAAATTTGCCGAAAAGCCTTTTTCGTAACAGCCGTCAAAATGTTGCACAGCGGTCATAAGTGTGCAGCGTTGCGATAAAGCCCATTTCGCAATGCAATAAAGGCCATATCACCACCCGATATGGCCCATATCATCACCCGAAATAGGCTTTATCGCAGCATGAAACGGGCTTTATTGCAGTGCATTACAAGGACGATTGAAACGTCGTAAGGCGCAAACGGTTGAATGTCAATGCGATACGTAACCCTCTTAAAACTCGTGAATTTGCGACCGAAAAGTTTGTTGCTCGGAAAAACGGGCTTAATTTTGAGTTATGCATGTATATTTATGCATCAGCCTTTCGTGCTTTTGCATAAATATACATTTTCGGTATGAAGCTCCGTTGTGTGGCGTGTATGGTGCGTGGCGGGTTATGACTGTTATAGTATGCCGGTGTGTCGGACTGGGCAAATTGCGGCATGCCTTTGTCTTTTTTGCCGTTTATGCGAACAGTGTTTGTGCGTTGAGTGAGAAGTTTCAACGTTTTGTGTCTGGCGCATATGGCTGTCTCGGCATGAGATATACAGTCTTTCCTGTGCCGGACTTTACTTTTTTGTCAGATTGAATGTCACGCTGAGCATGGCATAGCGCGGTATGGTGTTGGTCCATGTTTCGGTTCTGCCTTGCGAATTGATGTGACATCTGCGGCTGCTCAGTTTGCCGAGTATGTCGAATCCTTCGATGGCGAAGAGCAGACGGCCTTTCATCACGCTTTTCGTAAGCCGTGCGTTCCACACAAGTTCTTCGGTGTTCATTCCGCTCATCTCGTATCCGCGGTGGAAGTATTGGTTTATGTCGGTGGTTAGCTGCATCTTCCACGGCAGATTTATCATGGCATTCATGCCGAAGCTGAAGTCTGTGGCGTTCACTTTGCTGAATCCCGTTCGCTCACTTGTAGCGTTGTTCCACCGCACTTTCGCGTTGAGTCCCATTGTCCATCCGTTGCTGAACTCGGTGTCCATTTTCAGTGTATTGGCCATGTTCAGATTGTTTACTGAGCTTCTGTCACTTACGTCCGAACCTTCTGCCGACGCCAGATCGACACTGTGTATGAACATGGTGCTGAAGGCGTTGCTTAGCGTTGTCTTCTTGCCTATGTTCATGGAGTAGGTGGCGTTGCCCCCGATTCTCCAGTTGCCGTTTACGTTTTCAGGGCGTATGGTTGTGATTCCGTCCTGCCGGTTGTACACAAATCCGTATGCAACTGCATTTTTTGTAAGCATATAGCTCAGTCCGGCGTCTATTCTGCTTTTCGTGTTCCAGTGGTGGCGCAGGCTTGCCGATGCTGTCAGGTGGTGTATGTTTTTCAGGTGCGGGTTGCCTGTCTGTATGAACAGTGGATTGCTGTTGTCGGCACAATCGACCATCATTTGCATCTGCGGTGTCTCGGACAGGTAGCTTAACCTTATTTGTGTGAACATCGTGTTCGGGTCTTTTGCCATTGCTATTATGAAGTCTGGCTCGAAGAATGTCGCCGTCCGGTGAATGTCAAGGTTTTCCAGTCTGAATCCTTTCAACCGTTTTGTGGTCCATCTCACGGGCATGTTGAGCGTCAGCGAGCCGATGCCTTTCTTTCTGAAGTTCCACTCCAGGCGCAGGCCGGCCGTATGGTCGAATGTTCGTTCCCTGTAGTTGTAGCTGTTGTTGCTTTCAATGGCGTCGGCGAGCATGTCGGATGTGGATGGCAGAATTCCGAAATCCGTAGAGCCGGCATAATCGAGCAGATCGAGCCTATACATCATGTTGTTTGTCCGGTTGTAGCGGTATTTTATGTTGTAATACGGTTTCAGAGTCTTCGATCCGAGGATGTAGTTGTATTGCAGCTTTGCTTCGGTTGACATATTGTGTCGGGAATTATCTTTGTAACGGTTGCGGAAAGAAGGCTGTTGCCCGTTTCCGAAGCGCATGTCGTATAGTCCGAATTCATCCATCACCGTACGTTCGTAGGCGAACGTAGCGTCCAGTTCGAGCATGTCTATATACAGTTTCTTTGCTCCGTGTATGGATGTGTTGATATTTAGCGTGTTGCCCGATGCTGCGCTACGGTTGAGCAGAGTGTTGGCTATTGATGTTTCGTCGCCAGTCTCTGATGTTGCCAGTCCGGTGTTTCTGCGTTTTGTATATGATGCGTTCACACGTCCTTGTATGTAGTTGCCTTCACCCTCTATTCTGAAACTGTTCATACTTCTGAAGTCTTCGGCCATGGCCGTGTTGTCGGCTGTAGATTGTCGCATCACGTCTCCGCCCTCAAGAAAAGTCCGTGTGTCGGAGCGTGAGGTGTTGTTGTTGTCGGTACGTGTGTATGTGTTGTTGGTAATGAAGTTTGAGAACTGTCCGAAGGTGTGCATGTGGGACAGTCCTGCGCTCTTTGTTGTGAGCACACCTGAAGGCAGCGCGCCCGACTGCCAGTTGCCGTTGTCGCCTATCCGTCTGTTGTCATTCAGATTGTTTATGTTTGCGAACGCTATAGTGCGGTTTATTTTATTGTGTCTCATACCGAAGGCTCTCAGCTTGTAACGCTGTTTTGTTCCTCCTCCGGCTTCGCCGTTGGCCATGTATCCGGTGGCATATTCCTTCTTCAGCCTGACGTCCATCACGTGGTCGCTGTCGCCCATGTCGCGTCCCATCATGCGCGATGTCGGTCCCTCACGGTTGTATATCTTTATTTTGCTGACACTGTATGCCGGAAGGTTCTGCAATGCCAGCTTCGGGCTGCCGTTGAAAAAGTCCTGTCCGTTGACAAGCAGACTCTCTATCGGCAGTCCGTTGACGCTTATCTGACCGTTGGCGTCGATGCTTGCTCCGGGCAGCATGGCTATTAGCGCGTCGAGCATGCTGCCTTCGGCCACACGGAAAGCGTCGGCGTTATAGACCAGAGTGTCGCCTTTGTACACCATCTTTATTTTTGTTGCCACTACGTCAACTTCCGGCAACGACATCACGCTGCGCATAATCCTTATGTCCTTTACTGCGACATGGCGCTCTCGTTTGGAGTGAATCACGAAGTCGGTGCATGCCGTTTCGTATCCGTCTTTGCTCACACGGATTATATATCTGCCCGGCTTGTTGACAACAAAACTGTATGAACCCTGCACGTATGCGAGTGTGGGTTCCTGCTCTAAAATTTCTTTGGGTATCTCCACCGTCATGGTGGTATCTATGAGAACGCTGTCCTCGTTAAGCAATTCTACGGCCACGCCACCCATATTGTCGCCAGAGAAACTTTCTACCACACGCCCTTCTACCGAATGGTGTGTCTTCTGTGCGGCGGCATTCAGTGATAGCAGCGTGAGTATGAATACGATATATATTCTGTGCATTATATGTTTTATTTTGAGGCTGAGTTCAAAAGGACCCAGCCTTTTATATTATAATTATCCTAAAGGTATGGGTGTCACAGGTGGAGGTGTTGCAGAACAAATATGTTTATCAACTGGTTTAGAACCAATATAGTATGTATATTTCATGTACATACATGACCATCCTGGACAACCATAAGATAAACTACAACCAGAACCATTCCAATAACACGTATCTCTACAATATGAGCCACTGTCTTGACTACCTAATGGATCACTGCCATAACTTCCACTACCATCATAGCTTCCGTATCCACCTACAATTTTTTTCATCTCTTCTTTAGTAAGAACATCTCCCAAGTTTTCTGGAAGTTTTAATTTTAATTTTGCCATAAATAATAGTTTAAAAAGTTAATAAAATAATTAATCCAAACAATATTGCAGGTCATTGATGCTATATATGTCAGGCATCTCATATCCGTTTATGAATATTGTTGGTGTTCCGGTTATTTCCATTTTGTTACAGAACTCGTACATGAGTCTTGCATTTTCTTTATTTCGGCTATATTCTTTTGCAGACAATTTGTATTTTTCCTTAAACACATTAATGTCTTTGTGCTCGTTGTTGTACCAATCAGAAAGAACCTGTTCCATATCTGCTCCGTCTTGTGCCAGACTTAAGAAAAGGTCAATCGGGGTTTCATTATAGTATTTGCTGTCAGGATTTGTTGCAAATATCATTTGCAGTTTTATGTTTCTGTTGTTATCTGCTAAATGTTGAAGTATGGGCTGAGCTGCAGCACAATGACTGCAGTATGGATTGCATACTTTTATGATATGTATGTTACCATTAGGATTTCCTAATGTAATACCATAACCATCTGTGGAAAAGTCTATCTTTTTGTTCTTATGGAGAAGTGCGGAAAAGACGGCAGGATTGTATTTCTGTCGTGTGAGTGTGTGTCTGTAATAATCGCTTGTGCGTTTGTATCTCATAGACAGCCATATAAAATATGTTGATGAGAATGTTATGAAAAAAGAAAAAATAAATGATATAATATTGTTGGCAGATATGTCGGAAACATAACAGAAGAAATTTCCGAACAGCGATATACAGAACAGCAATATCAGTATCAATTGTACGGCGAGGCAAAGCGGACACCAGCGGTGTGCAATATGTCCTTGATAATAAATAGAGAATGGAACGTATACCAATGTGAAAAGCTGAATTATTGCGGCAGTAGTATATATTGTGGAGTTCGTGGTATCATTGGTGATAATGGCGATCAATGATCCCAGGAAATAAGTCATTCCGACAACAGACCATGGAATTCCAAAAATTTTTGATGCTTTGGATGAAAGAATGGCTGAACAACTTGTCTTGCGTGTAAAACTGCAAACTTTACTTAAAGCAGGATTGTGTGCTCCAGATTCGTAAAGTAATAATGCAAAACTAAAGATGCAGCCAAGGAGCATAATCAGTGTATATAAAATTTGAGACCAGATAACTTCAGTATGGTCACATATTTTATATATGATTGTGAAAATAGTGGCAATAGGGATGAATAATAATAATGTGGAGTAAATAATATTTCTTTGTATTTCTTCTTTACGGACGTATTTATAGTTGGGATCTCCAGTGTTATCACCTGCAGCATAGATTAATATGTAACCTGTAAACAGTTGACAGAGTTCATTTATATCAATGTTTTCTTTTTTATGTTTGATCGGGTTATACCATAATATTGAGTTTTGACTTGCATTATCATATAATATAGCGAAAAGTTCACCAATTTCTTCATTTTTTATCTGTATTATACAGTTGTTGCCTTTATTTATAATTTTCTTTATATCGGATATTTTGTATGCGGCATTTTCAATACCTAAAGATGAAAATACGTTTGAAAGAGCTGACATAGAAGGAAAGTCCGGATGTGATTTTAGCTTGTCTGATAATGTTTCTCTTGTAACTTTCACTTTCATGTCTTTGCATGCTATAGAACAAATTTCTTCTACATTACTTATTGTAGAAAAAAAACCAATGTATTTCATAGTTATTTTTATTATTAATAATAAGATTGTTTTTAGGTTTAAAGTGTTGCTTGCAACATATCCACAAATATATAAAAATATAATAATAACTCCAATTATTCTTTCAAAAAATTTGAATATTCCCCAAAATATAATTAATATTGTAAAATAAAATGCTAATACTAAACAATATTAATTATAATATGAAAACAGCGATTCTTTTTCTTGCACATTTTGTTGATGATAGTACTGTCTATAAGTTTAATAAACTTAAGATAGAGTTATCAGATCGGTATGATATTTTTTGGGCGTTTCAAGGAGATAATGGGGCAGATGGGAGTAGATTGGAACGTGAGAAGATTGTCCCTTTTGTATTCACATTAGAGCAATTAAATTCATTAGATTATTCTCCAATATATGAAAGATTGTATGGTAGTGAGCATTTTATTGCAGAATTGTTTTATCATACACATCCAGAATATGATTATTTTTGGATAATGGAATATGATGTGATATTTACAGGTAACTGGAATATTTTTTTTGATGCATTCTATGATAATAATGCTGATATGCTGAGTTCTCATATTTCTTTGAGAAATTCTGAAAATTGGAATTGGTGTTGGTGGAGTACATTAACATTCGATGAGGAAGATCATGTGGAAGAAACTTCTTGGGTTAAGTCATTTAATCCTATATATAGAATATCAAAAAAAGCTTTGGCTTTTCTTGATATATTTCTTAAAAAAGAAAATAATAAAGGGTTCTATGAGGTAATAATAGCTTCTGCTTTATATAATAATGGATTTAGGTTAGAAGATTTTGGGGGAACAGGTCCTTTTGTTGCTGAAGGTAACCGTAATCGTTTTTATGTACAAGGTACAGGTATAAACCATGGAACGATGAGATGGCGACCTGATTTCTCTGCAGAAGAAATAAAGGCATTGGGAACAAGAAACAAACTGTTCCATCCTTTAAAAAAAGAGTTCTGTGAATAAATTCCAATTGTGGTAGAAATATTTCTTGAGTTATTGTTTTGCATTTGTATAAAACAAATAAATGTATTATTGCATATAATAAAAATATTCAAGTACATATACATAAACATCCGTGATTTCATGGATGTTTATGTATTGTTGTATAGAACTTTTTTAATTGGTTGTAGTAATTGTTCAATAAGTCTTGTATCTTCTGTAATAATGCTTGCACTTCCTGACATTTGTTGTGATATTGGAAGATATTTCCCGTACGAAGTTTTTAAACCATCAGGAAACTCAACTTCTACGATATAATTATTTTCGTTTGTTGGTATTAATGATATTCGTCGTACAATTCCTTTTACAATTCCAAATTCTTTCTCTGGAAAATTATCAAAACTTACATTTACTTTTTGTCCTTTTTTTACTCTTCCCGCTCCGAGTGCAGGTAATTGAACTTTCCCGATCAAGGCCGGTGTATGTGAAGGTACCACACTGAAAACAACTTTTCCTGCTTCCACGTTTTGATTCTTCGCCCAGAAATTTGTGAATGTTACGGTGCCGTTTACAGGACTTGTTATAAGATAAGTCATTTGCCATGTGGCAATGTCGTTTATAAGTTGATTTATAGATGATTTCATATCAGTTATGATATTGCTGAGCTGTTCTGCATATTGTTGTTTAAGCTCGGTGATTTCCGAGCTTATTTGTAATTGTTGCGATCTGTTGTTTGTTACGTTATCCGTTGCATTTGCAACATTTAGTTCACTTTGCAGGAGAGTATTTCCAGATTGTTCGAAATCTTCATCGGATATAAGTCCTTTCTTGTGAAGAATCTGAGATCTGTTATAATTTTTCTTTTGTAGTTCGTACTGTTTGTTGACAATAGTCTGTTGCCTTAATGCAGATGATGTCTGCCGCTTGCATATTTCAAGAAGTCTTTGACTTGCAGCTATTTTCTGCGGATAGTAATTTAATGTAATAAACTGATTATAATTGTCCAGTTTTAACATCATTGTTGAAAAGTCATTCTGCATAGAGCCTAACTTCATCCTATTATTACGGATGTGATATATAAGCATCTTGTTTATTGCATCAGTTATTCGTTCAAGTTCAGCAGAAAGAGAATCAACGTCTTTTACTAAAGCAGGATTGTCTATCAAGACAAGTCTTTGTCCTGACCGGACTTTTTGTCCGTCTTTTACATATATGTCAGCAATCGCTCCCGATGTCTTAGCTACAATATTAGCTGGAGGATTCTGGGATGTAAGGGTTATTGTTGCGTTCACTACCTGTGGATACTTGAAGAACCACGATCCTGCAAGCAGGACAAATACAAAGATTGTCAACATGAATATTCCACGACGTAGAATCCATGACGGGGTTTGCCCTAAAACTTCCTGGACATCCTCACTTCTCAACTCAATCTCGTCAATTTCCTTATTATTATCAGTATCTTGTCTTTTCATAATAATATCAGTTTCCCAATTCCAGTTGATTTTTTACCAAGGTGTAATATGCTCCTTTTTTTGCAGTCAGTTGTCTGTGAGTACCTTGTTCAACAACTTTACCTTTATCAAGTACAATTATATTGTCTGCATTCTGCACTGTACTGAGTCTGTGTGCTACAATTATCACGGTTTTACCTTGTTTGAAATCCTCAAGATTATCCATTATTTTTTTTTCATTGGTTGCATCAAGTGAATTTGTAGCTTCGTCAAAAAACAAATACTCAGGATCTTTATATACAGCTCTTGCTATTATTATGCGTTGTTTTTGTCCTTGACTAATACCTTTTCCCTCCATACCTATTTTTGTATTATATGCAAGAGGAAGTCCGTCAATATATTCTTTTATATTTGCTGTTTTTACAGCATGTAACAATCTTTGTTTATCAATATAATCTGCACCCACTGCAATATTACCTGCAATTGTATCAGAAAAGATGAAACCTTCCTGCATTACAACTCCCGTACGGTCACGCCATACATGATTATTTATGTTTTGGAGAGGAATCTGTCCTATATGGATGGTTCCTTTGTTTGGTTTGTAGAACCCTAATATGAGTTTTATAAGTGTTGTTTTTCCACTGCCACTGGCTCCGACTATTGCTGTTGTTTTTCCTTGTGGAATATCTATGTTGATATTTTCTAATGCATAGTCCCGGTCGGCTCCGTCATAACTGAACCACAGATTTCGTATACTGATAGATTTGTCTTCAGGAAGTTCATATAGTTTTGATTCGGAATGTTCTTCCTCATCTTTCTTATTATGTATTTCCCCTAAACGTTCAAGACTGATTTTGGCATCTTGTAAAGATTGTGTGAAACCGATAAATTGACTCACCGGAGCTGATAGCTGTCCGATAATATAACTCATTGACATCATCATACCGAGTGTCATTTGTCCTTCTACAACAGAACGTGCGGCTATGTAACTTATCGTAAGACTTGTCAGTTGGTTAAAGAAAGAAGAACCTATCTGTTGATATTGACCTAGTGCCAGGCCTTTCATGCTTATTTTGAATAATTTTACCTGAATGCGTTCCCATTTCCAACGTTTTTGCTTTTCACTGTTTGTCAGTTTGATTTCCTGCATACCTGTGACAAGTTCCACCATATTACTTTGGTCTGCTGATGCTTGTGAAAATCTACGCTGGTCTAATTCACGGCGGTAGCGCATGAAAGCCAATATCCAAAGCACATATAAAGTATTTCCTATAAAAAAAATACCTAATATTGTTAAATTATAGTATGCAAGTATAAAACTGAATATAATGAAGTTTGTTAATGAAAAAATTACATTTATAGATGTTCCTGTCAAAAATGTTTGTATGCGGTCATGATCTCCAATTCGTTGCATAATATCTCCAATCATTTTAGTATCGAAATATGCTATTGGCATGCGCATTAGCTTGATAAGAAAGTCCGATATAAGGGCAATGTTGATGCGTGTTGTTGTGTGTAAAACGACCCAACTTCTAAGGAACTCTATTCCCAGCTGCGTGAAATAAAGGACAAGCTGAGCAATAAGAATAAGTGTGATAAGACTCAGATTTTGGTTTCCAATACCACTATCAACCATAGTTTGAGATAAAAATGGAAAAATCAACTGTAATACCGTGGTCACCCCCATTGCGAGTATCAGTTGTATTATTTGTGATTTGTGTGGAATTAAATAACGGGCAAAATAACCTAATCCCACCTTTTGCTCTTTTTCGTCTTTATTTTTCTCATAGATCTCATCATCATAAAATGCCGGTGTTGGATATAGAATAAGAGCAGTGCCCTTATTTTCATTATCACGTTTAGTACTTATCCAGCATTTTTCTAATTCTTGTTTTGTAAATACGGCCTTTCCTTGTGCAGGATCAGATATATAAAATTTATAATTATCGTTAGATACTCTCTTATTGAAATTAAACAGTCTTTTTTTTTGTTTTTTTATTTTATAACATACAACAAAGTGATTTTGGTTCCAATGTAAGATGCATGGAGTAGGAACATCATTTATAAGTTGGTCAGATGTGATTCTGATTCCTTGAGTTCTAAATCCTATCATTTCCGCTGCGTCACTTATCCCAAGCATCGAAACTCCTTCTTTTGTGAGAAATGAACGCTTGCGAAGTTCTGCCAAAGAATAACTGCGTCCATAATATTTTGCTATCATGCGTAAGCATGTAGGACCGCAATCCATTGCGTCAAATTGAGTATAATGTGGAAATGATTTCTTCATATATGTATGTGATAAACCTTATAGATAACGTTTAATTTATAGATTATTTTAAATTATATTTTTTCATAATTCGTGTATATGTTTTAAACTTTTCTTCAGATGTTTTATTTGTTTGTTTTTCATTAATATTGTTATTAATTTGTTTTTCTTTAGTTATTATTTTTGATATAAATGGGAAAATAATGAACTTATTAGGAATATTCCTTGATAATATATTTGTTAAAGTCTCATTTTTATGACGTCTAGAACGGATGATTGTATCGAATGCCGAACGGAATATTATTATAAATGCTGATTCCTTTATTTTGTTAGTCCAAAATAAATTATCTTTTACATGTATTATATCGAGAACATTTTCGCATCCGCCAAAAATGATTTGTGCTCCTAATTCTGCTCCATTTATAATGTTATTAATGAGTGTATTATAATTATAATTCTCAGAAAACCGATGCCAATCAGTACAGATTATTATGACATCATCGTTTGCTTCTGCTTTTTTCTGTTTTATGATTTTTCTTAGTTCAATCCAGATGTTTGACGCTATATCTTTTATGCCAATATTTATTACGTGTAATTCAAATTCCTCGCGTTCTGAGAACTCATGTTTTATAGATATGTTATTATTTGTATTATTATTGCATATAATATATGTTGGTATATTGAATATATTTTCTCCCATATTGTTTATTTGTTATAAAAGTTTTTTACTTTATCAAGTATACGTAATCTGTTACTTGTTGTTTGGAATAATCCATTAACATAACCTTTTTTATTATTGGATGAAGTAACATCAGAATATCCAAACTCTTTTTGTATTGATATGTATGGATTCATAACAAAAATATTATCACTTAAGTCGGAAATTTTAATATCAGTGGTGAATCCCTCTTTTGTATCAGCTTGAATTAATGTTTCATAGAAACGTGAATAAATAATTGTGAATTGCATTCCATTGAATCTTTCCAGCCAAAAAAGATGTTTACTGCATTGTATTGGTGTCATCATCCAACTTACTCCTCCGGATAATATATCTGCTTTTAGAAAATCAGCTTCCATTATTCTTTCAAAGAGATATTCTTTATTATAATTTTCTGTGAAAACATGGTCGTCCTCACAAAATATAAAAAAATTGCTTTTTTTATTATATTCATTTCTGACTATATTCATAAATGTTTGCCAAAGTCCAAATGCACCAATCTTATGTTCTATAGCTTGTACAATATTTAGTTCAAACTCATTTTTATTTTTAAATTGTTTTTCGATTGATGCTTTCCTGTCAGTTCTTTTTGTTAGATTGGGAATATAAACAGAAATAGGAGAAAAAGCTCTTTTATTTATCATCTTTATTAGAATATTATTTTGTGGTTTAGGTATATAAATTTTAGAATGTTCAAATTTATAAATAATACATTAATTATCAAAAAAAATATACAAAGAGTGTATCTGCTTGTTATAAATAATTTTCCGTTTGGTTAAAATATATAAAAAACACGGCTGTATGGGCGATGTTATCTGATAAATAACATATCTTTGTGAATGCGGGCGACGCCAACGGTTGGCGGTTGCTGTCGCGATAACAGAAAAATATTGATTGAATATGAAAAAGTATGTATGTGATACATGTGGATATGTATATGATCCTGAGGTTGGCGATCCGGAGAACGGAGTAGCTCCCGGAACAGCGTTTGAAGATCTGCCCGAAGATTGGGTATGCCCGCTTTGCGGAGTGGGAAAGGACGACTTCTCTCCGGCGGAGGATTAATACGTTCCGTGTAAACAGTAAATAGAATTTAAGTTTATCATAACACGCGTGGCATTCCTTTCAAAGGACTGCATCGCGTGTTTTTTGTTTCAGTGCGGCTTTTTCCGGCTTCATGCTTTGCGCCGGCCGGACTGTTGTAGGGCGGTGTGACGCGTTTCATGACATGTTATAGGCCTTGTCTTTCTGAAGAGGGCTATTCATGGCTCCGTGCGACGGGCGATGCCGTGCCGTGCTGCCGGGTGCAGACGAGCAGTATGTAGCCGTGCATATATAAGAGAACGAGGCGTGCGTTGATGGACGACACGCCCATATGAAACCCCAAAACCAAATAACCAATAACCTGTCTGATTATGAACGACCTTTTATCGATTGTCTCACATTTCCTCACCAAGGGCACACCCGTGAGCGTGGAGCCGCTCGGGACGGGACTGATAAACGACACCTACAAGGTGACGACCGCCGAGGAGGATGCGCCCGACTATGTTCTGCAGCGCATCAACACGGCCATATTCACCGACGTTGACATGTTGCAGCGCAACATCGTGACCGTGACCGACCACATACGCCGCAAGCTGCGCGAGGCGGGCGAGGGCGACATCGGCCGCAAGACGCTCACCGTGGTGGCTGCGGACGACGGAAAAACCTACCGCCGCGAGGGCGACAACTACTGGCGCATGACGGTGTTCATTCCGCGCGCCAGGACGTTCGACATAGTGAACGCCGACTACTCGCAGCGTGCCGGTCTGGCTTTCGGACGCTTCGAGGCCATGCTTGCCGACATGCCTGAGATGCCGGGCGAGATTATTCCCGACTTCCACAACATGGAGTTCCGCCTGCGCCAGCTGAGCGATGCCGTCGAGGCCGACGCCGCCGGACGCGTGAAGGGCGTGCGCGACATACTCGGCGAGGTGGAGCGAAGAGCCAAAGACATGTGCGTGGCCGAGTGTCTTCACCGCGAAGGCGTGCTGCCCAAGCGTGTGTGCCACTGCGACACGAAGGTGAACAACATCATGTTCGACGAGGACGGCAGCGTGCTCTGCGTGATAGACCTCGACACGGTGATGCCCAACTACATCTTCTCCGACTACGGCGACTTCCTCCGCTCGGCTGCGAACACGGGCCTTGAGGACGATCCTAACCTTGAGAACGTCAGCTTCAACATGGACATATTCCGTGCCTTCACGCGCGGATACATCGAGTCGGCGCGCGGTTTCCTGCTGCCTGTCGAGACCGATCATCTGCCATACGCCGCCGCGCTGTTCCCCTATATGCAGTGCGTGAGGTTCCTGACCGACTACATCAACGGCGACACTTACTACAAGACGCAGTACGAACTGCACAACCTCGTGCGCACACGGGCCCAGCTGAAGCTGCTGCAGAGCGCCGAGGAGCACGCCGATGAGATGCGTGCCTTTGTCGAGTCGTGCCTGTGACGGATGATGATATGGCGGAGGCGTGATATGGCGTCGGCATTGTATAAAAATATATAAAATGCTGTCGGAGAAGTTAAATTCTCACCGTCGAAAACGCTCAAAAACCGCTCTGAAATCCACAAAGAACAATTTTGTGCGAAAAATCGCGAAAAATCGCGGTTTTGGTAATGCGTTGATAAACAGCCGTTTACGGAACAACGCTTTCCGATGCCCTTTCACCCGTCTTGCGAAATGGCCCATTTCGCACTCTGATATGGCCCATTTCGCGTGCCGATATGGTGCATTTCGGCCTCTGATATGGCCTTTTTCGGGATGCGAAAAAGGCTCTTTCGCAAATCGTCCGCCTGTTTCCGGCTCTGCCGTCTGTGCAAAACGGGCTTTTTGAGAGGCCGGAGAGGCAGTGGATTTTTCCAGAATGAGAAAAATGAAATGTTAAATCCGATGCGCCGAATGTAAACATAAGTCAACAGGAATTTGCATGAACGCGCGCGCCACGGGTGGTGATGCCGTCCTCAGGAAGATACGTCTTGCAGTGCGTCCGCGGCGCAGGCGATGAATGAACGTAAAACAAGAATAAAACTATTTTAAGACAATAAAGACATGAAAGAATTATCAGTGACAAGGCTCGACGCCACGGCCGTGGCGGCTGCCGACATTCCCGCGCTGATGGATGAGGCCGGAGTGGAGTTTCAGAAGATTGATTCGCTCAACTGGCCCGACTGGCCCTATCGTCCCGCGGCGGCGTTCCGCATGGCCCATACGGGCGACGCCATACTGCTGCATTACGTGGTGAGCGAGGAGGCCGTGCGCGCTGTTGCGCCTGAGGACAACGGCCGCGTGTGGGAAGACTCGTGTGTGGAGTTCTTCGTGTCGCCCGCCGACGACGGCGTTTATTACAATGTGGAGTGCAACTGCGCCGGACAGCTGCTCATAGGAGGCGGCAAGGGACGTGCCGGACGTAGCCATGCGCCGCGGCAGGTGCTCGACAGTGTCGGTCGCTGGGCGTCGCTCGGACGCGCTCCTTTCGACACCCGCGCCGGACAACAGACGTGGCAGGTGGCGCTTAGAGTGCCCGTGTCGGCACTTTTCATGCACGGTGCCACACCGCTCGACGGCCGCACCATGCGCGCCAACTTCTACAAGTGCGGCGACCTTCTGCCCCGTCCTCACTTCCTGTCGTGGAACGCCATCAGTCTGCCGCGCCCCGATTTCCACTGCCCCGAGTTCTTCGGCACGCTGCGTTTCATGTGACGGTGCGTCGCGTTTATTTCCTTTATAAGACTGCCCCGCGGCGTTTCCGCATCGCCCGATGCGCCTTTACGCCGTGTGGATGAACAAAATAGAAAGCTCTGCCATGCTGTTATCTTAGCGTGGCAGGGCTTTTGTCGTGGCGCCGGATAATGGGGCCGGCACCGTAGTCTTTATCTTTCAGGTGTTCTTTCCTTTAACCCTAATCGGTCATTAGAATTCAGTCAGTATTTTTGTTTTATATTGAGCATATTTTCGTTGGATTTTTTGCAGGCATAGCGGGCTATGTCAAGAAACATCCAAAGAAAAGAGGCCAATAGAAAACAAAAAGACGGCTGAAAGCATGAATGCATGAAACATATAAAACACATGCTGTCTGATGACCGGTTAGGGTTTATTGTCAGTCATTTTCTTTCTTGTCTGTCAGCGTCTTCTTGCGGCGCGCCATCCATACGGCGAACAGTACTCCGGAGAGCACGAATGCCGCAACACCAATCTCATATCCCTCTGCTGCGTTCAGTGCGAAGGCGTTTTTTGACACCATGAGAAACGATGTGCACACGGCGGTCATGAACATTGCCGGGATGAGCGCGACGATGTAAGGTTTCGACTTGCGCACAAGATACACGGTGATGGTCCACAGTGTGAACACGGCGAGCGTCTGGTTGGCCCATCCGAACCAGCTCCAGATGACGTTGAAACCGTTCTCGTCGGCTATGTTGAACCACAACAGGGCGAGCGTTGCGGTGAACAGCGGTATGCAGATGATCATGCGTCGGCGCACGCTGTGCTGCTCAATGCCCAGCGCCTCGGCTATGATGAGGCGCGCGCTGCGCAGTGCCGTGTCACCGCTTGTTATCGGGGCAGCCACCACACCGAGTATTGCCAGTGCGCCTCCGAACAGTCCGAGCCAGCCCGACGATACCGAAGTGACCACCTCGGGAGCCTGAAGCGTGAGCGCCTTGCCCAGTTCCTGTGCCGCGCCTCCGTAGAAGAAGTACATCGAGACCGTTGCCCATATCAGTGCTACTATGCCTTCGGTTATCATGGCTCCGTAGAACAGCGGGCGTCCCTGCTTCTCGCTGCCGGCACAACGCGCCATGAGCGGGCTCTGTGTGGCGTGGAATCCGCTCACCGCTCCGCACGCAATGGTTATGAACAGGCACGGGAATATTGGTCCGGATGCCGGACTCATGTTCGAGAGACCGTCGGTAAGTTCGGGCAGCGCCGGCCATTTAATTATCAGTACCACCATGAGTGCCACAGCCATGAAGAGCATGGCGACGGCGAAGAGGGGATATATCTTGCCGATGATCTTGTCGATGGGCAGCAGCGTTGCGAGGAAATAGTAGGCGAAGATGACGATGCACCAGACGTAAACCCACGTGAGCGAGTCGCCGCAGATGTCGCCGAGGATGAGCGCCGGACTGTAAACGAACACCGTGCCAACCATCATTAGCATGAACACCGAGAACACAAGCATCACCTTCTTTGTGTTTTTGCCGAGATAGATGCCCACAAGCTCGGGCAGGCCTGCGCCGCCGTGACGCATGGATAGCATGCCGCTGAAATAGTCGTGCACGGCTCCGGCGAAGATGCAACCGAAGACAATCCACAGATAGGCAGACGGTCCGAACTTCGCGCCCATGATGGCTCCGAATATCGGACCGGTGCCCGCGATGTTGAGAAATTGTATCATGAATGTCTTCCATCCCGGCATGACGATGTAGTCAACGCCGTCGGCCTTGCTCACGGCAGGCGTAGGACGATTGTCGGGACCGAACACGCGCTCTACCACGCGTCCGTAAATCATATAGCCCACAATCAGGGCTATAACACTGATAAGAAAAGTTATCATAGGTAAGTTTGTTTTTAGTTAAGTGTGCGGAGCATTCCGCGGCAGATTTGAACATCTGTCATACAAAAGTATATATTTAATTTTTAAATGTAGAATATTTGCGCGTTTTTCTTTTGTTTTGTCAGTTCCGGAGGCGGGAACGTGGCGTGTCAGATGGTGGAATGGAGCGTAAGGGCGGCGTGTGAGGCATCAATTTTCCGGCGGCGGACGCATAATCCGGTGTCTCTATGTTCGTTCCGGGTTGTTGATGAATATGTTTTGTCGCCGTATTTTTATGCTTTTCATGCCGTTGTCTTGCGTGAAATCGTTTATTACAGATATGAAAGCTCCTCATAAGGACATTGCTTATGAGGAGTTGTATGATGTTGTCTGTTGTAGTGCGGAGCATCATTTGTCGCGCGCTATCGACGTTGACATGAGTCTTTTGGCAAATTCCCACACTATGATTCCGCCCGCCACGCTCACGTTGAGTGAGTGTTTCGTGCCGAACTGCGGTATCTCTATGCACATGTCGGAGAGGTCCACGACTTCCTGGTTTACGCCTTTCACCTCGTTGCCAAGCACCACTGCGTAGCGGCGCGACGTGTCGAGAGTAAGCCTGTCGAGCATTGTCGAGCCCTCGGCCTGTTCCACCGACGCGATGACATAGCCCTCGTCGTGCAGGCGTTTCACGGCTTCCACGGCTGTGGGATAGTAGGTCCAGTCCACCGAGTCCTCGCCTCCGAGCGCCGTCTTGTGTATCTCCGCGTTGGGCGGTGTGGCCGTTATGCCGCACAGACATACGCGTTCCACACGGAAGGCGTCGCACGTACGGAACACGGCTCCCACGTTGTGGAGCGAGCGTACGTCGTCGAGCACCACCGTGAGCGGCAGTTTTTCCGAATGTTTGAACTCATCTATCGTGAGCCGTTGCATCTCTATTGTTCTGAGTTTTCTCATTTTCAGTTGTTGTTTTCAGGCAGCGAAGCCGGCGCTTAGGGTGCCGGCTTCGTCGCGTTATGTATATTTATATGGTTTTATATGTTGCCTTATGCTGTCTGGTTTGTCACCATTTGATGTCCACCTTCACGCCGTCCGGGTCGTTCTCGAACTTCAGCAGCATCGTGTTCTGGTCGTTTTCGTTCCACTGCCATGCGTCTGTCGCCGTTCCGTCCAGCTTCACGCTCTTCGGCTTTTCGGGCAGCAGGATGCGCATCACGTTGGATGTCTGCGCCGGACTCTTTGCCACGAACGAGTAGCTTCCGGCTGTACGCTGCTCGTCATACTGGCGCGACGCTGCGGCAAGCACCTGTGGCTGTTTCTTGTCTTTCACTCTTGCGATGTCGAAGAGGAACGCCTGCTCGCCCGGATTTACGGTTTTCTCGCTCAGCACGGGCAGCTCAGGGTCGAACAGATCGATGAACTTGCCTTTGAGAGTGAGCGGTTCATCGCCTGCCTCGCTCTCGTCAACGACTGCCGCAAGAGTGTAGCATCCGCGTTCGAGATAGAACGAATTCTTTATGTCGAGCTTGCCGTATGCCTCGCGCACGGTCTCCATGAGTTTGGCGTCGCCGCCTTTCTTGAGCACATACTCCTTAGGATCGTGGCGCAGTACATACACTTTGCCCTTGCCATATTCGTAGGTTCCCTCGGCAGCATCGCGCGGCATGCCCATCAACTCGAACAGATGCTCCGACGGAGTCTTGTATTCGTTGCCGTTCTGGTTCCACCATTCCAGCACGCTCTGGTACGGATCGTCGTCGCGTCCGCTGTATATCAGCTGTCCGCCGTCAGCCACCCACTGCGCGATGTGCTTGTGATATTCGGCGTCGAGCGGCTTCATGTTCGAGTAAGACATGAGCAGCACCTTCGTGTTCTTCCACGTGTCGGCATATCCTGTGTTCTCAATGTGCATGATTGATACCGGTATTCCGCGCTTGAGAAGCGGCAGAGCCTCGCCGTAGAAGTTGCTCAGCTGCGGGTCGTCGTAACCCTCCACGGGTTGCGGAGAGCGCTGGAACATTAGCGAATTGGCCATGAGCACGCTCACGCCCTGCGATCCGCTCACGCGGTTGTCGGACAGAGGCATGTTGTTCAGCGTGTTTATCATCACCTGCATCTGCGTAGAGTAGAAGCGCGGGATGCGCGCCTTCTTCTTGCTGTCGGCGCTCACGCGGTAGAGTCCTTCGTATATGCGGTCGGGCCAGGGCATCACCTCGTAGTCGGCAATCTGCGGATAGAGCAGCTGCGCGGTGAATGTGGCCTGATAGTTGCGCTTATAGTCCTGCCAGTCCTTGGCGCGGTCCTCTATCGGGTCGGTGAGGAAGAACATTTTGCGGCCCGTGGGTCGTGTCATCGACTCCATGCATCCGTACTCCAGGAAAGCCGTCTCGAACACCCGTTCGCGCGCCTTGCCGTTGAAGTAGTTGGGCTCGCGCGACGTGCCGGTCCACACCTGTGCGATGTAACCGTCGCAACTGTTCATCGACGCAAGCGACGCTTCGGGCGACACTATCTGCCACTGCGAGTAGTTGAGCAGCGAGTGGGTGGGCACATAGCAGCGCACGTCCATGCCCTTCTCTCGGCCGTATTGCTTGGCGTAGGTGAACGCCTCGTCGAGCGCACGGTAGTAAAGATGATATTTAAGTTTGTTCGACAGATACGTGTTCTCGGCCGACTCGTGCTGCGGCCGCCAGTCGAATCCGTAGTAATCTTTCCATTCGCGCTTGAACGACTCGCTGTATCCGCTGCGCGCCCAGAACTCAGGTTCCTCGAGGAATATTGCGTCTATGCCGGCGTCTATCACCGGTTTGATGTGCCGTTCCTTGAAATACTTCAGATAGTTCATCGTCGGCACGATGTAGGGAATGAGATGTCCGTGCCATATAGTGTCGCCACGCATGGTCTTCTGTCCCTCGTCCAGATGCCATTTACCGTCCCATTTGCCGGTGAAGTAGTCCTGATAGCCGCCCCAGGCAATGCCTGTCATGAAATGCGTGGTGTAGCCTCTGTCGCGCCACGACTGCACTCTCTGCCTGAAGGTCATGCCCGGCCGGTCGTCTGTTCCGTAAACCATAACCACGTCGGCTCTGATGTCCGTCACGGGTTTCCATTGTCCTGACGTCTGGAACGTCGTTTTCTCGCGTCTCTGCTGCGCCTGCGCGCTTACAGCTATGGCTATGGCAGCCAGCGTAAAGATAATTTTTCTCATCCTCGTTGTTATTAGGTGGTTTGCTAAGTTGATGTTCGTCAGGTTGTTTCGGTCAAGATACGGAGGCTATTTTGTGCCTCCGTCCTTCTCGCTGAACGCCAGCGCATACATGCGTATCTGCTTCACCATGGCCAGCAGACCGTTGGAGCGCGTGGGCGACAGATGCTCTTTCAGACCTATGCGGTCGATGAAATACAGGTCGGCGTCGAGTATCTCCTTCGGCGTGTGTCCGCTGAGCACCTGTATGAGTAGTGCTATGATGCCCTTCACGATGAGCGCGTCGCTCTCCGCAGTGAATGTTATCACGTTGCCGTCGTAGTCGGCCTGCAGCCACACACGGCTCTGGCAGCCGTCTATCAGGTTCTGTTCTGTCTTGTAACGCTCGTCCAGCGGCTCGAGGTCGTTGCCCAGGTCGATGAGCATCTGATACCTGTCCATCCAGTCGGTGAATCCGGAAAACTCCTCTATCACCTCGTCTTGTGCTTCGTTTATTGTCATTGTCTTGTTTACGTTTATGTTTGTTTGTTACTATGATGCAAACTTAATGAATTTTTTCCAATATCCGTTCTGTTGCCGCGAATAATTGTCCTGCCGCGGCTTATGGAGGCCGTCGTTGTTGTGTTGCGGCCGATGTATGGCGTCCGCGCGTGTTGGAGGTCGGATGTCAAACACCGCCGGAAAGCCCGGAATGGACCGTAAAACCGTATATTTATACATTCTCGAAGTAAAAAATCTTGACAGAATAAATTTTCAAAATAGACGGATGAGGTGGGTAGGGAGGCGTGGCGGGAATGTAAGAAACAGGCCGTTTCGGGGCGGATGTGATTTAACTGATGGGGGTAAAGAATGAGAGCGTTTTGCGAAATGGGCTTTATCAGTGTGCGAAATGGCCCGTTTCGCGGTGCGATATTGGGCATATCGGGGGCTGAAATGGGCCATATCAGAGGCCGAAATGGGCCATTTCGCAGGACGATAAGAAGGCGGTCGGACTGCAATAAAACGCAAGTGGCTGACTGTCAATACTATACGCGACCCTCTCAAAACTCGCGAATTTGCGGCCGAAGACGCGGTTGCTCGGAAAAACGGGCGTATTTTCGAGTTACGGGTGAATATTTATTCATTCTCGAGTCTGTATTTTTGTATATTTATTCATTTTCATACGACGTTCCCGTGTGTCTTTCGGCGCGTCGCCATATAGGTTTTTCCGACTTGTCGGGAGTCGGTTTTCGGGTGTACATATATCTTATTTCGTGCCGTAGCCATGATATTATATATCAATGTTTTGCTGTTTTTCGGGCGTGCATATATCTTATTTCGTGCCGTAGTCATAATATTATATATCAATGTTTTGCTGTTTTTCGGGCACGCATATATATTATTCCAGTGCTTATCCGGGCGTTTTGCTGACAAAAAAACGGGTGCGGACGCAAATACATTTGTCAAAAAGACGTGATGTAGAAAATAATTGCGTAACTTTGCTACTGGTGTTCGCTGCGGCTTACGGTCGCAGTCTGATACAATGAAGACACACTGACTTATTACTTTCAGACAATCTTCCAGGCGCCGGAAACGGTTCTGGAGCATGTTCAAACAATGATTTCTTATGTATAAAAGCAATTATGACAAGTCGCCGGCAACGAAGATTGACGGTGAGTTGTGGAAAGGATGGGACGACATCTGCCGCGAGCTGAGGAGAAGCGTACCCGCCGGACGGTGTACGATGGTGATAGAATGTTATCAGGGAGTATATCATGACGAGCTGCGCAAAGGCTTCGAAGCGCTCCATGCCGACTGCTGGATTGACACGGCAGATCTGTTCAAACCGGTGGCCGAAATAGAGCGTATGACATATCCGTATGTCACTGACGACCGCCTGTTCGGCTATCGTGCGCACTTCTCGTATGCCGATTTTCTCGACCCTGAAAAGACCGAAGAGGCGCGCCGCAAGGTGAAGGCTGCCGATGGATTCACGGTGGTTTACGGTCACGGAGCGGCTCTGGTGGCACCCGATGCCGACCGCACGGTGTATGTAGATATGGCACGATGGGAAATACAACTGCGCTCGCGCCGCCACGAGATAAACGGTCTGGGTGTGGAGAACAAGGCTGAGGGCGCATCATATCAGTACAAACGCGGATATTTCGTGGATTGGATAGTATGCGACAGACTGAAAAAACAGCTGCTCGGCAAGGCCGACTACTGGATGGATACGCACACGGCGGGCGAGCCGAAGATGATAAGAGGCAGTCTGCTGCGCGAGGGACTGGACAAGACTGCGCACCGTCCGTTCCGCGTGGTACCGTTCTTCGACCCTGCGCCTTGGGGCGGACAGTGGATGAAACGTGTGTGCGGGCTCGACCCGGAACGCCAGAACTACGGTTGGTGTTTCGACTGCGTGCCAGAGGAAAACAGCCTCTACTTCGACGTGAATGGCGTACTTTTCGAGATGCCTGCCAACAATCTGGTGTTCCACAACACCCGCGACCTGTTGGGCGGACCCGTTGAGTCGCGCTTCGGTCAGGACTTCCCGATACGCTTCGACTTCCTCGACACCATGGGCGGAGGCAACCTCAGCCTTCAGGTTCATCCCACAACGCAATACATACGCGACACGTTCGGAATATATTATACGCAGGACGAGAGCTACTATCTGCTCGATGCGAAGGAGGGAGCGACGGTGTTCCTCGGTCTGAAGACGGGTGTCGATCCCGACGAGATGATAGCCGCGCTCAACGAATCGCAGGAGACGGGCCGGCCGTTCGACGCAGAGAAGTATGTCAACCGCTGGCCGGCGAAGAAGCACGACCACTTCCTCATACCCAACGGAACCATCCACTGCTCGGGCGCTGAGGCCATGGTGCTGGAGATAAGTGCCACGCCAAGCATCTTCACATTCAAGCTGTGGGACTGGGGACGCCTCGGTCTTGACGGACTGCCACGGCCCATCAACATCGGACATGGGTCGCACGTGATACAGTGGGAGCGGCAGACCGACTTCGTGCGCCGCAATCTTGTAAACCACATAGAGCCGTTAGGGCAGGGCGACGGATGGCGCGAGGAGCGCACCGGACTGCATGAGAACGAGTTCATAGAGACCCGCCGCCACTGGTTCACGGGCCCTGTCACCCACAATACCGACGGAGGCGTGCAGGTGCTCAACCTCGTTGAGGGCAGAGAGGCGGTGGTGGAGAGCCCGTCGGATGCGTTCGAGCCGTTCGTGGTCCACTACGCCGAGACGTTCATCATACCCGCGTCGGTGGGCGAATATGTCATCCGTCCTTACGGCGAGGCCGAGGGAACGGAGTGCGGAACTATAAAAGCCTACGTGCGCTTCAGACAATAATAGCCTACCATAAACCGATAACAAAAACCGTAACATTATGAAAACGCAATATCCCATAGTCATGACGCTGGACGCGGGAGGCACCAATCTGGTGTTCTCCGCCAGCCGGGGACCGGAGGAGATAGTCACTCCCGTGACGCTGCCTTCGGTCACCGACAATCTGGACAAATGTCTGGAAGTCATCAGAAAGGGCTTTGAGACGGTGCGCTCACTGCTACCCGAACCGCCAAAAGCCATCAGTTTCGCCTTTCCCGGACCGGCCGACTACGAGGCAGGCATCATAGGCGACCTGCCCAATTTCCCCGCATTCCGCGGTGGTGTGGCGCTCGGTCCGTTTCTTGAGGACCATTTCGGCATTCCTGTATTCATCAACAACGACGGCTGTCTCTTCGCCTACGGTGAGGCGTTGGCAGGCATGCTGCCCGAGGTGAACGCCCGTCTGCAGGCCGCCGGCAACTCGCGCCGCTACAAGAATCTTGTCGGTGTGACGCTGGGCACAGGCTTCGGAGGCGGCGTAGTGATAGACGGCGAGCTGCTGCGTGGCGACAATCAGGTGGGCGGCAATCTGTGGTGCATGCCCAACAATAAGCATGAGGGCATGATAGCCGAGGAAAGTGTGAGCATACGCGCCATACAACGGATATACGCTTCGCTCACCGGCGACCACTCACCGCTCACTCCCAAGGACATATTCGACATAGCCGAAGGCACCCGCGAGGGCGATGCCGCGGCAGCGAAAGCCGCATTTGCTGAGCTGGGCGAGGTGGCGGGATACACCATCGCGGCGGCAGTGACGCTGATAGACGGCCTTGTCGTAATAGGCGGAGGGCTGTCGGGAGCATCCAAGTACATACTTCCCGCGCTGATGAAGGAGCTCCGCGCCGAGACGGGAACGTTCGCCGGAGCGCGCTTCAACCGCCTCATTGCGAAGCCGTATAATCTGGAAGACCCTGTCGAGTCGGCCGCTTTTCTTGAGAACAGCAGCAAGATGGTGACAGTGCCGGGCACCGACCGCACCGTGGAATACCACACCGACAGCCGCATAGGCGTCGCCGTCTCGCGTTTGGGAGCAAGCCGTGCCATCGCGCTCGGCGCGTATTGGTTTGCCGTAAGTGAGTTGAAGAAGAAAGGATTATTATGAAAACGAAGTATAAGACTATGAAAAAGATAATATCGGGACTATTGTTCCTTGGCGCCGTATTCATGAATTGCTCCACCGCCGGCGCACGTCCTCACGAGGACTGGACCAGATATGTGGAGCCGAGAATAGGAACGGCGCACTGCCGTTGGTTTCATTTCGCACCCGGTGCCATGCCTTTCGGACTGGCCAAGCCGGGCCCTTCCACCAACGGAAGTCTCGGCAACGCGTCGGGATGGGAGGCCACAGGATATGACTATCGTGAGAATACGATAGAGGGATTTCCGTGTCTTCACGAGTTCCAGGTGGGCGGAATTGTGCTCATGCCTACCAAAGGCCGGCTCGTCACTGTGCCCGGTCTGCCAACTGACAAGGAGAAGAAGGGCTACCGTTCGCGCTTCGAACGCAAGAACGAGGTGGCCACTGCGGGCTACTACTCGGTGCTGCTCGACGACTATGATATAAAGGCCGAGGTTACGGCTACGCCGCGTGTGGCGTTCCAGCGGTTCACTTTCCCGGCAGGAAAGGACAACCACATACTGTTCAACATCGGAAACCGACAGGGCGAAAGCGGCGCTGTGAAGGATGCTTACGTGCGCTACACTGCCGACGGACGTGTGGAAGGATGGGTCATAACAGAGCCGGAGTATGTGAAGAAATATCAGCCCGGAGCCACCGTCCCGCTCTATTTCTCGGCCGTTATGGACAAAAAGCCGGCCGCATACGGCAGCTACAACGGCGAGAAACAACAGCAGGGAGCAGGCGAAAGCAAGGGCGTCGGCGCAGAAATGTATTTCACCTTCGCAATGGACAAGACCGAACCGGTGACCGTGAAGATAGGTCTTTCGTACACATCTGTGGAGAACGCCCGCGCCAATCTGACGGCAGAGGCGGAGAAAATGACGTTCGACAAGGTGCGCGAACAGTCGCACAAGACGTGGAACGAATATCTGGGACGCATCGAGGTGGAGACTTCGAAGAATGATGATAAGGTGAAATTCTACACCGGACTGTATCATGCGCTGCTTGGTCGTGGACTGGCGAGCGACGTGAACGGTGCCTATCCGCGCAACGACGGCACCGTCGGGCAGCTTCCTATGAAGGACGGCAAGCCGCTGTGCAACGTATATAACACCGACGCGGCGTGGGGAGCGCAGTGGAATCTGTCGCAGTTGTGGATCCTGGCTTATCCCGAATATATGTCGCAATATGTCAGTACGCACCTACAGGAATACAAGGACACGGGATGGCTCGCCGACGGTCTGGCCAACAACCGCTACGTCTCGGGCGTTGGCACAAACCTTTTGAGCACCATAATCGCCGCTGCCTATGAGTGCGGCATACGTGATTTTGACACGAAACTGGCATACGAGGCGTGTCTGAAAAACGAGCTCGACGGCGAGAACCGACCGTTGGGAGCAGGCAAGGCCACCACGGCCGACTTCCTGAAATACGGATATGTGCCCCACCGCGACCGCGGAGAGGAGAACGCCGACACCTATTCGTTCTCGGCATCGCACACACTGGAGTTCTCTTACAGCGCATGGGTGATGGCGCAGTGGGCGAAGAGCATCGGCGACAAAAAGAATTATGACCGGCTGATGTATCTCTCCAAAGGATGGGAAAGACTGTACGACACGTCGTGCGACTTCATCCGTCCGAAGAAGGCCGACGGCAAATTCATCGACAACTTCAACCCGATGGAGGTGTGGCGCGGTTTCCAGGAGGGCAACGCATGGCAATACACGTTCTATGTTCCCCACGATGTGAAGGGGCTGGTGGCAAAGGTCGGCGCCGACGTATTCAACGCGCGGCTCGACAGCATCTTCACCCTATCGCAGAAAAAGATATTCAGCGGCGGAACTGAAGTGGGCGCGTTTGCCGGTCTTCAGACCTTGTATAATCAGGGCAACCAGCCGTGTCTGCACATATCGTGGCTGTTCAACGAGGCCGGCCGCCCCGAGCTCACGCAGAAATGGGTGCGCGCCATACTCAACGAATTCTACGGAACAGACGGCATACACGGCTATGGCTACGGTCAGGACGAAGACCAGGGCCAGCTCGGAGCGTGGTATGTCATTTCGTCAATGGGTCTGTTCGACGTGAAGGGACTCACCGACACCAACCCGTCGTTCAGTCTCGGAGCACCTCTTTTTGACAAGATAACCATACATCTCAACAGGAAATATTATCCCGGCCGCACATTCACGATAACCACCGAGGGCAACACGGGCAGCGATGCCTACGTGAACAGCTATGTGCTCAACGGCAAACGTATTGACGGAGTGCACCTGCCGTTCAACGATGTGGTGAAGGGCGGCAAGCTGGAAGTGATGATGGGCAAGGGCGTTAAAAACTGATGAGTCATGGGAAAGAACAGTGAATATTCGTGGCTGAGGCTTTTCCCGATTCTTTTCGGGTTCTTTGTCATGGGCTTTGTCGATGTGGTAGGCATTGCCACAAACTATGTGAAGAAGGACTTCATGCTGTCCGACACGCTTGCCAATCTCATTCCCATGATGGTGTTCCTGTGGTTTGTGGTGTGCTCCATACCCACGGGCATAATGATGAGTCGCATAGGCCGTCGCAACACAGTGCTGCTGTCGATGGCCATGACGGCCGTGGCAATGATAATGCCGCTGTTGTCCTACAGCTTCACCTGTGCGCTCATGGCCTTCGCCCTGCTGGGAATAGGCAATACGATACTGCAAGTGTCGCTCAACCCTATGGTGACTCAGGTGGTCGCCGGCGACAGAGTGGCAAGCGTATTGACGCTCGGTCAGTTCGTGAAAGCCATCTCCTCGTTCCTCGGTCCGGTGATAGCCGGTGTGGCGGCATCGTTCTTCGGCAACTGGAAACTCATATTCGCGGCCTATGCCATTGTCACCATACTGGCGGGAGTGTGGCTCCTGCTGACCATCGAGCGCGACACTCCGGAGAAGGGACAGACCGCGAGTTTCCGCTCGGCGGTGTCGTTGTTCACCGACAAAATCATACTTCTGCTTTTCATCGGCATACTCGCCATCGTGGGCATAGACGTGGGTCTGAACACGAGCATCCCCAAACTGCTTATGGAGAAAGCCGGTCTGCCGCTGAGCGAGGCAGGACTGGGCACGAGCCTTTACTTCGTAGCGAAGACCGTCGGCACCTTCGCCGGCACGTTCATCCTTGCCAAGATTGCCGGCAAACGCTTCATGCGCGTCAGCATGGTGGTGGCCATCGTGGCGTTCGTGGCAATGCTTTTCGTGCACGAGTTGTGGCTGTTGTCGGTGCTCATCGTCGTTGTGAGCTTCGCGTGTGCAAACGTCTTCTCCATCATCTTCTCCTACGCGCTCCAGCACAAGCCCGCCAAGGCCAACGAGATATCGGCGCTCATGGTGATGGGAGTGTCGGGCGGAGCGGTCGTAATGCCCTTCATGGGTATGCTGTCCGACGCGTTCGGGCAGGTGGCAGGTCTCATTCCGCTGCTCGTCTGCATGGTTTATCTGCTGTGGACCACGGGAAAATTGGGTAAGTGATGGTCTTTTGCGGAGCGCGCCGCGCGTATGTTTCCGACATCTACTCACCGACATGCAGACGTCGAGTGCCGAAATATAAAAAAACGAAAAACGGAGCCGGAGATGTTAAATAATCGCGGCGGAAACCGCGGAAAAATCGCTCTGGAGCGAACCAAGAGCCGTTTCGCCCGAAAAAACGCGAAAATCCGCACTTTTCATAATATATTGATAATCAACGGTTTATTGAATATCATATTTCAATCGATATTATTCCGTCTTGCAAAAGAGCCCATTTCAGGTTATGAAATGGGCTCTTTCGTGTGGTGATAAAGCCTATATCGTGCTCCGAAAGAGGCTTTATCGCACCCTGAAATAGGCTCTTTCGCAAAACAGTTTGCTCAAAACCGCCTCGTCATCCGGTCTGAACGGGGTATTCAGGGCGTCTTTTCCGTTCCGCTTTTTTCTGTAATAAGAAAAATGAAAAGTTAAATTGATTTCTCCGAAAGTGAACGTATGTTAAAATGAATTTGCATAAACCTGCGCGGTGCGGGCGGGATTGAGAGCGGCGCGAGAGGCTGTTTACGGGTTTCGGTATATCCATGATGAACAGCCGGACGTATTATCTTTCATGGCAGAATAGTTTCGGGCGGAATGTGCGCGAGGATATGTGTATTGTAGAGAATCAAAACAATAGATATCTGTATATGTATGTACATCATTGAAAAGATACGTTCCCGCGACGTGAAAAACCGGAAACGAAAATGCACGTGCCGCTGCCTGTGAGGGCATAACGGCGCGTGCATTCTTATGTCATGGAGTGCTGGCGGTTCCGCTCAGTCTTTTCTTTCCACCTTTACCAACTTATACAGCTTGTCGCTCGGACGCACCTTGTCAGGCACACGGAACGACACGCGCGTGCCTTTCTGCGCTGTCTGCACGGCGTGAGTGTCGTCGTGAATCTCCTCAACGGTGACATACATCACTCCTGTAGTAGGACCTGTGATGAGCATCTTGTCGCCAACGGAGAACTCGCAGGCCTCGCAGGAGAACTCAGCCACGCCGAGCTTGGAGAAGTATTTCACGCCGCGGCCCACGTAAACCTTGCGCTCGGTGGCGTTAGAGCCGTAGTTCTTGTTCCATTCGCCCAGACGCTGGCCCTGATAGTAGCCGTCCCAGAATCCGCGGTTGAACACGGTGGCGAGGCGTTTGTCCCATGCGTCCTTCTTCTCTTCGGTGAACGTGCCGTCGAGAACGGATGCGATGGCTTCCTTGTAGCACTTCACCACAGTATATACATACTCCGGTCCGCGTGCGCGTCCCTCAATCTTGAACACCCTCACGCCGGCCTTCATCATACGGTCTATGAAACGTATGGTCTTCAGGTCCTTCGGACTCATGATGTACTTGTTGTCTATCTCGAGCTGACAGCCCGTCTCGTTGTCGGTCACGGTGTACGAGCGGCGGCATATCTGCATACATTCGCCGCGGTTGGCGGAGCGTCCCGTGTTGTCGAGACTCATGTAGCACTTGCCGCTCACGGCCATGCACAGCGCGCCGTGGCAGAACATCTCTATGCGCACCTGCTCGCCTTTCGGTCCGCGTATGTCCTGTTCCTCTATCTGGCGGTGTATCTCAGCCACCTGGTTCATGTTGAGTTCGCGCGCCAGTACAACCACGTCGGCGAACTGGGCGTAGAACTTCAGTGCCTCGACATTGCTTATGTTGAGCTGTGTGGAGAGGTGCACCTCCACGCCTTTCTTGTTGCAGTAGGTCATCACGGCCACGTCGCTGGCTATCACTGCGGTGACATTCGCCTCGTGTGCTGCGTCGATTATCCGGTGCATTGTATCGATGTCTTCGCCGTAGATTATCGTGTTCACCGTGAGATAACTTTTTATGCCGTGCTCGGCACAGGTGGCGGCAATCTCGTGCAGGTCGTCGATGGTGAAGTGGTTTGCCGAGTGCGATCGCATGTTAAGCTGTTCCACGCCGAAATAAACCGAGTCGGCTCCGGCCTGTATGGCAGCCGCCAGACTTTCGCGTGAGCCCACGGGAGCCATTATTTCAAAGTCGTTGATTGTATGTTCCATAATGTTTATGGGAAGAATGAATTGTTATTTCCTGATTTATAAAGACATACCGGCGCCGCTGCCGGCATTTCATGAAAAGTGCCCACCGTTAAGGTCGATGGGCATACCTGATGTTTTCACAACGGAATAATCCTTATTGTGATTTGCTTAAAATTCTTGGTGCAAAGATACGAAAAAAACAAATACCTCATGCTTTTTCGCTTATTTTATTGTCATCATAGTGCGCAGTTGTGGCGTTTTGTGCATTTTGGTGCGGTGTGTGGCGGTTTTCTGGTCAGTGAAGAGGTGTGTGTACTGCTGATGCGGCGGCGATTCAGGGTGTCGGAACAACCGGGCGTATGGTGCCGTCGGCGTTGAATTCCAGACGGTCGATGCACACTTCGCGGTGCGTTCCCGGCGAGTCGTTCAGATAGTTGCGGTTGATGCGGTGATAGACGATGAGCCATTCGTCGCTCCCCGGCAGGCGTATCACCGAGTTGTGTGCCGTTCCGTATATGCCCTGCTCAGGCTTCTGGTTGAGCACTACCGGCTGTTCGGCCACCTCTATCGGGCCGAGCGGCGAGCGCGATGTGCCGTAAGCCACATGATAGTTGGGCGAGCCGGTGTCATCTACCGACCACATGAAGTAATATATTCCGTTGCGGTAGAACACATACGGTGCCTCGCGGTAGGCGTAATCCTGAAGCGTTCCGCCCTGCGGAGTCATCACCGTGAGAGTCTTTTTCTTTATCGACATCATGTCCTTGTTGAGCTCCGCGCCGGCCATGTAGCCGTTGCCCCAGTACAGATATGATTTTCCCGACACCGGATCGGTGAACACATCGACGTCTATCTGCTGCCCGTAACCCACCGGTGAATCGGTTATCATCGGCTTGCCCGAGTCCTTGAACGGTCCTGTGGGTGTATCGCCTGTGGCCACGCCTATCTGTTTGCCCTTGCCGTCCTTGGAGTTTCCGCTGTAATAGAAGAAATATCTGTACCGGCCTTTTATCTTTTTCTCGATGATGCACGGTGCCCATGCGTTGCCGTCGGCCCATAAGGCGTCGCCCGCCTTCAGGTCGAGCACGGTGCCCGCTTCGGTCCAGTTGCGGGTGTCGGACGACTCGAACACAGTGAAATGAGCGCCGCCCCAGCCCGGCACACCGTCGGTAGTGGAGTAGATGTAGTAGCGGCCGGTCTGCTCGGAATAGAGAATCTCAGGGTCGGCATGAAATCCGGTGAGCACCGGGTTGCGCGGAATTGTTACGCCTTCGGGCAGTCCCCACTTGTCGGTGAGGCGCTTCATCTCGTCGCGTGTGACGGCCATCACTGTGCCGTGGCGCGGATGGAAGTCCATCGTAACCTTGCTGTCTATTGCGCGGAAATGTTCCAGGTCGGTGGTTTCGGTGAACTGGTAGCGGCCGCTTGTATAAAGATCGTACATCAGTATGTACTTGTCGGTGCCCGACAACTTGAATGTTCCCGCGCCCTCCACGGCCTGATCGGTCTGCTGTTTGTAGTCGGGGCTTTCGGTCCAGCAGCCGGATGTCAGTTCATTGGTTACGGCAACTTTTATTCCGTTGCCGTGTCCTTCGGTCTTGTAGAACAGATGATATTTTCCGTCCTTATACACAATGTCGCCGTCGATGCACGACTTGCGGTCGGCGGGGATGAACAACGGACGCGGCTCGCCCGTAAGTCCGGTGAACGAGTCGTTGGCATATGCGTAATAGATGATGTCAGGTCCGTCGCCATGCTTCATCGACCAGTATATCATATACTTGCCCGCCTTGTGGTCGTATATGGTCTGCGGTGCCCACACACGCTTCAGATCGTCCTGTCCTTCGTAGGTCTGCTGTATGTTAATGACGGAGTGCGACCAGTTGATGAGGTCTTCCGACTTGAGCAGAACCATGGCGCGGTTGGAGTCCCATCCGTTGGCCGACACCATGTCGGTGGCCACCATGTAGAACGTATGACCGTCCTCGCCGCGCAGGATGTGCGGGTCGCGCACTCCGCCTGTGGAGCTGATGACCTTCGAGTCGATCACCGGGCGGCCGCCGTTGAGCTTGTGCCACGACAGTCCGTCGTTGCTAAGGGCGAAGCAGATGGCCTCCTGGCTTATGTCGTTGCCTGTGAAATAAACAAAAAGATAGCCGGCCATATCCTTTTCCTCAACGGCTGCCGTGCGTGCGGTGGCCGTTGTCAGAGAGATGATGACCGCAATTATGACGAATAGTCTTTTCCTCATTATATGCTGTTTTTGGTTGTTTTAGTTTCATGTATGGCCGCATGTGTACGGCCATATTCTGTTGTCAATATACGAATATGCGGTAGTCCTTGGTCAGTCCTGCGGCGTCCTGTCCTGTGGCGGGCAGATACTCCAGCGCTCCGATGGTCTGTTCGGTATCCATGTCGATGACGAGCAGATGAGGCATTGATGCTCCGTAGGCAGTGCTCCACCATGTGGATTCCTGAAGGTCGAACGCCTTGTCGCCCGTGTGGTTGCCGTTGTCGGCGTCCTCGCTGTCGGCATATTTCGTGCTCCATGAGCTGCGGTCGATGCGTCGTCCGTCGGTGTCCTGCACGTAGATTTCGGCTATTGCCGCCATCTCGCTGCCGTCGTGGGTTGACGAACACTCAATGGCCAGATAGCGTCCGCGTGCCGGCGCGTTGAACTTTATGGTCTGCCATGCGCGGCTCTGTGCGAACCGGCCCGTCGCTGCGGGCGTTGCCGAGTTGAGGTCAGGGCGGTCTCCAGGATTGTTGTGGCGGTTGCTCTTCTCCAGTTGCAGCTTGTCGAGTTCGGGACGGTCCTGTCCCCATGTCTCAGGCTTGGACGGTCCGGTCACGTCGAGCACCACTATCTCGTTGCGTCCTTTCTTCAGCCAGCATCCCGGTACGTAGAGAGTCTGCTGCGGACCGATGCTCCAGAAGCGGCCGATGGCGTGTCCGTTCACATAGACGAGGCCCTTGCCCCATGTCTCCATGTTGATGAACGTGTCGCCGGTCTTCTTCAGATTAAAGAAACCGCGGTAGTATCCGGCGCGCGAATCGAGCTTCAGTCCCATCGACGCGCCGTCCTTGCAGCGTGTGAAGGCGCGCAGGGCGTGGTCGTAGGAGTCGGGCAGGGTGCGCATGGTCCAGTCGTTCAGCTTCCACGTCACGTCGTCGCCATCTACATTGGCCATAATGATTACGTCGCCGGTGAGTCCCTTGAAGTCTTTTATGGCGCGGCCGAAGTTGATGCGTCCCATGCCTTCGACGACGATGTCGAGCCTACTGCCGTGGCTCACTGGCGGCAGACTGACTGTTGTCTCGTTGCGAACGCGGTCGGTGCGGCCTACGTATCGGCCGTCCACATAAACCATGGCGTAGTCGTGCGCGCCTTTCAGTGCGAGCGTGGACGGAGTGTTTGTCTCGGGCAGAGAGGTTGAGTAGATTACCGTTCCCCAGCCCATGTCAAGTTCCTCGAAGGTCAGAGGACTGCGTGCGGCGCACATACTGTCGGTGCCGAACACCAGGGGCGCGTACTCGTTGAGGCTGAAGCGCGGAATGCTTATCAGCTCAGCGGCTGGTTTGGGTACGGAGGGCAGACGCTTGTCGGAGTATTTCTCCATTGTGCGGCGCAGCTCGTAGTATTTTGGTGTGGCCTGTCCGTATTCGTTGATGGGTGCGTCGTAGTCGTAGGATGTCACGTCAGGAGCGAATCCCGGTGAGTTTGCGCCTGCCCAGTGGCCGAACGATGTGCCGCCGTGGGTCATGTAGAGCGAGAACGAAATGCCTTTGGACAACATCTCGTCTATTCCTGCCACCATAGCCGAGGCGGGGCGGGTCTCGTGGCGGGCGCCCCATTTGTCGAACCATCCGCTCCAGAACTCCGAGCACATCAGCGGCGACTCAGGCCGCAGTTCGCGCAGACGGCTGAACTGACTGTCGATGTCGGAGCCGGTGCCGAAGTTCATTGCCCACACCAGATCGTCCAGTCCGTTGAGTGTGAAGTTGCTCGCCCAGTCGCACTGGAAGAGCGTAACCTTGTCGAATCCCGACCTGCGCACTATGTCGCGTATGGCACTCACGTAAGCCTTGTCCTCGCCGTAGGAGCCATATTCGTTCTCCACCTGCACCATGATTATCGGTCCTCCGTTCTGAATGGTGAGCGGAGCGAGCTGTTCGCCCACCTTCGCCATGAACTTGGATACGCGGTCCATGAAGTAAGGGTCCTGCTCGCGCAGACGTATATCCTTCTTCTTGAGAAGCCACCAGGGCAGTCCGCCCATCTCCCACTCGGCGCAAACGTAAGGTCCGGGGCGCACTATGACGTACATGCCGTTCTTCTGTGCCAGGCGGCAGAAGGCTGCGATGTCGTTCTGTCCGGTGAAGTTGAATTCGCCTTCACGCTGTTCGTGTATGTTCCAGAACACGTAGAGGCAGATGGTGTTCATGCCGAGCGCGCGACACATCTTGATGCGGTGCTCCCAGTAAGGGCGCGGAATGCGCGGATAGTGCAGTTCGGCAGCCTTCACCACGAAGGGTTTGCCGTTGAGCAGAAACGTCTTGTTGCCGGCTGTGAACGTACCGCCATTGTTGTCAGCGGCGCATGTCGTGCGACCCGCGAGCGCCATTAAGGCCGCGAGCAGCAGTGTGCGTAGAAAGGATGGTTTCATCATGTCAGTATTCAGATTTTGTATTTCTGTGTCAAATGGTGTTTATATATGTTTTCCGGAGGTTTAAGGATGAGTCCCGGAAAGCGCGTCACGACGTGCCGCAATGAGTGTTACCGCTGTTGGCGGACGAAGCGACGTGATTGCTGCAAAGTTAGTGTTTTATTTTAAAATACACAAACCGGCTTTTTCAATCACGATTTCCTGCGTGCGGTTCTGTGGCAGTGGAGTATCACGCATGGCGGCAATGGAATTGTGACATCACATCGTGGACATGACATGAGGCGTGTTTGCCGGTCGCAGTCGGCGGAAGATAATAAAGCGCAAACGATACCGGAAACTGTATATTTATACATCTCCGGCGGTAAAATATTTTGACAATAAAAATTCTCAAAATAGAAAGCGGAGCTCAGCGAAATGGGCTTTATCAGACAGATGTCTCTTTAGCGAACCGTGATATTATCCTTCCCGAATGACATAAAAGATAAGACGACTTTGCGAAACGGGCTTTATCGCGGTCTGATATGGGCTTTGTCAGGGCACGATATTGGACATATCAGTGCATGAAATGGGCAATATCGGAGGCTGAAACGGGCCATATCGCAACGCGGTACGAAGACTATAGGATTGCTGGAAAGTGCAAGTGACTGACATTCAATATGATGCGTAACTCTCTCAAAACTCGCAAATTTGCGAGCGAGGAGGCAGTTGCTCGAAAAAAACGCCGTATTTTCGGGTTACGGTGAATATTCATACATTTTGCGATGTGCATTATTGCATATTTATGCAAAAACATTAATGGATGATGAGGTGTGTATTCAAGGCGCAGGATGTCGTATTAAGGATATTGTAAAAGGTGGATTGCACCAGTGTCAGACGTCCTTAATATTCTCCGTGTCAAGTGTTAATGACTGTCCCGGACGGTGCCGTCGTCATCGGAAAAACATAGCTTCAGGACCGAAACGGATAAGACAAAAGCAGGAGGAAAAGCACTGATTGTTTTCCTCCTGCCATGATCGTGTATGACATTACATCACGCCAGATGCAGTCATTTCTTTATTATCTTCGACGTCTTTGTGTCGTTCTGTGTCTCCACAGTGAGCAGATATATTCCCTTTCCTACGGAAGATATGTCGAACGTGTCGCTATTGTTTCCGGCGGTCTTCACAAGGTTGCCCGCCATATCGTTGAGTGTGAGGCTCACCACCGGCTCGCTGCTTTTGATGTGGAGCAGTCCGTCGGTTGGATTGGGATACACTTTGATTCCGGAGTCTTCTGCCACCTCGTCTATCTTGGTGGAGATGTTGGTGCTGAACGAGTACTGACCCGAACCGAGCGTGAATACGGCCTTGCCGTCGGCAGTGCCCTCATACTTGACACCTTCGGCCTCTTCGGCCGGTATCTCACCTTCATACACCGTGTTGCCGTCGGCTACAGGCATGAGCAGTTGGGCGGTGGTGTTGGCCGGAACGGTGACTTTGTATGTGAATGATCCGTCGGCTCCAAGCTGCCATGCGCTCTTTATGCTGCCGTAGTTCGAAGCCACTGTCGCGTCGACGCTGGTGATGCGGTCCTGTCCCTGAGGCAGTGTGGTGCGGGTGTCGGGATAGGGCTGTAATATGATGTGCTTGAAGCCCACATTCTGCTCGTCGGCCTCTATGCCGGCCATGTATCTGTACATCCACTCTGCCACTGCTCCGTAAGAATAGTGGTTGAAGGAGTTCATGGATATGTCCTTATGGAATCCGGTCTCCTTGGTGTACGAGTTCCAGCGTTCCCATATAGTTGTCGCGCCCTGATCCACGCTGTAGAGCCATGACGGACAGTTGCGCTGGAGCAGCAGGTTGTATGCCTTGTCTATGAGTCCCACCTGTGAGAGTGTGGTGTTGATGATGCCCGTACCTACGAATCCGGTGTTGAGCGTCTCGTTGTTGGAGCTTATGGCACGTGCGAGTGCCTTGATGGTGGCCTCTTCAGATGTCTCGTCGGGCAGCAGTCCGAAGCGCAGTGCGAGCAGATAACCAGTCTGAGTGCGCTGTGTTGGCATGTTGTTGCTGATGTAGCGTGTGGCGAACTCTTTCTTTATGTTGTTGTAGAGTTCCTCATATTCGGCTGCCTTGATGGCATATTCGTCGCCTGGTGCCGTGCTGAGAGCCTGCGACATCTTGCTCATGAGCATTGCGTCGTAAGCATAGTAGCATACGCTGACATAGCGTGAGTCGGTCGGAACGAACGATACCCAGTCGCCGTATGATGTGCCGGCACCCTGATACTTGTAGCCGTCGCCGGCCTGTGCTGCCAGCCAGTCCATGTATTTCTCCATCGACTCATAGTTCTCCTCGATGATGCTCTTGTCGCCGTGCATGAGATAAGTGGTCCATGGTACGATGATGCCTGCGTCGCCCCATGCGCCGTTGCCGTAGCCCACCCAGGCTATTGGAGCCACGTCGGGATAGGCACCGTCCGAACGCTGGCTGTCGCGCATGTCGCCCATGAACTTGTGGTAGAAGGCGGCGGTGTTGGCGTTGTAGGCAGCCGTGCGGCAGAAAATCTGCGTGTCGCCTGTCCATCCGAGTCGTTCGTCGCGCTGCGGGCAGTCGGTCGGCACGCTCATGAAGTTGCCGCGCTGTCCCCAAATGACGTTGCTGTAGAGCTGGTTCACGGCGTCGTGGCTTGTGGTGAGCGACGAGCCTTCCTCGTTGTCGGCACCTACGACAAGTCCCTCGATGCCGGTTATCTCGATGTCGTCGCCTGCGGTGAGCTCGCAGTAGCGGAATCCGTAGTAGGTGTTGGTCGGGCTGTAGGTCTCGCCTTCCTCGTCGCCGCGGAGCGTGTAGTACATTGAAGCCTTTGCCGTGCGCAGGTTGATGAGATACAGGCTGCCGCCGGGGCCGTCGTCGCCACGGTTGGTGTCGCCCTTGTCGTTGAGCATCTCGCTGAAGCGTCCGCGCAGAGTGCAGCCGGCCTTACCCTTGACGTTCACTCTCACCCAACCTACCATGTTCTGTCCGAAGTCGTAGATTACGGTCTGTCCTTTCTTCAGTGTGACTGGCGAGTTGCCGCTTATCTCGGACACTACGTTCACCATGCCATAGGCAGTGCCTGTCTGTTTCACGCCTTCGTAGATGGTGATGTGTTCAGGCTGGCGTGTCAGCGATGTGCGTATGCGTGCCGCCGGACCTTCGAATGCGCATATCTCGCCGGTGAAGTCGCGGCTCGACGCCGTGGCGTGCCATGCCGACTGGTCGTATCCGGCCTCTTTCCAACCGTCCTCGAGAGTGGCGTTGTAGGTCTCGCCGTTGTATATGTCGCCCTTGCGCAGCGCGCCGTTGTTTGATGTTGCCCATGAGTTGTCGGTCACGATGGTCTCCTTCGAGCCGTCGGCATATTCGATGACGAGCTTCGCCATGAATGCCACAGGCTTGTCGCCGTATTGTCCGTGGGCGATGCCTCCGGCCCAGTAGCCAGACGTTACGGTCGCTCCGATGGCGTTGCCGCCTTCTTTGACGAGTGTGGTGACGTCGTGTGTGTTGTAGAATACCTTCTTTGCATAGTCGGTCCATCCCGGTTTCAGCTCGTCGTAAACGGTCGTTCCGTCGTCCTGGACGTGGCCCACACGTGTGCCGTTGATATATATGTCGTATATACCGAGGGCAGAGCTGTAGAGCTTGGCCGACTTCACGGGTGCCTTGGCCGTGAACTCTTTCCTGAACATCGAGGCCGCTCCCATGGTGCTCTCCATGAATCTCTGCTCGCCGCTTGCTACGGCCACATAGAGCTGTCTGGAGCCGTCGTGCTCCTCAATGGTGCCGTCGAACAACGGAGCGTCGCCCTCGAAGTCCTCAGACAGACGCACGGTCTCGGTGCCGTCGGCATTGATTGTCGTCACTACCACATTGTCGGCATAGGCCGGACCTTCGTCATCTACGTGTGCGCGGAAGCCTACGTAGCCATCGACAATCTTCTCAGAGGCGGTGTATGTATCGACAAGCTGTTTGTCGATGTAGGTGTTCACCACGTTTCCTTTCACCTCAATGCGCATGCGGTGAGGCTTGCCGAGTATCTCGTCCTTGGTGAACGCGTCTATGCGTGTGTCGCTGTATGAAGGTGTTGAGCTGTTGTTGTACACATGGCGGCGTATTGCCGGATAGTCGTAGTCCTTACAGTTGAGCGCCCACATGTAGTAGTTGTTCGAGGCGGTGTATGCGAACACCACGGCCACGTTGCCCTTCATGAGAGTGATGTCAGACTCTATGGCGTAGCCGCTGTTGTCGTCTGATGACGTCTCTTTCTGCCATGCGAACACAGAGTTCACCACACCCTCCATGCGCAGTTGTCCGTCGGTCACTGTGCCATTGTCGAAAGCGTGGTTGTCGGCGTTGGCAAAGTCCTCGCTGAAGAGGGTCTTTCCGTTGGCTGTAACCTTGATGTTGTCCCACAGCGCAATCTCCGGATCGCTGTTCTTCTCGCCCATGTCGGCGCGCAAGCCGAGCTTGCCATAGGCGAAGTCGCCCTCGCGGTCGTCTATGAGTATGTCGTTGATATAGGTGCGGGCACGTTTGCAGTTGTCGTAAACCTCTATGCGCAGATGGTATGTCTCGTTGTTCTTCAGATCGACGATGCCTGTCAGGTCCTTGTTCTCAAGACACTCGCCGCCCGGATTCCAGCGGTGAGGGCGGAAACGGGGATAATCGCCCTCGGTGTTGAACTGCCACATGTAGAAGTGTGACTGGTCTGTCGCGGCGAAGCACAGACCGGCTGCCACTTGCGAGATGTTGAAGTCGGCGGTTATGGTGTATTCCGTTATGTCGGCGGTGTCGGTATCTTTCTGCCAGCAATATTGTTCTGTACCATATCCCTCGAAGTAGAGACGGCCGTCTCTTACAACGCCTGCCGTGAAGGTGGTGTTGCCTTCTGAGAAGTCTTCGGAGAAGACAGACACGCCATCGACGCTCACGTTGAAGTCGTCGTAGTAGGCAGCCTCATATAGATTTTCGGTGTATTCGGAGCGTGCGGCACGGAAACCGAGACGTCCGAAGGGGAAGTCGCCGCGGCGCTCGTCTATCAGTATGTCGTTGATATAAGTCTTTGCGAGCATGCCGTTTTCGGTAATGTCGATGCGGAGGGTGTATTCCTCGTTGTCCTTCAGGTCGATTATGCCCGTCAGATCAACGTCCTCAAGACACGTCGGAGTGTTGTTCACCCAGCGGTGAGGACGGAAGCGTGGATAGTCGCCCTCGGTGTTGAACTGCCACATGTAGTAGTTGTTCTCGTCGGTCATGCCGAAACACAGTCCGGCAGCCACCTGGGCAATCTCGAACTTGCAGCTTATGGAATAGTCGGAAATCTCGTCCTCGTCTATGTATCCGAGCGGATTGTTGGAGTATTTTATCCATTTCGCTCCGTCCCATCCTGTGCCCATGAGTCCGGTTTCGAAGTAAGCCTTCTCTGTAGAGGTGGCTTCGTTGCCTTTGTTGTCGGTCACTGTCACCTTCCAATAGTAGCGCGTTGACGGCGCGAAGGTGTAGTCGGGATTGATCATCACCGACTGGTCTGACTCAACGATGCCTGAGTCCCACACGATGTTGGAGCAGTCGCTGTCGCTGCACACCATGATGCGGTAGCTCTTCTGCATCACTCCGCGCTCGTCCGAGTTCAATATCCAGCTGAACGTCGGCGCCTTGTCTATGCCCACGGGATTGGTGAGCGACAGGGTGCGCAGCTTTTCCACAGTAAGAGCTTGAGCCACCCCTGCGAATAATACACTTAGTAGCAGCAACCATAGTCTTGGGTTGCCTGATGAGAAAACGGTTCGTCTCATAGTTGTTTGTTTAGTGAATAATATGAAAGTGAATAATAAGTTTATTGTCGTCAGTATATGTGTATATGCGTTTCATGCACCGTGTGCCGTCGTCATACCACATCAGTATAGTCTTCGTAGGTTCTTCCTCCCGTGGTCTTTTACCGTTCCGGGTGGCAGGATAGTGTTTCTGTGTCTTTTTTACGCGCCACATGCGCAACGGCATAGTGGCTGTATGTCAGATTAGTAGTTCTTCTCAAATAATAATATCAGTCCTATAAGAAAGAACAAACGACATATTCATCAATTTGAATTATTCTTTATTTTTTCATATTTTTTCACATTTGGCGGAGTGGTGTCCTTGACATGACAACGTAAGTCCGGCGGATTCACAACCACGCGGGAATGGGTTTATACGTGAAATGTCATAGAATATAATTTATATGATGCGGGAGAGGTTTTTATATGATGTGGAAAAAGGTTTTTATATGGTGTAGGAGAGGTTTATATATGATATGTGAATGGTTTATATATGATGTATGGAATGGTTATATATGATGTACGAGAGATTTATATATGATGCTGGAAAAGTTTATATATGATGTGTGAGAGGTTTATATATGACGTATGAAAGGTTTATATATGGTGCGTAAAAAGTTTATATATGATGTATGAAAAGTTTTTTATATAGTGTATGGAACGTTTATATAATGCTGAAACGTTTTTATATTATGCGTGAAAGGCAGTGGCGATGCAGGCCTGCAAGATTCACGGCTGCACGGTGATATAGTGATGATAAACTCTCCCTGCCACAACCGGTAAACCATCTCCCCAATAGCGACATATGCTTACGGTTCGCCGGACGAATGTTTTCCGTGCCTCTCCTTACTCTTGATTTCAGTGTTTTCAAGCAAAATCCGCATGACGTGCTTACAATTTTTCTTGACTAAATTTTGACAAAATAAATTCGCAAAAGAGGTGTGAATGAATGTTAAATCACGCATAATATAGCCCGTTTCGTGCCTTTTTGCACTTTGTTATACCCCATAACGTAGTCCGGAAAAGTCCGTTTCGCTTTCCGATATTGCCCATTTCACATTACGATAAAGCCCATTTCAGGGTGCAATATGGCCTATTTCAGCACCCAATATGGGCCATTTCGCAAGCCGAAATGGTGCTTTTTGCAATGCGGGGAAATACTCCTTAAATGTAATTATCTGATATTCAATACATTAACAAAACCTCTCATAACTCGCATATTTGCGCCCGACGAAGAGCCCGCCCGCAAATACTCGCTTATTTTTCGGGGTAGAACAGAAAACTGAGGCCGAAAAACCGAAATCCGCTTACAATCTGAAAGTGCCACGTACCGGCATCCCCTCAACTGAAGGAAAGACGCCGTCTCAGACTTAATCACAAACCGTCATCAGACCGCAGGCCTTTGTCCCCGTATTGAAACTGGTCCCTTTTTCTTTCTCACGGCCCCGATATAAACCTTAAATCTACGTTTCCGGCTTCGGTAAATACAGATGCCTCGTGCTTGTAGTTGCTGTTATTTTTCCTATATTTGCAATATAATATTGTTGCAATCTATTGTTCGGACATGAAAAAACATAAATTATGAAAAAGATATTAGGACTGGATCTGGGAACGAACAGCATTGGTTGGGCTGTGGTGAATAGTGAGAACGACGAAAACGGTGATGAAAAGATAAAGTGTATAGAGGCAGCCGGAAGTAGAATAATACCGATGGATGCTGCGACATTGGGCGACTTTGCAAAGGGCAACACCAAGTCGCAGACAAAGGAACGTACTGATGCAAGAGGCATAAGACGCTTGCACGAGCGGCATCTGCTCAGACGCGAGCGGCTCAACAGGGTGTTGTCTGTCATGGGTTTCCTGCCTGAGCACTATGACAATGCGCTCACACGATATGGAAAGTTCAAGGACGACAAGGAGTGTAAGATAGCATGGAAAAGAAACGATGACGGCAAATGGACTTTCATTTTCATGGATTCGTTCAACGAGATGCTGTCCGATTTCGCTGCCTGTCAGCCAGATTGGTTGGCCGGAGGAAAAAAGGTGCCTTACGACTGGACTATTTATTATCTCAGGAAGAAGGCTCTCAGTCGTGCGCTTACAAAGCAAGAACTTGCCTGGCTGTTGCTTAACTTCAATCAGAAACGCGGATATTATCAGCTGCGCGGTGAGGACGAGCAAAGCGAGGACAAGGGGAAGCTCGTGGAGTATTATGCCGTGAAAGTGGTGGATGTCAAGGATACCGGCGAGAAAAAAGGCAAAGACACGTGGTTTGATGTCATTCTTGAGAATGGAATGGTGTATCACCGCCCTGCCGCCGAGGCTCCCGATTGGATAGGGAAGACCAAGGAGTTTATTATCACTACCGATGTGGAGAAGGACGGTACGCCGAAGAAAGATAAGGACGGAAACATAAAGCGCTCGTTCAGAATGCCGAAGGAAGATGACTGGACGCTGATAAAAAAGAAGACAGAAAGCGATATAGACAGCTCGGGCAAGACCGTCGGCGAGTATATTTACGATTCTTTGCTGGCAGACCCTACGCAAAAGATAAAGGGCAAGTTGGTCAGGACCGTTGAGCGTAAATACTATAAGAGCGAACTAAAGAGGATTCTGGATTCTCAGAAACGATTCATACCCGAGCTGAATGACAGAACACTTTATACGGCATGTATCGAGGAACTTTACGAGAGCAACGATGCTTACAGACAGTCGATAGCCTCTTACGACTTCACATATCTGTTTGTTGACAACATAATATTTTATCAAAGACCGCTCAAGAGCAAGAAGTCTCTGATAGATAACTGTCCGTATGAGAGCCGTTCGTATGTGGACAAGGAGACCGGCGAGGTGAAGACCGCACCTGTGAAATGTGTGGCAAAGTCGAATCCTTTGTTCCAGGAGTTCAGGCTTTGGCAGTTTATAAGTAATATCAGAATATACGAACGCCAGAAGATTGTGGATGGTCATCTGAAGGCGGATGTTGATGTTACGGGCGAGTTTATAAAGGATGAGGACGACGTCGTGAGGCTGTTCGACTTTCTTAACGACCGCAAGGAGATCAAGCAAGACACGTTGCTGAGCACTTATTTCAAGGTGAAGAAACCGAAAGGCAAGGACAGTAGTTATCCGTATAGGTGGAATTATGTGGAAGACAAGACCTATCCCTGCAACGAGACAAGGGCTCTGATGTTGAAAGGTCTTAAGGATGCCGGGGTGGACGAGGCATTTCTTGACAAGGCAAACGAATACCGTTTATGGCACATTCTTTACTCGGTGGATGACAAGCAGGAGATAAAGAAGGCAATGGCTACGTTTGTTTGTAAATACAATGAAGATGAAGAGAATAAAAGAAAGGACAAGAACAATAAAGCAATAACCCTTGATGACAGGTTTGTTGAGGCTTTCAGTGCCTTGCCTCCGTTCAAGAAAGAATATGGCTCTTATTCTGAGAAAGCCATCAGACGCTTGCTTCCGCTCATGCGTATGGGCAAATATTGGAATGTGGAAGCTATAGACGCAGCCACCAGAGTGCGTATAAATAATATTATTGATGGTGTGTATGATGAGACTATTATGACACGTGTGCGCGAAAAGGCCGTCAATCTTACCGATGTGTCACATTTCCGTGGCCTGCCGTTATGGCTGGCCTGCTATGTGGTTTACAATCGTCACAGCGAGGCAAAGGACGTCAGCCGATGGAACAGTCCGGACGATATAGACCGCTATCTGAGCAGTTTCAAGCAACATTCGTTGCGCAATCCGATAGTCGAACAGGTGATAACCGAGACCCTGCGCACCGTGCGCGATATATGGAGACAGTATGGCAGGATAGACGAGATACACGTGGAGATGGGCCGTGACTTGAAGAATCCTGCAGACGTAAGAGCCAAAATGTCAAAGCGTGTGGCAGAGAACGAAAATGCAAACCTGCGCATAAAAGCATTGCTTACAGAGTTTGTGAACCCTGATTTTGAAATAGACAACGTGCGACCTTACTCTCCGTCACAGCAGGATATGCTGCGTATATATGAGGAGGGTGTGCTCGAAAGCATGGATGAAGTGCCTGATTATATAAGCGAGATAATAAGCAAGTTCAGCCAGACTGATGAGAAGAAACGTCCTACACATGCCGAGATGATAAAATATAAATTATGGCTCGACCAGAAATATCAGTCACCTTACACAGGCCGTACCATTCCTCTTGCCCGTCTGTTTACCGACGATTATCAGATAGAACACGTCATTCCGAAGGCTCGCTATTTCGATGACTCCATGTCAAACAAAGTTATCTGTGAGGCTGAGGTCAATCAGCTGAAGGACCGTTTGCTCGGCTACGAGTTCATAAAGGCACATCACGGTGAGAAAGTTTCTGTCAGCATTGGTGATCCGGTTACCGTTCTTTCGGTGGAGGAGTATGAGCAGCTTGTACAGAGAAACTTCAGGAAGAATCCTATGAAAATGAAAAAATTGCTCATGGACGACATTCCCGACGGTTTTGTGGAACGTCAGTTGAACGACAGCCGTTATATCAGTAAGGTGGTGAAATCGCTGTTGTCAAATATGGTGCGTGAGAAAGACGAGTGTGAGGCAACGTCCAAGAATGTCATAACATGTAATGGCGCCATAACAGACAGGTTGAAACGTGAGTGGGGCGTCAGCGATGCATGGAATCGTATTGTGCTTCCACGCTTCGAAAGATTGAACAGGATCACCGGCACAAGCCAATTCACTACTCCGAGCGCTAACGGACATCTCATACCGGATATGCCGCTGAATCTTCAGAAAGGATTCAACAAGAAACGTATAGACCATCGTCATCATGCAATGGATGCCATAGTCATAGCCTGCACCACACGCAGCCATGTCAATCTGTTGAGTAATGAGGCAGCTATGTCAAAGAATAAATCAACATTCTATCAGCTGTCTCATAAGCTGCGGCGCTACGAGAATGTTATCGTTACACGTAATGGTGAGACACGTACCATGAGTGTGGCGCGTGAATTTTTTAAGCCGTGGCCCACGTTCACGGTGGATGTAGAGAAGGCCTTACGTAATATTATTGTCAGCTTCAAACAGAATCTTAGAGTTATCAACAAGACCACTAACAAATATCAGTGCATAGAGAACGGAAAGAAGAGGCTCAAGTCTCAGGTGAAGGGCGACAGCTGGGCAATACGCAAACCTATGCATAAGGACACTGTTTATGGCGAGGTGAATCTCAGACGCATAAAGGAGGTGCAACTCAAGTATGCAGTGGCTAATCCTAAGGCTGTTGTTGACAAGGATCTGAAGAAGAAACTGATGGCAATGATAGAATTTGGATTCGACCTGAAGAAGATAAAACAATATTTCGAAGACAACAAGGACGCATGGCAGGATATAGACCTGAAGAAAATAAAGGTTTATTATTTCACCAAAGAGACTAACGACCGATTCTTTGCCACCCGCTTCGGTAACGATATAGTATCTTTGTTCGCCAAGGTTGATAAACAGTCCAAAGCCAAGGATATTATAAGCAGTATAACCGATACAGGAATTCAGAAAATACTGCTGCGTCATCTCGAGGCAAACGATAATGATGTTCAGAAAGCGTTCTCGGCAGAAGGTGTAGAACAGATGAATCGTAATATTGTGGAACTTAATAATGGTAAGCCTCATAAACCTATTTATAAGGTAAGAAAATATGAACAGGCTGATAAGTTTGCTGTAGGCGTCAAGGGCAATAAAGGTTCTAAGTTCGTTGAGGCTGCCAAAGGTACTAACTTGTTCTTCGCTGTTTACCAGAAAGAAATGGTGGACAGTACTACCGGTGATATAATAAAGAAACGCATATTCGATACTATTCCGCTTAAAACGGTGATCGACAGACAAAAAAACATGCAGACTGTTGCACCTGAAGAGAAAGACGGAGCCAAACTGTTGTTTGTGCTTTCGCCAAACGATCTTGTTTATTTGCCAACAGACGAGGAAATCAGTAGCGGTATTATAAATCAGCCGTTGGGGAGAGACAGAATATATAAGATGGTAAGTTGTACCGGCTCTAGGTTATATTGCATACCTTATAATGTAGCAAATCCAATAATAGATAAAGAAGAATATACTCAGCTAAATAAAGTCGAATTTACGGATATGAAAAAATCTATAAAGGAGATATGCGTACCGATAAAAGTTGATCGATTAGGAAATGTTATTGAAATTAATAATCAAGCATTATGATAAAACGCACATTGTGTTTCACAAACCCGGCTTACCTGTCGCTGAAGGATGGTCAGATGGTGGTTAGACTGCCTGAAGTAGAGAAAAGCGACTTGCCTGAGCGAATGAAGAAAGACAGCATAAGAACCATACCGGTGGAAGACATCGGTGTGGTTGTGCTCGACAACAGACAGATAACCATTACGCATGGTCTGCTCGAGGCGTTGCTCGAGAACAACTGTGCCGTGGTGACGTGCGACGCACGCGGCATGCCTGTCGGACAGATGCTGCCGCTGTGCGGCAATACGGTGCAGAGCGAGCGTTTCCGCCTTCAGACCGATGCCACGCTTCCGTTGAAAAAACAGTTGTGGCAACAGACGGTGCGGGCAAAGATAGCTAACCAGGCGGCTGTATTGCGCTTGCTCACCGATGCTGATACTGGGTGTATGGCGCGTTGGATAGACGATGTGCGCAGCGGCGACGCCGACAATCTGGAGGGCCGTGCCGCCGCTTATTACTGGAAGATGTTGTTTGCCGCTATCCCCGGACTTGAATCCTTCACCCGTGGTCGCGATGGTATGCCGCCCAACAATCTGCTCAATTACGGTTATGCGATACTGCGTGCCGTGGTTGCGCGGGCGTTGGTGTCGAGCGGTATGCTGCCCACTTTCGGCATACACCATCACAACCGCTACAATGCCTATTGTCTGGCCGACGACATAATGGAGCCTTACCGGCCGTACGTCGATCGCCTTGTGTATGACATTGTTAGAGAAGACGGCATCGACGGACTTGAACTCATCAGGCAACACAAGGCCCGGCTTCTCACCATTCCTACGCTCGACGTCTGTATATCAGGCAAGCGCAGTCCGCTCATGGTGGGTGTCACTCAGACCACGGCGTCGCTCTACCGTTGCTTCAGCGGCGAGTCGAGGCGCATAGCCTATCCGGAAATAGATTGAATGTTTCGGGCGCTGTACCGCTCTGCCATTTATATGAATTATTATTTATTATGGACCGCTTTAGTGAATATCGCGTTATGTGGGTGCTTGTTTTCTTTGATTTGCCTACCGAGACAAAAAAAGACAAGAAGGCTTACGCTCTTTTTCGTAAGAATCTGCAGCGTGACGGTTTCACCATGTTCCAGTTCTCCATCTACGTTAGACACTGTGCGAGTATGGAGAACGCGCAGGTGCACATTAAGCGTGTCAAATCGTTCTTACCCGAATATGGCAACGTGGGAGTGATGTGTATCACAGACAAACAGTTCGGAGCGATAGAGTTGTTCTACGGCAAAAAGTCGAAGCCACCTAATGCTCCAGGTCAGCAGCTCGAGCTATTCTGAATATACAGATTTATTATTTTTTAACCTTATAGCAAGTCTGCACACTTTAATCATTCCATACAATAATGTTGTCTTTCGGAATATAACAGAAATAAGGAAACACCGTCTTGTTTGCGATGTTTCCTTATTTCCATATCAGTTTTATATTTCTGATATATCGCATAATCCTTTGCTGCTCAGCTTGTTATGGATAATGTGCTGTTGCTTATATCGCAAAGGTAAGAATTTTAGAGCAAATCACAACCGTGTGCGTATGGCTGTATATTGCCGTCCGGCTGTTGCTTATATCGCAAAGGTAAGAATTTTAGAGCAAATCACAACACCTTCTTCAAAAATTCCAGAGCGGAGGAAGCTGTTGCTTATATCGCAAAGGTAAGAATTTTAGAGCAAATCACAACTTATCGAAAGATTTTCAACGAAGCAAGCAAGCTGTTGCTTATATCGCAAAGGTAAGAATTTTAGAGCAAATCACAACTCAACGCTAAAAGAAATTTGCGACCACTCTGCTGTTGCTTATATCGCAAAGGTAAGAATTTTAGAGCAAATCACAACTAATTCTGGTTCACTTGTTAAAGGTTCTGGGCTGTTGCTTATATCGCAAAGGTAAGAATTTTAGAGCAAATCACAACTTGTTGTTTACATATAATAATCAGCGTTTGGCTGTTGCTTATATCGCAAAGGTAAGAATTTTAGAGCAAATCACAACACTTTTAGACGTATGGTTATACGGTTAATGCTGTTGCTTATATCGCAAAGGTAAGAATTTTAGAGCAAATCACAACAGTATTGTATCATTCCGACAGGACGATATCGCTGTTGCTTATATCGCAAAGGTAAGAATTTTAGAGCAAATCACAACACTTTTAGACGTATGGTTATACGGTTAATGCTGTTGCTTATATCGCAAAGGTAAGAATTTTAGAGCAAATCACAACTGCTCAGCCTAAGGATATCAGAGAGAAGGGCTGTTGCTTATATCGCAAAGGTAAGAATTTTAGAGCAAATCACAACAAAGTTGTACACTCTAACAACACTATTGTGCTGTTGCTTATATCGCAAAGGTAAGAATTTTAGAGCAAATCACAACCTTATTCGCTTGTTAAGTATATTGAGGACCAGCTGTTGCTTATATCGCAAAGGTAAGAATTTTAGAGCAAATCACAACTCTGATTGGAACGATGTTTTGCGTATATTGCTGTTGCTTATATCGCAAAGGTAAGAATTTTAGAGCAAATCACAACCGACACAATGCACTCATTTTTTTTAAATTAGCTGTTGCTTATATCGCAAAGGTAAGAATTTTAGAGCAAATCACAACGCGCGACAAAGACATACTGCCTAACCTCAGCTGTTGCTTATATCGCAAAGGTAAGAATTTTAGAGCAAATCACAACTGTTTTCTTCATGTACTCAAAAGCATTGTAGCTGTTGCTTATATCGCAAAGGTAAGAATTTTAGAGCAAATCACAACACATCGGGGTCTTTTCCGGTATGCCCCATTGCTGTTGCTTATATCGCAAAGGTAAGAATTTTAGAGCAAATCACAACGTTATTATCATAGTTAAATAGTTTTTAATGCTGTTGCTTATATCGCAAAGGTAAGAATTTTAGAGCAAATCACAACGGAGATTTGGAAGAAAACGAAACATTCCAAGCTGTTGCTTATATCGCAAAGGTAAGAATTTTAGAGCAAATCACAACGTTGTTCGCGTCCGTTCCTATCGTAAACAGGCTGTTGCTTATATCGCAAAGGTAAGAATTTTAGAGCAAATCACAACAATTGTTAGACATTAGAACGGCTGTCCGTCGCTGTTGCTTATATCGCAAAGGTAAGAATTTTAGAGCAAATCACAACAACGAAAGCGACAAGACCGCAGAACTAATAGCTGTTGCTTATATCGCAAAGGTAAGAATTTTAGAGCAAATCACAACAGAGAACAACCTCTAACGGAAATGATGTTGGCTGTTGCTTATATCGCAAAGGTAAGAATTTTAGAGCAAATCACAACACAGGCTCTCGAGAAACCTATGCACGACGTGCTGTTGCTTATATCGCAAAGGTAAGAATTTTAGAGCAAATCACAACTCTCTTGATGATGATAATACTAACGGTGAGCTGTTGCTTATATCGCAAAGGTAAGAATTTTAGAGCAAATCACAACACGTTAGTAACTCATTGTTTAAGCAATCTGCTGTTGCTTATATCGCAAAGGTAAGAATTTTAGAGCAAATCACAACGTTCTCGCATTCCGTCTCCTGACGATTATGCTGTTGCTTATATCGCAAAGGTAAGAATTTTAGAGCAAATCACAACCCCGTGACCGTCTTATGCGACTTGCTGATTGCTGTTGCTTATATCGCAAAGGTAAGAATTTTAGAGCAAATCACAACGGAACACTATCAGGCTTATACAATGCAGTAGCTGTTGCTTATATCGCAAAGGTAAGAATTTTAGAGCAAATCACAACCGCCGGGGTAGAGGGCATTAATGATGTTATGCTGTTGCTTATATCGCAAAGGTAAGAATTTTAGAGCAAATCACAACTACTTACTGTATTGGTCGATGTCAACTGGGCTGTTGCTTATATCGCAAAGGTAAGAATTTTAGAGCAAATCACAACAACGCTGTTAATATGGGTAACACCAACATGCTGTTGCTTATATCGCAAAGGTAAGAATTTTAGAGCAAATCACAACATTGGTATTGAGAAGGTACAAGAGTATTTGCTGTTGCTTATATCGCAAAGGTAATGATTTTCAAAGCAAATGTCCATAATCAATCCCGATTATTTTTATTCTGAAAAACCATCGGACAATATTTTCTGATCAACTTATTTCGTGTCACTTCTCCATTCTGTTGGGCTCTGTTTTTCTATTTCGCGAATAGTGTTTGTCAAAAGTCTTACTTTTCATGTTGCGTGAATATACGGTTATGAGGAAGAAAAGCATTGTTCCGCATCATTCCAATCGCTACGCGTTCAGGCCTGTTTCTGCCGACAGTTCCGGCTTCGTGTGCCGATGCTTTATGGACCGGTAGGCAAGTTTTTGCCACATTATTATATATGATGCGTCGTTTTATTATATGCGTTGCATTGCTTTCGCCTCTTCCATGCCCGCTACTTGTATTTCGATTGTTGCCATTATCGTTCTGCAATAGGTTTTATTCCGCGCCCGGCAGTTATTATTCCTGTCGTTCGTAATTGTGCAGTCCGTCTGTACACGTCCGGCTCATGGCCGTTCAGTCCGCCGTATTACAGTCTCAGGATAGCTTCCCGCGGTTGTCTATTTTATATCATATTACGATTAATAATTTATTATTATACAGTCATTATGCGTAATCTGACACTGACGATATGCGGTTTATGTCACTTTTTATATATCCGACTGTTGTGCCACTTTACGCACCGTGCCACTGCGAAGACGGCTTTTTGTGGGCGTATCGTGCCTGTTTTATGCGTATTGTGACACTTTCGGGAGCGGTTCACACATTAATATATGACTTTCTGTGTGGTCTTCTCAGTGTTGTATCAAAATGCGAATGTTTTCAGTCAAAAAATATATCTGCATTACTGTATGTTATTACTATATTTGCCATGTCAAAAAAAGTCTAAACTATTAATAACCGGATGAGCAACAAGAAAGAGTGTTTCTTCGCAATCGACCTCGGAGCAACGAGCGGCCGTACCATAATAGGCAGTTTCCAATCCTCGGGACTGGAGCTGGAGGAGGTGAACCGTTTTCCCAACCATCTCATTGAGAACGGCGGACGCTTCTATTGGGACATATACGAGCTGTTCCGCAATGTTGTCGAGGGGTTGAGGCTGGTTGCTCGCCGTGACGACTGTGAGATATGCTCCATAGGCGTTGACACGTGGGGCGTTGATTTCGTGTGTGTGGGCAGCGACGGAGCTTTCCTGCGCCTTCCGCGTGCCTATCGCGACCCGTTCACCGCGGGTGCTGCCGAGCGTTTCTTCGCTTCGGTCCCACGCGAGACGGTTTACAGACAGACCGGCATACAGGTGATGGACTTCAATACTCTGTTCCAGCTCGACGCCATGCGCCGCTCGTCAGACAGTGCGCTGGCTGCCGCTGACAGACTGTTGTTCATGCCCGATGCCATGACATATATGCTTACGGGCGAGATGGTGACCGAATATACCATTGCCTCCACGTCGCAGTTGCTCAATGCATCCACCCGACGGTTTGAGCCTTCGCTGCTCGCTGCTGTCGGACTGACGGAGGACAGTTTCGGACGTTTCGTCCTTCCCGGCCGGCAGGTGGGCGTGCTCACGCCCGAGGTGCAGCGCCAGACAGGGCTCGGACCCGTGCCTGTGATAGCCGTCGCCGGTCATGATACAGCGTCGGCAGTAGCCGCCGTACCGGCCGCTGACCGCGATTTTGCTTATCTCAGCAGCGGCACATGGTCGTTGATGGGCATCGAGATCGACGCGCCCGTCATCAGTGCCGACACCCAAAGGCTCAACTTCACCAACGAGGGCGGTGTCAACGGCACCATCCGTCTGCTGAAGAACATTTGCGGCTTGTGGATTCTTGAGCGCTGCCGTGCCCAATGGGGCGCAGTGCCCTACGACGTGCTGATAGACGAGGCACGTGCCGCCGAGCCGTTCCGTAGTTTGATAAATCCCGACGAAGCTTCTTTTTCAAATCCGTCCGACATGGTAGAGACCATACGGACATCCTGCCGCAGTCACAGACAACCTGTGCCCGATACGCGCGGACGTCTGGTGCGTTGCATATTCGAGAGCCTCGCCTTGCGCTACCGTCATGTCTTCGACAGTCTGCGCGGGCTCTCAGAGCGACCACTCAGCGTGCTGCACGTTATCGGCGGTGGCAGTTGCAACGAGCTGTTGAACCAATGGACGGCCAATGCCACCGGAGTGCCGGTGGTTGCAGGACCGTCCGAGGCCACAGCCATAGGCAACATAATGTTGCAGGCCATGGCTGCCGGTCATACTGCCGACCTGGCGTCGATGCGCCGACAGGTGCGCGGCTCGGTAAATCTGAAAACCTACATGCCTGCCGACACCGCCGTGTGGAACGAGGCCTATCGCAAGGCTCCGTTCGCCGTCTGAGCGCGTCAGGGCTGTGATTTACGGCGCATGAACAGGGCGCGACACCGGCTGCCGCGCCACGAAAAACGATAATTTACACATAACCATAAAAATACAAAAACCTGATTATGAAAGAACAACTGATAAACAAAGCCTACGAGATAGCCAAGGAACGCTATGCCGTTCTGGGTATCGATACAGACAAGGCGATGGACGCCTTGCAGAATATTTCATTGTCAATGCATTGCTGGCAGGCCGACGACGTCACCGGATTCGAGTCGGGCGGCGCGCTCACGGGCGGCATACAGGCTACGGGCAATTATCCCGGCAAGGCGCGCAACATGGAGGAAGTGCGCATGGACATACTGAAAGCCATGTCGTTCATCCCCGGCCGTCACCGTCTGAGTCTGCACGAGATATACGGCGATTTCGGAGGAAAGTTTGTCGATCGTGATCAGGTTGAGCCGTCACACTTCGAGAGTTGGATGGAGTGGGCTGCCGAGAACGACATTAAGCTCGACTTCAACTCCACATCGTTCTCTCATCCCAAGAGCGGAAACCTCTCGCTGGCAAATCCCGACAAGGCCATACGCGACTTCTGGGTGGAGCACACCGTGCGCTGCCGCGCCATTGCGGAGGAGATGGGACGCCGCCAGAATGACCCCTGCATAATGAACCTATGGATACACGACGGCAGCAAGGACATAACGGTGAACCGCATGATGTATCGCGAACTGCTCAAGGATTCGCTCGACCGCATCTTCGCAACCGAATACAAACACATGAAGGACAGCATAGAATCTAAGGTGTTCGGCATAGGTCTTGAGAGCTACACCGTGGGTTCAAACGATTTCTATATAGGTTACGGCGTGCAGCATCAGAAGCTCGTCACGCTCGACACAGGCCACTTCCATCCGACGGAGAGCGTGGCCGACAAACTCTCTTCGCTCCTGCTGTTCGTGCCGGAGGTGCTGCTCCACGTGAGCCGCCCCGTGCGCTGGGACAGCGATCACGTTACGATAATGAACGATGACACGCTCGACCTCTGCAAGGAGATTGTGCGTTGCAATGCCCTCAACCGCGTGCACATAGGTCTCGACTACTTCGATGCCTCCATCAACCGCATCGGAGCCTATGTCATAGGAAGCCGCGCCACACAGAAATGTCTGCTTCAGGCGCTGCTCGAACCGCTCGACACGCTGCGCCGCTACGAGGCTGAGGACAAGGGCTTCGAGCGTCTGGCACTGCTCGAGGAGTGCAAGTCGCTGCCATGGAACGCCGTGTGGGATATGTTCTGTCTGCGCAACGGTGTGCCTGTGGGCGAGGAGTTCATAGCTGGAGTTGATGAATATGAGGCAGAAGTGACCTCAAAGCGTAAATAGTTTAAGGTTGTTTTGTCATGGACATTTTGTTAGGGTTATTTATAATTGCAGTCGGCAGTTTCGGTCAGAGCAGCTCGTATGTGCCCATAAACAAGGTTAAGGAATGGTCGTGGGAGAGCTTCTGGTTGGTTCAGGGCATCTTTGCATGGCTTGTGTTCCCCTTGCTTGGCGCGTTGCTCGCCGTTCCTGCGGACGGCAGTCTGTGGCAGTTATGGAGTTCGGGCGGAGCGCTTCAGGCCGTCATCTATGGTGCTCTCTGGGGTGTTGGCGGCCTGACGTTCGGCCTCTCCATGCGCTATCTCGGCGTCGCTTTGGGTCAGAGCATAGCTCTCGGCACGTGTGCGGCGTTTGGAACTCTCTTTCCGGCGCTCTTCGCAGGCACCGACCTGCTCCGCGGCGACGGTCTGATGTTGCTCTGCGGCGTGTGCATCACCATTGCAGGCATTGCCGTGATAGGCTATGCAGGCAGTCTGCGCTCGGCCAATATGAGTGAGGAAGAGAAGAAGGCGGCAGTAAAAGATTTCGCCCTTACCAAGGGTCTGCTTGTGGCCTTGCTTGCCGGAGTGATGAGCGCATGCTTCGCTCTGGGTCTCGATGCCGGCGGACCTATCAAGGAGGCAGCCCTCAATGGTGGCGTGGATCCGCTCTTCGCAGGCCTTCCCGTCATATTGCTCGTTACGCTCGGTGGATTCTTCACCAACGCCGTATATTGCATACAACAGAACATAAAGAACCATACCGGCCGCGAGTATTTCGCTTGCAGCGGTAGCGTGCTGACCAACAACGTGCTTTTCTGTGCCCTTGCCGGCTTGCTGTGGTACTCGCAGTTCTTCGGCCTTGAGACAGGTAAGAGCTTCCTTACCGGCAGTCCGGTGCTGCTGGCATTCTCGTGGAGCATCCTGATGTCGCTCAACGTGATATTCAGCAACGTCTGGGGCATCATACTGAAAGAGTGGCGCGGCTGCGGACGCAAGGCTGCCGGAGTGCTTGTCGCGGGCCTGCTCATACTCATAGCCTCCATCATTGTGGTGGCCATGGCACAGCAGTGACGGGCCTGTACCGCCCGACCCTTCGGATACGAACGGTGAGGCGGGAGGCTCGACAATATGATATGACAATGCGTTTACAGGCTCACGGGCGGCGATTCTTCCCGTGAGTGTGCATAAACGAACTATAAAATCCGGACTGCCTGCGGTGCTGTCAGTATTATATGTAAATTGATGTAATGCTGCGTTTGTGGGTCTATGTGAGTGATAACGTGCCGTATGGCATTTCCGGAAAACCTTTGTCTGGCGGACATATCGCTGCAGCTTGGCCGTCATGGCGGCTTGTTTGTGCTGCATCCTTTGCTTACTTGATGACAATATTCCGATTCTCCGTCCTGTGTTAAAATTAATGATGATGAAAACAAACGAATCTGTGATAGTGAGAAAGACATTGTTCCTGATACTTGTCTTGTGTCTGGGCTTCACCTGTAAGCTCATGGCCGTGGACAATCTGCGTTGTGAAATGGTGACCGATCCTATGGGAATAGACATCACTACGCCACGACTGAGCTGGGAACTGAACGATAAGGGACGCAACGTGATGCAGACTGCTTACCGCATTCTCGTGGCTTCTACGATGGATAAGCTGAAGCCCGGCAAGGCTGATTTGTGGGATTCGGGAGAAGTGAGCTCGGACAATTCGACGTACATACCGTATGGCGGAGTGGCTCTGAAGAGCCGTATGACGTGCTACTGGAAGGTGTGCGTCACCACGAATAAGGGCAAGTCGGAATGGAGCAAGCCCGCCCGCTGGACAATGGGACTGCTCGACGGCGGCGAATGGAAGGCGCAGTGGATAGGGCTTGACAAGGCTTTCGAGTGGGACAATCCAACTGCCGACTGCACAAGACTGTCGGCCAGATATTTCAGAAAGGATTTCCGCACGACGCGTCGTCCGGCGAAAGCCACGTTATACATCTGCGGACTTGGTGTTTACAAGCTCCATATCAACGGCAAGACCATTGGCCGTCAGGAGCTGGCACCCACTCCTACTGATTACAGAAAGGAAGTGAAATACAACACGTTCGACTTGACCGGCGAGATAGGCAAGGGCGACAATGCCATCGGAGTTATTGTGGGCAACGGCCGTTTCTTCCATATGCGCCGCACCGATAGGGCCGAATTTCCAAAGCTCATCGCCCAGTTGGAACTTGAGTATGGCGACGGCAGCCGCGAATATGTGGTGAGTGACGCGTCGTGGAAGGTCACATCGCACGGAGCGATAGGCGCTAACAACGAGTATGACGGCGAGGAATATGACGCACGCCGTGAGATGCCGGGATGGGACAAAGCCGGATTCGACGACTCAGCGTGGCTGCCTGTGGACATGACCTCCGCACCTGAAGGAAAGCTCGGCGCGCAGATAAACAATAATATACAGGTGATGGACGTTATCAGACCGACAGGTGTCACACGCCTTAACGACAACACCTACATTCTGGACATGGGACAGAACTTCTCCGGACGCCTCAAGATGAAAGTCAAGGGTGAGCGTGGCAGGGAAGTGAAGCTGCGCTTCGCGGAGTTCCTTAACGATGACGGAAGCGTCAATCTGGACAATCTGCGCGGCGGACTCGCCACCGACAAATACACACTGAAGGGCGAGGGAACGGAGACGTGGGGGCCATGCTTTGCCATTCATGGCTTCAGATATGTGGAGATAACCAATTATCCCGGTACGCCCTCTATTGATGATTTCGAGGGACAGGTGCTTTACGACGACATGCTGCAGACCGGATATTTCGCTACTTCTGACTCGATGATAAATCGAATCTACCACAACGCCTACTGGAGTGTGCGCAGCAACTACCGCGGCATGCCCACCGACTGCCCGCAACGTACGGAGAGAATGGGATGGACAGGCGACAGAGCCATCGGATCGTACGGCGAGAGCTTCCTCTTCGACAACAATAATCTGTATGCGAAATGGGTGCATGACATACGCATAACCCAGCGCGAGGACGGCAGCGTGTCCGACATCGCTCCGAGCTACTGGAGTTCTTACACTGACAACATGACGTGGCCCGGCACTTACCTCACGGTGTCGAAGATGCTTTACACGCAGTTCGGCAACATACAACCGATAACCGAGCATTATGCTTCGATGAAGAAGTGGCTGTACTATATGCGCGACAAGTATCTGACTCCGGACCATATCATGCCGCGTGATGTTTACGGCGACTGGTGCACACCGCCCGAAGTGTTCACCGCCAACGACCCGCAGATACCGTCGCTGATTACCGACAAGGCGGTGATAGGTACGGCTTACTATTATTATATGCTCAAGACCATGTCCTATTTTGCCTCCCTTCTGGGCAAGGATGGCGACCGTAACGAGTTCGACGAACAGGCGGCTGTTGTCAAGGAAGCCTACAACAATAAGTTCCTGGATAAGGAGAAACGCTCATACAGCAACAACACCGTGACGTCGAACCTGCTGGCGCTAAGCTTCGGACTTGTGCCCGACGACTATCGTAACGACATAGCCGGCAACACGGTAAGGCTCATAGAGCACGACTTCAAGGGACACATAAGCACCGGAGTGATAGGATGTCAGTGGCTGATGCGCGGGCTTACGGAGATAGGACGTCCTGACCTTGCTTACGGAATGTTGCAGAAGACCGACTATCCGAGTTTCGGATACATGATAAAGAAAGGTGCCACCACCGTGTGGGAACACTGGAACGGCGACGGCATGGAACGCTGGATAGACTCGCAGAATCATGTCATGCTGCTGGGCGATCTGCTCATCTGGTTCTATGAGGACCTGGCGGGCATAAAGAGCGACGATGCTCATCCGGCGTTCAAGAAACTGATAATGAGACCTCTGCTCACCGACACGCTTAACTATGTGGACTGTTCCTACCACTCTGTTCACGGACAGATAGTCAGCTCGTGGAAGAAAGACGGCTCGTCGTTACAATGGCATGTCATCATACCTGCCAACACATCGGCCACGGTATATATCCCCGCCACTGCGGCTGACAGCGTGACTGAGGGCGGAAAGAGCCTGACAGAGGCCGGCATAAGAGTATTGAAGACAGAAGGAGGATTCGTCGTCTGCGAGATAGGGTCGGGCACTTACAGTTTCAGAGCCGTGCGTTAGGCCGTAGGTCAGACCGTATGGCTGTGTGTGTCCTGCACCGTTTCACGCGGGCGTGAGATGTAAAAATAAATGATTAACCTGCTCTTGTCCGGACTGATAGGACAATAGGTCCGGCACGGAGCAATAAAATATGTATATGGAATCTATATTGAACAATCGTCCGGCACTTGCTGCCGAAGTGGAGAAGGTTGCCGAGACAGCCGGCTATCTGTGGCAGAAAGGCTGGGCCGAGCGCAACGGCGGCAACATAACCATAAACATCACCGAATATGTGGATGACGCCATCAGACAGATGCCGGCCATCAGCGACGTGATGCCCATAGGCGTCACGCTGCCCCATCTGCGCGGATGCTACTTCTTCTGCAAGGGTACCAACCGCCGTATGCGCGACCTTGCGCGCCGCCCTATGGACAACGGCTCGGTGATACGCATACTCGACGACTGCGCCAGCTATGTCATCATAGCCGACAATCCGGTGCGTCCCACCTCTGAGCTGCCCTCGCATCTCAGTGTGCACGACTATCTGCTGTCCATCGGCTCGCCCTACCGTGCGTCGCTCCACACCCATCCCATAGAGCTCGTCGCCATGAGCCACTGTCGCCGTTTTCTCGAGAAAGACGTTGCTACCAACCTGCTTTGGAGCATGATTCCCGAGACCAAGGCGTTCTGTCCGCGCGGTCTGGGCATCGTGCCTTACAAGTTGCCGGGCTCGGTAGAGCTGGCCGAGGCCACCATCAGCGAGCTTTCCGACTACGATGTGGTGATGTGGGAGAAGCACGGAGTGTTCGCAGTCGATACCGACATCATGGCGGCGTTCGACCAGGTTGACGTTCTCAACAAGTCTGCTCTCATCTACATAGCCGCCAAGAACATGGGCTTCGAGCCCGACGGCATGTCTCAGGAGCAGATGCGCGAGATATCCGAAGTGTTCCATCTGCCCAAATAGGCGGCGTGGCGCACGTATTTCAGCATTTAGGTTATTGTTATATCATACGTCAGGTGCATCCGGAATGTCTGTCGAAGACGTTTTGGATGCAAATGATATAATATTACGCAGTATTTGATAAAAGTTAAATCGCATCAGTCGTCTTTTTATGGCGAATTTATTATATTTGCCTGAAACAGACATCGACCCGGCAATGTCATAACCGGTCGGCCCTCATTCCGGCAGTCCGTCGTTGCCGCAGTCTTTGTCCTTCTACGTATAATAAAGATGGTGGCTCGGCGGTATTAATACCTGTAAGACGGGTTCTCACGTCATTGTCGCAGCCCTTGCCATTGTCGGCGAACGCCATCAGACCTGATAATAAAACTCTTGTTATGACTAACGATTTCAGCAGCGACGGTGTGGAATTCAAATATCTCATAGTAAACGACACGGACCGCAAGTTCGGGCTGTGGGTGAACACCGTGGGGTTTGAGTTCATTGCTCCCAACTCTCCATATCCCTTGAAGGAGCATCCTTCGGGCTATTTCTTCAATGCTGAGAAGGGACGCGTTCTTCATGAGTATCAGCTTGTGTATATAACAAAAGGCTGCGGACAGTTCTCTTCGGAGTGTGTGGTCAACAAACACGTGTGCAGCGGAAGGCTCATGCTTGTGTTTCCGGGTAAGTGGCACACCTATCAGCCCTACCGCAACGTGGGATGGAACGAGTATTACATAGGCTTCGAGGGACCTGTGGCCGACAATCTTGTCAAGGAGGGATTCTTCTGTGAGGACCAGCCCGTGATAGACATCGGACTCAGCGAGGAGTTCGTGTCGCTCTATTCGCGCGCGCTTCACATAGCCGAGGCCGACGCTGTGTCGTCGCAGCAATATCTTGCGGGCATAGTGATGCACATGCTCGGCATGGTGATATCGCTCTCGCGCAACAAGCAGTTTGAGATGAGCGCCATACGTCAGAAGATAGAGAAGGCACGCATATACATGAAAGAGCATGTGGGCGAGAACATAAGCGCCGAGCAGCTGGCCGAATATCTCAACATAAGCTACTCGTGGTTCAGAAAGGCTTTCAGGGAATATACGGGCTACGCTCCGGCAAAATATTTCCAGGAACTGAGGATACAGCGTGCCAAGCAGATGCTTGTCGGCACGTCGTCGTCGGCAAAGGAGATTGCCGCCATGCTGGGCTACGGTTCGGCGGAGCATTTTTACAGCATGTTCAAGAAAGCCACCGGGTTCACTCCCCACGAATACCGGTCGTATGGTCACAACTCATCGGCGTCGGACGAGTGACGCCGATGTCCGTCCGTCTCCGCCCGACGGGCTTATCATTCAGTTCTTTTTGAGGCGACGATGCAGTCGAGGTCGTCGGGCACGAATATGTTGCCGGCGAAGGCTGTCGCGGCTTCCTGCGTGTAGGTCAGTCGGCGCGTCGCCATGTTCTTGTCCTCGGTGTGGAACAGCAGCAGGTTAGCGGCGTTGAGGCTTGTCGCCATGCGTGCCGCGTCGAGCGCGGTGCTGTGGTGCTTGGAGTAGGGTTTCATCACCTCGCGGTCGGCATACAGGCAGAACGCCTCGCACATAAGCCAGTCGGCATCCATGGCCATGGTGCGGTTGGCCTCGTTGAACGGTTCGTCGCCGAGGCACACCAGGCTCACTCCTCCCGGCAGAGAGGCACGATAGCCGAACTGTTTCTCTTTAGTGGAATGAATGTCGAAGCACGTGAAGCTCATGTCTCCTACGCTGAACGAGTCGCCGTCTGACAGTGTGACGAAGCGCACCGCGCTGTCGAGCAACGGGATATATTTGCCCGGAAGAGTCATCTCGCATATCCTGTGCAGCACGTTTATCACCCTCTCGTGACCATAGACGTTGAGCACCTCAGTGCGCAGTCCGTTTATGTTATTCTGAATGGCGTTTCTCACTATCCACACCGCTCCGAGCACATGGTCGGTGTGTGCGTGTGTGACGAACATGTCGTTGAGTCGCGTCACGTCCTCTCCCGCCTTTTCCATTTGTGTCAGTATTCCGTTGCCGCCGCCCGCGTCGGTGAGCAGCATGCCGCCCGCCGTCTTCAGCAGGAAGCAGGTGTTGTAGCAGTTTGTTGCCGTGGCATATCCCGTGCCGAGCATTATTATCTTAGCGTATGTGTCGTTTTCCGTTCCGTTCATATTTTCTTATCCACTGATTTTTGGTGGTGCAAAGATAGTGAAAGGCGAGTGCAATGACAAATGGAAAAACGAAGTTTTTACAGATTTTTGCATTGTCGAGCCGCCTCCTGTCTTATTTAAAGATAATTGAAAGAGAACTGATGCACTCAGTTTGTAGTTTTCCTGTCACAAGGATGTGCACAACCTGCGTCAAGGATATGTACAAAGCATTACAAGGATGTGAACTTCCTGTTCAACGAACCAGAAAGTCATAGAAAGGAGTGTAGAGCCGGTCGTTCACCTCCAGATAGAGATAATTGTTCTTGAAGTCATAGAGTTGGTTGAAACGTTGCAGGAAGTTGTTGCCCAACACGCCGTCCATCGCGTCACTGGCCTGTACACCCGTTGTCACCGTAGAAAAGGCACCGGGTATGCGAGGCAAAGTCAGTGAATCTCCCAGTGTTACCGAATCGAAGTACACATTCTGAAGTTCATCGCCGTCCTTCACCGTACCGGCTATGCGCGAGATGGCAAATGGTTTCTGTGTGCCCAGCAGGCCGTTGCGACGGACGAAAGGTGTATTGAGATCGAACACACGGTCGGAACCGGTATCCATCGCTACCGACACCAAATAATCCACTCCGCCGACACGCACGCCGACCGGAACGACCGGCACTCCAAGACGATAGTCCATCTTCAGCCTGACAGCCTTGTCCGATGCCGCCTTCTGCCCGTCGCCCAATTCATACAGGAAGATGGATTTCCGCCGATAATCAATACGGACATCAAAGTTCCTCAGGTAAGACAGCCCCAGCACACCGTCCCAAGCATCGGGCGGATAAGGAATAGCTATCAGTTTCAATCCGGAAATGGCCCGGCTGCCCATCCTCACCACCTGAGATGACTCTGTGGAAGGAATGGTTTCCACCGAATTGGCGCTATTGTTCTCCACACTTCCCGTAAAGGCAGCCAGCCCTTCGGTGCGCGGCGAATTGGAATTGAGTATCACATCCGTCGCTCCCGTGTCCAGCAGAAAGCGCAGGGGGCGGTCGTCCTGCCCGTTGATATAGACTGTCACATACAGACGGTTGTCGGCACCCAGTTCGAAAGGTATCGTGTCGACCGGAATTACTTCTGCCCGGGCCGACAGACTCAACAGACAGAGAAGGCATACACTCAGCAAAGATATTTTCTTCATATTCTTAATCCTTTCAAAAGTTCGGTCCGGCAAAGATACTGTTTTTTGGCTTTTCCAGGCCTTTTTATTCGGCTTTTTCAGAAAGGAATGTTAACATTTGCAAAAATGAGTTGTTTGAAAGCATGAGAAATATAGCGGTTCGGAACAGTCCGGCTTTTTCTTATCCATTGCCCGTTCTCGTGCGAATTTGCTCCAATCTGTTGATAGTCAAGTAAAAACTATCTTATTACAACAAATATAGTGAAAGGTGAGTACACAGTCAAGACAAAGAAACTTCTGTTTGTTTGGATTGGTACTGCCGAGCCGCCTCCTATATTATACAAATATAGTGAAAGGTAAGCGCAACGACAAAACGGAGAAACGAAGTTTTTCCGATTTTGGCACTGCCGAGCCGCATCCTATATTATACAAATATAGCGAATTCCACCCGATTTCTTATGAATTTAGGAATAATAATATAATGTGAGTCCGACGAATTCAAAACAAAGCGAGCTGTGGTGTCAAAAGTTCTTGTAACATTGATACACGGCTTCTTCGGAAATCAACAATATGCAGCAATCGCACCCAACAGGTTGACGATAAAATTATCAAAACTCCTGTGACCAGAACCGAAGGTCACTGTTCGCGGAGCGAGGTAAAGTATCCCTTATCGCCGACAATCTTTCCATAGATAATTTCCACAAAGGCTTTGTATTCAATGGTTTTACGGTCATCCATATCACCCGGGGTAATCATAAAATTCATGAGTTCTCCGCGTTCGTTGCATATCAGATGAAGTCTGAATCCGAAGAACCAGCCCATTGAGCATTTTCCTCTTTGTGCTATTCCTTTGAACGTCCTATGGATATGTATTCTCTGGTTTTTACATACCAGGTTTTAGCGTATATTTTGACATCATTGCATCAAAAAAACTTGCAAAATTGAAAATCAGCGAAGCTAAATCATCTGCCATACAAAATAATTCTATAACTTTGCTTTTGGTGATCATAGCGATTATTGTTTGTAATTCAGCACTATAAAGTTACAACAATTTTCGCTAATCACCAGATTTACAAACACTTACAGTTCATCGAACTCACGTTAAAATAATAAACGCAATGAAATTATTAAGTATTTTACTTCTGCTTTTTTGTTTAAATTCAACAATTAGTGCACAAAAGCAAAAAGACCTGGTAACAATAACAGGAAAAGTTTCTGACTATAACGGTAATCCTATTGATAATTGTTCTGTCATGTTCCAAAATTCAAATTTTGATGTTCTCTTTGAGACTAAAACTGACGAAAAAGGGGAATATCAAATAAATATACCAAAAGGCAAATATAGCAACATGGGTGCTATAGATATGGATACCTATCCTCATACAATGAAAGTGGGAACAAATAATGAGAATCTGAGACTGGAGTTTTGGGGTTGGAATTTTATTGCAGACAGAGATACAACTTTAAATATACAATATAACCGAATGGAAGCATACGGAATGCACGTTTTTCAAATCCCCGGAGCTGTACCAGCCTATCAGATCTATGTCCGTCCTATGAGCTTAACAAGATTTCTTACAAATAAAGGCATACAAAACGCTCAACATAAAGAGGATTTGTCAAATATTACTCAAAAGTCATCTGCTGATACGGCCAAATGTGATAACATAGCTCCAACGATTGATAAGGTAGGCATAAAAGTATGGATTGATGGAAAAAGCGTGGATGTTTTGATGAAACAGCAAATAAAAGAATATTATAAAGAAACTGAATACGGAATAGCTTACTATATAACAGTAAGTGAACCTAAAAAAACGACAACACTGCCCTATAAAATATTTAAGATTGAATTAACTGATTTGGAAAATGGAGATAGAGGGGAGGCAATCTATTGTCTTGAGAATACAAGTTATATAGAACATAATTAAACATATTATAATCCTATTGATATTTTTTGGTGCTCTTCCGAAATTTGGAGTGAACCCCTCCGTCACTGGATGGTGTGGACTGTATCGGTATTGAAGAGAACTGCGTATGGATTCAGAGATGAACGATATTTTGAGCTAAGGCTGTTTGCTTTTTATGATTGTCATATCACTCAAAGTGTCGGATGAACCGAAAAATTGCCACCTATCCGTTGCCCATTAAAAAGAACCCCGAAAGTTTTATCTGATTTTCGGGGGTCTTTTATTTTTATTATCATTAAAATTGCATGATAGGATGCCATTCCTTTACAGTCTTCAGAATATCTTCAGCTGTCTTACAAGAGCCTTTAGTACGTTTGTTTGCCTTCTCTATAAATTTCTCATCATAGATATTGATAAGGTGTATTCCATTAAATTCAGATACAGGTTTGACAAATACAATACCATCGCATATATCACTAAGCTTTTGTTCTTTTGTGTACGGCGAACCTTTCTCGCCATAACTTGACATCTTTGTCGTGGGGTTGGCGAAATATGTTTCCGTTCTTAACAGAGGGAAATCATCTTTTAAATCAAATCCTACAGGTTTATTGCCATATTTCTGAAACGCTTTATCTATCACACCGCCGGCTATCAGATTCCACCGCGTTTTACTGTTCTCTATATAGCCTTTGCTTCCCATCTGGCCGCCCCATAGATTGATTATGAATACATCCTGAGGATAACAGCTTTTGAGTAAGAAGCCGGCTGAAGGCCAATTATAGTAGTAATCCCCTTGACGAATACCATTTATGCGAGCCAAGGTATGTGATGCCCCTGCATAAAATACTATGTGCGAGCGTTTGACGATCTGGTTTCTGATGATATTAAACATATTGTCATCCCGTGAACCAGTATATACAAATTTCTTGCCATCAAAATAATCTTGTACATACGCCGGATCCAACAAAAGGATGCGTGTCCGGAGACTTACAGGTTTCTTTTGATTGTTTTCCCATACGGTTTTGAAAACATCTGCATATTCTTTATATGGATTACCCAAATCATCAGGTGTATATTGCAGTATCTTAAAGACCAAGTCTTCTCTGTAAACCGGGGATTTTATCAGACTGTCTGCGAGATACTGATACCTTTCGGAGCCAAACTCAACTGCTAACGCATCAATATTAGCCGTTGAATCCTGTGCCGAAGCGGTTATCAGATCGCATAAGAATTGAGGATGTGCATCTATCCAATGATCTTCTCCTATCGCAACGACTGAATGTGAACGTATTTTATCAAGTACATATTCCAGATGCGGTCGTCCGTTATTTTTAATGTATTGATAATAAGATTCAGTATCAAGACAATCTTGAGCTGTGGAAATGTTACTTGAGAATATAAAAAGTAACATAACAAGACATTGTTTAATCGTAATGCGTCTCATGTTTATTCGTGTTATAAGTCACCGCAAATATAGTCATTATATATTTAATTGCATTGCATGTTGTAATAAATCAGACTGTATTCCGAGGATACTGCATGCGTAGCGGGTACGATTTCTTACTGACAACCTGTGCGGTATGCCTTGCATATCCAGCAAAGGCATGACCAACCTTTTCCGGAAGAGCATGAAGCCGTTTCCATACTGTTTCCCGGTGGCCGGGAATACCTATCCGATGTAATGTGATGACACCCGATGCCGCGTGTTGTAAGCGTTGTAAATCGACGGATTAAGCATGCTTCCGGCCCTTCGGACAAATGCTTCCCGCGTTTTTTCTCCTCCTGATTCCGTCGTATTCAGTGAAAAACTTAAAGACGTGCTTACAATTTTTCTTGACTTTATTTTGACAAAATATTTTTGCAAAAGAGGTGTGAATGAATGTTAAACGCGGCATGAGATGGCCCGTTCAGGTCCGAACCGCCTTCTGATATACCCCATAACATAGTCCGAAAAAGTCAGTTCCGTGTTCCGATATTGCCCATTTCGCAGTACGAAAAAGCCCATTTCAGAGTGCAATATGGCCTATTTTAGCATCCAATATGGGCTATTTCGCAAGCCGAAATGGTGCTTTTTGCAAAGCGGAAAAATACCCCTTAAATATAAATCATTGATATTCAGTATCTTATAATAACCTCTTGTATTTTGCGTATTTGCGCCCGAAGAAGAGCCAGTCCGCAAATACGCGCTTATTTTTCGGGGTAGAGTGGGAAACTTCGACCTGAAAATCAAAAACCGCTTACAATTTGAAAGTCGCGCATATTGTTCTCATTTCAGCAGCAGAGAACAATGTATATCAATGTTTGATCGCCGCATTTATTATATATTCAGTCAGATGTATGTTCACATACAGGATAATATTTGATGGTAAGACAGTATGTGAGTGGATGGAATGTCGTGCTTACAGTTCCGCGTTTATTATCTTTTTTCGGTGTCATGATGTGTATGGTTGGTAATGTATAATTATTCTTGAAAATGTCGTGAGATATTATACTTAATGTCATAATAGAGATAATAAAAATCATAATATAATAGATAAATTGTCTGAATATCTGCTTTTATTGCTTCTTTTTAATATTTAAATAATGAAAACATTAGACAGGAAGTAACTTTTTGCAAATAAATGCTTACCTTTGTGTCGCTTTTCTGAATCCGTACTGATTGCCGTTACGACATATGCCGTTTTATATGCGATTGTTTTTGAGCGGAAAAGAGACTGGAATAAAAATATTTGGTAAAAAGAAATATATATGTTGCATTTTGACAGTGACTACATGGAAGGGGCGCATCCTGAGCTGATACGCCGTCTTGCGGAAACAAATCTTGAACAGACGCCGGGTTACGGGCTCGACGAATATTGCCATCGTGCCGAGCGGCTCATTCTTGATGCCTGCGGACTGACGAACGGTAAGGTGCATTTTCTTGTCGGTGGCACGCAGACAAACTCTACGGTTATCGACACGCTGTTGTCTCATCACGAAGGTGTGTTGGCTGCCGAGACGGCACACATCTGCTCGCACGAGGCCGGTGCTATAGAGGTGTGGGGACACAAGGTGCTCACTCTGCCGCAGCACGACGGCAAGATAAGTGCCGAGGATGTGCGTAAATATGTTGCTGACTACTATTCGGACGAGATGTACGAGCATGTCGTCGCTCCGGGAATGGTTTACATATCTCATCCTACGGAGTTCGGAACGCTCTACACGCTCGACGAGCTTACCGCTCTGAGCAAGATATGCCGTGAGGCTGACCTGCCGCTCTACATGGACGGCGCACGTCTGGGTTATGCTCTGGCTTCGGGCGCATCGGATGTCACTCTGCCCGATGTGGCACGTCTGTGCGACGTTTTCTATATCGGTGGAACAAAGGTAGGCGCGCTTTTCGGCGAGGCTGTCGTGACGTCGCGTCCCGAGCTTCTGCCTCATTTCTTCTCAATAGTGAAGCAGCACGGAGCGCTTCTTGCCAAGGGACGTCTGCTGGGTGTGCAGTTCGAGACACTCTTCACAGACAATCTCTATGTGGATATCTCTCGCAACGCATGCGTCATGGCTGCCAAGATACGCAAGGCATTCATCGATCACGGCTACCGTCTGTTCATAGATTCGCCCACCAACCAGCAGTTCTTCATCCTGCCAAACAGCGTCATCGACAGCCTGATGCGCGTGGCATCGTTCGAGCTCTGGGGCCCGCGTCGTGAGCGTGAGACTCCTGTCCGCTTCGTCACCTCATGGGCAACACGCGAGAGCGACGTTGACGAACTCATAGCTGCCCTGCCTCAGTGTCCTGCTGAGTATTGACATGAAATCACATCTTGCAATACAATAATAAAAACCGTGCTACACTGTCGTGTCGTCTGAGACACTCGTGTGGCACGGTTTCGTTATTTTTCTATGCTTTCTTCAGGTCGCGGTCTGTTGGTTTACGGCCTGTGACCGGACTCCTGTTTACAGATATTCGGCGAAGTCTGTGAGCCTCATGTCGCCCTTACGCATCAGTGTGTCGTGGAAGGCGAAGGCCGCACGCAGCGATCCCGGGCAATGGCCTTTGGTGGCTATGCGCTGATATTCGCGCAGCAACGGACGGTAGTCGGGATGCGCGCAGTTGTTTATTATCTCCTCGGCGCGGCGTACAGGGCCCTTTCCTCTGAGGTCGGCTATGCCCTGTTCGGTTATTATCACATCCACATCGTGCTCCGTGGAGTCTATGTGGCTGCACATGGGAACGATTGAACTTATTTTTCCTCCCTTGGCTATTGAGGGCGTGTAGAATATGCTTATGGAGCCGTTGCGCTCGTAGTCGCACGATCCGCCTATGCCGTTCATCAGTCGCGAGCCGCATACGTGGCTCGAGTTCTCGTTGCCGTAGATGTCGCATTCGAGCGCCGTGTTCATGGCAATCACTCCGAAACGGTGGATTAGCTCTGCCGAGTTGGACAGCTCGCTCGGGCGCAACGTGAGACGGCTGCGGAAGAAGTCCATGTTGTCGTACACTTTTTTCAGACACTCGTTCGACACTGTCATTGCCGCAACCGATGCCTGCGATATGCGGCCCTTGAGCATCAGGTCTACTATCGCGTCCTGCACCACCTCGCTGAACACCTCTACCACGGGCATGTCGTCGCACCGTCCGATGGCTTCCATCACGGCGTTGCCGGTCACGCCCACACCGCTCTGTATGGGGAACATGCACTTGGGAATGCGTCCGGCGCGCATGTCGCTCAGGAAGAAATCCACTACGTGGCGGCCTATCATGTCGGTATCGGGAGTCGAGGGCTTGAATGTGCGCGCCTCCTCAGGTATGCAGCACTCCACGACACCCGCAATCTTCTTCGGGTCTATTTCCAGATATTGTGTGCCGATGCGCTGTCCCACGCTTGTTAGAGGTATGGGTTGGCGGTAAGGATATTCCAGACACTCATACTCGTCGTGTAGATAGCGCGCGTTGGGATTGTGGAATGTGTTGAGCTCCAGAATCACTTTCTTGGCTATACGCGCTATGGTCGGCACGATGCCGTCGGCCGAAGTGAGATACACACGGCACTTGTCGCCGTCGTCCTCTATGGCAGACACCTCGATGATGGCCCAGTCCATGTCGCCGTAGAAGCCTCGGCGCAGACGCTCGGCCATGTGTCCAAGGTGCATGTCCTCATAGTCTATCTCGCCCAGGTTGGTGTGGTTGCGGAAGTCGGCGTTGGTTGAGAACGGTGCGCGGAACTTTATTGCGTGTGCCGCTGCGAGGTCGCCCTCGAGGCTCTGGCACGACGATGCGCCCGTGATTACTCCCACGGCGAACGGACGTCTGGCCTCATGCTCGCTCAAAGCCCGCTTCGTCAGTTCTCGTGTCACGGCTTTAGGAACTCCGCTTGGAGTGAATCCGCTGAATCCGATGTTGTCTCCGTCCTTTATCATCGCTGCGCCTTCGGCAGCCGTTATGCGTGTATATGCCATTTCTTTATGTTTGTCTGAATTATTCGGATAGCAAAGTTAATTATTTTAAAGCAGAAAATACATTCCGCAATATGATTTTCTGCATAAACTTGCAAAAATTCTTTTAAAAAGGCACTAAAACTGTATAAATATGCAGAAATGACGCTTAAATATGCAAGAATATGCATATTCGTGGCTCGGCTGGAATGTTGTCGCGTGACGTTTATGATGCTTTTGTCTGTCCGTTTTTTTATGATTGATGTTATTTCTTTTTATGGTTGATGTAGTTTCTTTTTAAGATTGATAATGTTTATTTTTAATATTGATGCAGTTTCTTTTTATTTTTGATGATGTTTCTGGCAATATCAGCGCCGCCGTTCACGCACAATGTTTACGCAGAGGCATAAATATTCGCTTATTTCAACGATTTTTGGTAAGTTTGCAGACGAAACACGAATAAGATGAAAAAGAAACAGATATTGCTTATAAACGATATGGCCGGATATGGCAAGGTGGCTACTGCCGCCATGCTTCCCATCCTTTCGTACATGGGTCATCCCACATACAATCTGCCGACGGCGCTCGTTTCGAACACGCTCGACTACGGCAAGTTCAACATTCTTGAGACAACAGAGTATATAAAAGGTGTGTTTCCCGTGTGGCGCGAGCTGGGTTTCACGTTCGATGCCATCTCTACGGGCTTCATGGCTTCGGAGGCTCAGGCCAAGATAATATCCGCCTACTGTCGTGAACAGGCGGAGGCCGGCACGGTGATATTCGTCGATCCGATAATGGGTGACGAGGGAAAGCTATACAACGGAGTGACCGACGAGGCCATAAAGAGCATGCGCGAGATGGTGAGCGTGGCTCATCTGGTGTTCCCAAACCACACCGAGGCGTGCTATCTCACGGGCATGGACTACAACGCCGACGGCGTGACTCACGACGAAGCCCGCCGTCTCATCGACGGACTACTTGCTCTCGGCACCAAGTCGGCGCTCATAACGAGCATCCCTGTTGACGGTCAGACGTCGGTGGTGGGCTACAATCATCTTGACGGCAGCTATTTCTCGCTACCATACACGGAGATTCCCGTCCACTTCCCCGGTACGGGCGACATATTCTCCGCCGTGCTCATAGGCCATCTTCTCGACGGCGAGATGCTGAAACCGAGCACCCGCAAGGCTATGGATGCCGTTTACACGCTCATCGACCTTAACAAGGACAACGAGGATAAGAACCGCGGCATACCTCTAGAGAAGTATCTTGACGTCATCTGACCGTGGCACTCTGTGCCGCGGTGCGATGTGTTATAATACGTTTCTTTGTTGTTTTTCTATTACGGTTTTTTAGTTTAGTAGTCGGTTTTTTCAGGCTTCCGGGTTTTTGTCGAATTCTGAGGCGTTGATATATCCGCGCGCTATCGCCTTCACAATCAGGTCGGCTATGTTGCGCGCGTTGAGTTTCAGGAACAGTTTCTTGCGGTGTGTCTCCACAGTGTTTTCCGATATGAAGAGATGAGCGGCTATTTCTTTCGACGTCCATCCGCGCGCCATCGCCCTCAGCACCTCAATCTCCCGCTCCGACGGATGGTCGAGAGTAAGCCGGTGACGGTTAAGTTTTTTCCTCACTTCAGGGCAGAAATATTGTTTCCCGTTTATCACAGCCTCGATGGCTTCGGTTATCTTTGAGAAGTCGGTCGATTTGCTCAGTATCGCGTTCACTTTCTTATCGAGCATGCGCCTTATTATCCACACCTCCTGATGTATGGTGTTGACAATTATCTTTGCGTCGGGCTTATGCTCTCTCACAATGTCTATGAGCGTGAATCCGTCGATGTCGGGCATTCCGATGTCGATGATATAAATGTCAAAATCGCGTGATGTCAGCGTGTTGATGAGCTGTTGTGCGGTGGTGAATGTCTCGACATGTCTGATGTTCTTTTTCTCGAGAAAGCTTTTAAACCCTTCGAGCACGAGGTCATGGTCATCGGTTATGGCGATTCGCAGATCCTCCAACAAATATTTGTATATGTCGTTCATGCATGCAAAATTAAGAGGTGCATGAATAATTTCACTCACGGAAAACCGTAATTTTCACGCATCCTTTTTCAAAGGAATGGTCAGTCTGAGGGTTGTGCCGGCCTCTCCCGAGCTCACTTCAACGCTTCCGCCCACGGCTTCGGCACGCTGATTCATGGTGCGCTGGCCTATTCCCTGCGAGCGGTGAGGAGCATGACGGCCGTTGTCGTTGACGGTCATGACGGCACTTCCGCTCTCCATCCGCATATCAACATTCACCCTTGTAGCACCCGAGTGCCTCATGGCGTTGCCCACCGCCTCCTGCACTATGCGGTATATCTCGAGTGCCGTGGCATCGTCTATCACGCTCCAGTCGGCATCCTCGGGGTTCAACGAACATTGGGTGACGCACTGCTCGGTGGCACACTGCTCCACATAGTCGGCTATTACCTCGTCGATGGTGGCATATCTGAATTCGGGTGGCATCAGCTCGTGCGATATTCTGCGCGCCTTCTCGCGGCATTTGTTGAGCATGCCCACCGCCGGATGTGAGCTGTCGGCAAGCGCAAGCTTCATCTCCACGCCGTAGAGGTCGTTGCAAAGACCGTCGTGCAGCTCGCGTGCCAGACGTGTACGCTCGCTCTCCAATCCGTTGATGTAGCGCTCGGTCAGTCGTCGCGCCGTGTCGGTCCTGAGCCGTGCGAAGTCGAGTTCGAGCTCGCGGCGACGTCTGCGCTGGCGTTGTATGTAAATTATTATCGCCGCGGCAGCCACTATTATGATTATCGCGACAATCATCGCAGTGGTATATAGATGTGCCAGCTTGGTCTCGCTCCGGGCCAGTGCGAGCTCCTTCTCCTTGGTCTCATACTTCACCGTGAGCTCGCGCAGGTTGTCGGCGCTCTGCTTGTCGGCTATGCTGTCGTGCAGGACTGTGGCCTTCTGCAGCGAGGCGTATGCCTTGTCGTATCTGCCCAGTGCGGCGTAAGCCATGTGCATGTTGTTGTAACAGTCGTACTGCACGAACGGCATGCCTGCCACACACTTCATGGACAGTATCTTGTCGAACACCGGCAGCGCAGCCTTATAGTCCTTGTTGTTCATCAGCAGTCCGCACTTCACCTGATAGAATACCAGCCGCGACGTCTCGGCAGTGGCAAGCGGCAGCAGTCGTTCGCCTGTGGCGTCCCACTGCTTCAGTGCTTCCGTGTCGCCAGCCTTCTGTGCCGCAGCCATGGTATAAGCCACGGCGGTTAGCGCGGCGTCGTTCTGTCCGGTCTCTACGGAGAGCTTGTAGCTCTGTCCGAGATGCTTCATGGCTGTGCGTGCGTCGCCAGCCATGAGATATATTGAGCCGATGTTAGAGTAGAGTTGTGCCTTTAGCGCCTTGTCCTTGCAGCGCGCCGTCCATCCGGCAGACTTGGCAGCGCACGACAATGCCTGCTTCGCGTTCTTCATGTCGATGTGCAGTGTGGCGATGTTCAGATATAGAACGGCGGCCTCCTGCACCGCCTCCTCACCTCCGCGGGCCACCACTCCGGGCATGGAACAGAGTCGCATGGCCTCGTTGTAGTGCTTCAGCGCCTCGTCGGTCTTTCCTGCCGTGCGCAGATAGACGCCCATGGACGAGTGCGTGCCAATCATCAGCACGGTGTCCTTGCGCCTCACTGCCGTGTCGAGCACCTTTTCGGCAACAATCATTGCCGAGTCGTTCTTGCCATGCGCGTGCAGCATATCGGCCTTGGCGCGCAATGTTTCGGTCTGTTTGTCGGTTGTGGCATACATGCCGGTACGGCACAATGCAAGCAGCAGTACAATCAGTGTGATGCTGCGTGTGATGGGACTGGTGTAGGTGTTCATAGGCTTGCGGTTTTTAGTTATGTGTCATTTTGTGGATATACCGGAAGTCAGAGGCAGGCAATTCATGTCCATGCCTAAACGCACTCAGTATCTTATAATATATCGAAAGGCGAGAGCAGATTCAATAGAAAGGCCTTATGGCTTTTCAATATTGATTTTGCCGAGCCGTATATTATATTCTACAAATATAACGAGAAAATACGACATACAGACTAATACATGTAAAAAAGAGATAAAATTAAATCAATCCACAGAGCGGAATGATTTTTTATGTGTATTTTTGCGTTCGATATATGGTCAGATTTATCATAGTTCTGTCTTTCGGTCTGTTGTGTGCCATGCAGTGTGCGGCACAGAATACGGACGTGAGCGACGCCGACAAAGCCGGCGTTCTCGAGCCTATGGTGAAGGTGGGCAAGGTGCTCGACGAGCGAGGCGACAGCATACAGTATGTGGAGATGGGCAATGTGTATGTCTATCCGGAGCCCGTGTTCAAGAACGCCAAGCAGCGCGCGGCCTACAACCGGCTTGCTTCCAACGTGAAGAAGGTGCTGCCCATAGCCAAGGAAGTGAACAGAATCATCATCGAGACATACGAATATCTGCAGACGCTGCCCGACAAGAAGGCGCGCGACGCCCACATGAAGCTGGTGGAGAAGAGCATACGCAAGGAATACACGCCGCGCATGAAGAAGCTGTCCTATCAGCAGGGCAAGCTGCTCATAAAGCTTGTCTATCGTGAGTGCAACTCGTCGTCGTATCAGCTCATACAGGCTTTCCTCGGTCCGATACGTGCCGGATTCTATCAGGCCTTCGCTTCGTTGTTCGGCGCGAGCCTCACCAAGAAGTACGACCCCAACGGCATCGACCGTCTGACCGAGCGCGTTGTGCTGATGGTGGAGTCGGGACAGATATAGCCGTGACGTGAGAGTGGGGCGCGGCTGTGGTGCTCATTGTCCTTCGTTACGCCGCAAGCGGTATGCCATTATGCCCTTCGTGCCGCGCCAGTTTCTGCAAATTGTTTTTAACATCCGTTATCTTTTCGCTCTCCGCATTTAACATTTCATTTTTCTCATTCCAGAAAAACGCAGACCGCCAATGCCCCCTTTATCACCCCGTTCCGGCTTTGAAGCGAAGCCGTTTTTAACATATCGTTTTGCGATATTGCCCATTTCAGGGTGCGATAAAGCCCATTTCAGAGCACGATATAGCCTTTATCGGCACCCGAAAGAGCCCATTTCGGAGTGCGAAATAGGCTTTATTGCAAGACGGAAAAATATCAGCCGGAATATGATATTTAGTAAATAATTGATTATCAATGTATTATAAAAATCCTGAAATTTCGCGTTTTTTTCGCGCCAAACAGCTCTCGCTACGCTCCGACGCGATTTTTCAGAGGTTTTCGCCGCGAATATTTAACATCTCCGACTCCGATTTTTGTTTTTTTATATAATATGATGGCAGTCGGTTGCAAAATATCTGTGTATGAGTCTGTTACCGGAAATCCGGTAGCGGTTTCCGCTTTCCGGCAGTGTGGCGCACGCAGCGGTGAAATGTTATAAATGTATAAATGTTGTTCTATTTTGTTTGTGTCTGTTGTTTTTTTTTTCTAAATTCAACCGCAGAAACAATCATCGGTGTTTTTAGAAAAAATCGAATAACTAAAAGAAGAAATAACATAGCGTATTTAGAAAAACATAAACAACGCAACACCCGACCGACTTTATTCTGGATATATAAATAATGTAACGACAATGAGAACCAACAATTTTATCCGCTTTATGGCATTGACGGCCATTATGTCGTCGTTTGCCTTTACGGCTGATGCACAGCGCGCAAGCCGTTACCCGGAAATGACCTACTGGGATTTTACTTTCCGCGATGCAGCGGATTCGGTTGACTGTGTATATAATCCGACCAACAACGAACTTTATCTGTCCGGTTTCGACACCGACGGCAAGGGCACGTTCTATTTTGCCGGAGGCGAACCGTTGCGCGTGTCGTGCTTCAAGGGCACGAAGTTTCAGTGGCGGCGCGAGGTTTCCAAAGCCGGCACCACCTGCGCGTTGTTCCGTATGCACGGCGACAGTCTGTATCTGGTGCAGAACGTCACGCACGAACTCATCGTTCTGAGCAAGGACGGCAAGGGCGATGTGCGCCGTGTCAAACTTCCGGTTGACAGCATAAAGGACGGCGTGCTGCATGATAAATATTTCGTGTTGTGCAGCAACATGGTGGAACATGGTGACTGGAATGACTATTACGAGCTGACTTACTTCAACTACAACGGCTCGCTGATGGTGAGAGACACGGTATATACGCTTCTGCGTGACAAGTATATGAGACCTGCGCCCGACTTCTACGATCAGAACACCCTTGATGCCTATGGCAACAGATATGCAAGATCTGTGAATCCGTGTCAGGATTATAAGGGCATGTTCCATGGAGTGCCGTTGTATGTTTCCGGCTGTAGATTTACGTTGAATATGGATGGCGCCGACAAAAAGCCGCTGAGAAGAAAGATTGATGTAGGAATCAACGCGGAAGAATATTACCAGGTTATACCGCTGGAGGTACTCACCGACATTACTGACTACATGTGTCACACCGGTCTTCCGGAGGCAACCATATTGCGCGGAACGCATGTCTATTATGCCGGTTACTGGCACGACGGACGGTTGATGGTGGCCGATTTCGATGTTGACAAGATATTCCCGACAGTCAGGGATGAAGTCAAGAAATGGTATAATTATATAGGAGACAAGAATAAATAGTTGGCAGTGCACTGTCCGTAAACTTATGGCGGGCGGTCCGCGTGATTATTTGCATGCATATTAATTAACAGACAGAGACCTATGAGACGATTTTTCTATTTGCTGGTGTTGCTTTGCGCGGCCCAGACGGTGTGCGCACAGCGCACAAACGACCGTTATCCCGCACTGCGTTATTGGGATTTCAGATACAGCGGTTCGGCGGATTCTGTAGATTGTCTTTTCAATGCGAAGAATAAGGAACTGTTCATTTCGGGTTTCGACACCGACGGCAAGGGCACGTTCTATTTTGCCGGAGGCTGTCCGTTGCGCGTGTCGTGCTTCAAGG
>ENA-OOXM01000087-OOXM01000087.1-human-gut-metagenome-genome-assembly--contig:-NODE-87-length-79491-cov-9.089846_pt1 | contig 79491 bp, 78 predicted proteins | sample MGYA00241589_ERZ501347 | MGnify/ENA primary metagenome ERZ501347 (study PRJEB25962, sample SAMEA2042832) | human gut metagenome | biome: human gut; feature: human-associated habitat; material: faeces...
CTTTTATGTTCGATATTTAATTCTAAGCATAATTGTTCTAATGGATGTATTTTTTTTACATCTTTAAAAAAGCAAAATTCCATTCCATTATCAGTTTGAATTATATTAGATTTATAACCAAAATATTTAATGCATCTTTTAATGAAATCAACTGTATTTTGAGGACTTTGCTCCATGTAATGATAAATATACCTCTCACGTGAAGCTTCATCAATACAAGTATATTGGTAAAAGTGCAAGTCTTTAGGTAAATTATCACATTTACAATAATCTGGTACATATTTTACATCTACTTGCCATTTTTCTCCTATATTTTTAGGAGTATGGTAAGGTTTAGGTATATATTTTTTTACTTTTTTATCAGATTTATTGTATTTAATACCTAACCTTTTAAGTAAACGATACAATGAAGTTATATTTCTAGTATATCCCTTATGAATTTTTAGTTTATACCAAAGTTCACAAAGAGAAATATGAGGATTACGTCTACAATAGTCCCTGATATGTCTAATTTCATTATTTGTATGAGCATTTGGATGTTGAGACAAAGGCCTGTGAGATTTATCCATTAAAGATTCTTTAGTACCATCATATAATTTATTCCAACGCCAAAGAGAAGCTCTAGAGATATGGTATTTTCTACAAATTTTATGGATAGAGCCTCTAGGAGAATTACGTAACATTTTAACAGCAGCAATTCTATTTTCAATTTTGTGAGGTAAAAACCTTGCAGTTTTTAAATTTTCTGATATACTATACATAGTGATTCAACTCCTTATTTGATTTGTAGTTATTTCAATTATATCAGTTGAATCACTTTTTGTATATAGGTTTTGTTTCACATCTATTGTAACATAACAGTTTTTTTCTTATTTTTATTAAAAAATATATTGAAAGTAAATATAAATTGTGATATAATGATTTAGCACTTAAGATAAGAGAGTGCTAAAAATATATTTTTTGAATATATATGTATATATAGGAGGTGTTTGTTTTGTTAAGACCATTAGAGGATAGAGTGATAGTAAAGGCTGTAGAAGCAGAAGAGGTTACGAAAGCAGGAATTGTTTTACCTAGTTCTGCAAAAGAAAAATCTGAAATTGCAGAGGTTGTAGCAGTTGGACCTGGGGGTGTTGTTGACGGCAAACAAGTTACAATGAATGTTAAAGTAGGAGATAGAGTTGTATGTTCTAAATATGCAGGTACACAAATTAAATATAACGATGAAGAATATACAATATACAAACAAAGTGATATATTAGCTGTTGAAGAATAAGGGGGAATTTTTAATGGCAAAAGAATTGTTATTTGGTAGAGAAGCAAAAGAAGCTTTAGAAAGAGGTGTTGATACCTTAGCTGATGCTGTAAAGGTTACACTTGGACCAAAAGGAAGAAATGTTGTTTTAGGAAAATCTTTTGGAGCACCTTTAATAACAAATGATGGAGTATCTATTGCAAAGGAAATAGAATTAGAAGATGCTTTTGAAAATATGGGAGCAGAGCTTGTAAAGGAAGTAGCTACTAAGACTAATGATGTTGCAGGTGATGGTACTACAACAGCAACAGTACTTGCACAAGCTATGATAAAAGAAGGACTTAAGAATGTTTTAGCTGGTGCAAATCCTGTTATTGTAAAAAGAGGAATTAAAGAAGCTGTTGATTTGGCAACTAGCGAAATCAGAAAAATATCAACTCCTGTAAGTGGAAAAGAAGATATAGCAAGAGTTGCAAGTATATCTGCAAATGATGAAAAAATTGGAGAGTTAATTTCTGAAGCTATGGAAAAAGTAAGTAAAGAGGGAGTTATTACAATTGAAGAATCAAAAACTATGGATACTGAACTTGAAGTAGTAGAAGGAATGCAATTTGATAGAGGATATTTATCTTCATATATGGTAACTGATACAGATAAAATGGAAGCCGTACTTGATGAACCATATATATTAATAACTGATAAGAAGATATCATCTATACAAGAAATATTACCAATTCTTGAAAAAATAGCTGAACAAGGTAAAAAGTTATTAATAATTGCAGATGATGTTGAAGGTGAAGCATTAACAACACTTGTTGTAAATAAATTAAGAGGAACATTTACATGTGTTGCAGTAAAAGCCCCTGGATTTGGAGATAGAAGAAAAGAAATGCTACAAGATATAGCAGCTCTTACAGGTGGTGAAGTTATTTCTTCTGAACTTGGACTTGAACTTCAAAATACAACTATTGACAAGTTAGGTAGAGCAAAGCAAGTAAAAGTTGAAAAAGAAAATACTATTATAATTGATGGATATTCAGATAAAGATAGACTTGATCTAAGAGTCTCTGAATTACGTGCACAAATTGCAAATTCAACTTCTGATTTTGACAGAGAAAAATTAGAAGAAAGACTTGCTAAACTTGTAGGTGGTGTAGCAGTTATTGCTGTAGGTGCAGCAACAGAAACTGAAATGAAAGAGAAAAAATTAAGAATTGAAGATGCTCTTGCTGCTACTAAAGCCGCAGTTGAAGAAGGTATTGTTTCAGGTGGTGGAACAGCATATATAAATATTCTACCAGAAGTTAAAAAATTAGAAGAGAGTATTAAAGATACAGATGAAAAGTTAGGTGTAAGTATGATTGTAAAGGCTTTAGAAGCACCTATAAGGCAAATAGCATATAACGCTGGAGTTGAAGGAGCAGTAATAGTTGAAAAAGTAATGTCATCTGATAAAGGAATAGGATATGATGCTTTACATGATGAATATGTTGACATGAAGAAAAACGGAATTGTTGATCCAACAAAGGTTACAAGAAGTGCACTTCAAAATGCAGCTTCAATTGCTTCTATGGTTATAACTACAGAAACATTAGTTGCTGATAAAAAAGAAGAAAAAAATTGTAATTGTAGTGGTCATTCACCTGAAATGGGAATGTATTAAAAAAGATGGAGAAAACTCCATCTTTTTTATGCTGAAAAAGCTTTAATTATTGATAAAATAATACCAACTAAACTCATTACAATTCCAATAAGTGAATAATTACTTCTTTTTGTTTCATGAGTAACTATACCAATTGATAGACCTGGTATTGCAACAGCTACACCAAGAAGAGGGTATAACCAAGTTATCATACTTGCAAATCCAAGAATAAGAGAAATAGCAGCGAATGCATCAATTTCTTGAGTTACATTAGTAGATTCTTTAGTTGTTTTACTTTCTTTTTTTGGTGTTGCAGTTACTTTAATTTTTTCACTTTTGCTAGAAGTGGTACTTGCAGCTTTTGCTTTAGTAGTTGTCTTCTTGGCAGTTGTTTTTTTTGCTGCAGATTTTGGCGCAGCTTTTTTTGTAGTAGTAGTTTTTTTGGTAGTTTCCTTAGTTTCTTCCATAAATATCATCCTTTCAAAAAATATAAATTATAATTGCTTTAATGCAATTATTACTCCAGCTATTGAGTTTATAGCTGTAATTCCAAGTCCGATAGCTGATAAAATAATCCCAACTTTTGAAAAAGTATTTTTTTCTTTTTTTACATTGGAAATTCCAAGGCATAATCCAACAATAGATACTGGGTAGCCAATTAATGGTAAAAGCCATGCTACAAGGCTAATTATTCCTAATATTAATGAAGCAGTAGCTTTGCCACTTGATTTTTTTTGATTTTCTTCCACGACTATCACCTCCGGACAAGACATTATACATACATTAAATTATATCACTAAATAAAAACTTTTTTCAATATATTATTAATATTTTTTTTAATATGTTGAAAAATATTTGTAAATAATATATAATTATGGTGTATAAAGGAAAAAAGAAAATGGATGAATTTATAGATAAAATTGATTTACAAACTGTATCAATGCAAACTTTAGCTTTTATTGGAGATGCAGTATATAATGTGTATATAAGATCATATCTTGCAGCGCAAAACAATAGAAAAACAGGTTTATTACATAGAGATTCTATAAAATACGTAAGTGCAAAAGGTCAATCATCAACAATAGATAAAATAATGGATATATTATCTGAAGAAGAAATTGATGTGTATAAAAGAGGAAGAAATACAAGTATTCACAGTGTATCTAAAAATGTTGATGTTATAGAATATAAAAAATCAACTGGCTTTGAAGCTTTGATTGGTTATTTATATGTAAAAAGAGATATAAAAAGATTAGATTTTTTAGTATCAGAGTGTATAAAATGTTTTGATTAAGGAGGAAAAAATATGTCATCAGATAACAAAAATGTTCCAATTGATTATAATGTAAAAGAGATAATTGATAATTTAGATAAAAAGAAAATTCTTACGCCAGAAGATAAAAAAAGAATTGAAGAGTCTTTAAATTTTAAAGCAGCAATTGAAAAAATTGATATTTCTGATAATAGTAACAGAGTAATATTCACAGATGGAGAAGATCAACTTGTATTTGAAGATGGAGAATTTTTTTTGGTTAGTTCTACTGATTCACAAAAGTCAAGAAAAAAGAAAAAACGTGAAGAGGCTAGAAATATGTATATTGAGTATTTTATTAAATATCAATTAAATCCAATTATAAAACAAAGAGAAAATGACGAATTAGCTCGTACAATATCTGTTGAACCTCAAAGAGAAAATTCAAAAAAGAAAAAGGATGTTAAAAAGACTTTAGATAAAGATGTTAAGAAGATTGCAGATAATGAAAGTAAAACTATTCCAACAAGGTCAAAAGAAGAAAAAACAAAACAAAAATTAAGGTAAAATATATTCGAATACATATTTAACTTTAAATTGACTATGAATAATTAGAAAATCATAGTCTTTTTTCTTTGGTTAAAGAGTGGGAGTATGTAAAAAAAGACACTATAAATTTAATTATTATAGTGTCCAAAAAGTATAACTAATTTTCTTTTACATAGAACGTTTCATATGTTATTGACTTATAGCTTGTTTTACTTGTTCAATATCTGCTTGACCTGCAGGAGCAGCTGGTATATAATATCCTTTTTCTTTATCAATTAAATAAACCTTCCATTGTAAATTTTCTAAAGTATTTCTCTGTTCAATAAGTGTATCTCTAAAATTTTTGTTATTTGCTTGTTGTATAGAATAATTAAGTAGTGTGATTATTGAGTTTGTACATGAAAGTACAGAATCCATTGCTAATTTTTCATTCATAATTTTAACCTCCTATAACATATTTGAAAGTTCTGATTTTATTGTAGTACATGTATTGCATATACTATCTAGAACTTCTGTAATATTTTGATCTTGAGTAAGAGTTTTAAAGTAGTTTATTTTGTCGCAAAAACTTGCAGTGTGTCCACAAATGTGTCTAATGTTTTGAATTTCAATTTGATTTAAATTATCCATAAATTTTTCCTCCTTTTAAATCACATAATTATTATTTGTTAAATTTTAATTACTATACTGGAAATTATAACAAAAAAATAACAGATGTTTTTCATCTGTTATTTATCTTCTGAATATACAAGTTTTGCATGGATAACTAATCTTTTAGCATTTAAATTTGTACATGTTGATAGTGTTAATATTTTATCATTTGCACCTATATTTTCATTAAAATTATACATGCTTTTTTCTTTAATATTATTTAAAAATTCTAAATAACTATTATCTGATGAGAAGCCTATAGTCATATAATATGTATTAGGATCAGTTATATATACGGAAAATATTTTCCAAAGAGTAGACTTATTTTCAGTTGAAAGATTTATATATGAGTTATTTTCATCATTAAAAAATGAACTTTTTGTCATTTTTGTAAGAGTACTAAACATTGAGTTATTCAACATATTATGACCATATATTATTGTGTTTTTATCTAAAGATTTTGCATCATTTCTATAATCCATGAAAATCCAACCAGCCTGGCTATATGATTTATCAAAAGAGTGCCTTAAATAATATTCATTATCATTTGATTGAACAACTGGATATGCTACATCAGTTCCATTTACTTTTAGGTAAGCTACTGTATCAGGATTTTTTTCCTTTAAAGAATTTACATCAGTATCTACCATTGCTGCGGCCACACCATTTATTTCAATATTTTTGTCTTCAATTTTTATATCTGAGTTTATTTCACCTAATATTTTATCTGAATTCTTTAAATTTATATATCTATATACAAGTAGTCCAATGCAAACTAGTATTACAAGTATTGATATTATACGTATAAAACTAATAACACTAAATTTATTTTTTGTTTTTTCAATTCTACCATTTCTCAAAAAAATTCCTCCTATGAATAAATGCTATATATATTTATATATAAATTATATACCATAAAATATAAAAATATACAATACTCATTTAGGAGAAAATAAAAATACATTATTATTTTATACTAGGTTTTGAACATAATGCACATAAGAAACCAAAAACAACAGCAGCACAAATTCCAGCAGCACATGCTTTTACGCCACCAGTAAATATTCCTAGAAAACCTACACTATTTATTTCTTCAATAACACCAGTTCCAAGACAATACCCAAATCCTGATATAGGGACAGTGGCACCAGCTCCTCCAAATTCAACTATTTTTCCATAAATTCCAATTGAAGTAAGTATTGTTCCTAATGTTACAAATATAACCAAAATTCTTGCAGGAGTAAGTTTTGTTTTATCTATTAGTATTTGCCCTATAGAACATATAATTCCACCTGTTATAAATACTTTTAAATATTCAATAAATATGTCCATTTACACCACCTCATTTTCTATTGATATTGCATGAGCAATTCCAGGAATTGAATCTCCTTGAAGAGATGATTGAGTACTCATAAGTGCACCAGTTGCAACAACTAAAACTTTATTTAATTTACCTTGTTTTAATAGTTTATAAAAATAACCACTAAATACACTTGCCATACAGCCACAACCACTTCCACCACAATGGGTATCTTGAGTTGCATCATCATATATTAATTTACCACAATCTTTGTGTATTAAAGATATATCAATATTTTCTTTTTTAAATAAATCTACCAATATATCTGAGCCAAGAACTCCTAGATCTCCAGTTATAATTGCATCGTAATAATCAGCATTCCTACCAGTATCCTCTAAGTGTGTCATTATAGTATTAAAAGCTGCAGGTGCCATTGCAGCTCCCATATTCATTCCATCTTTTATTCCAAGGTCTATAATTTTTCCAGGAGTTGCGTATGTTGCATAAGCACCTGTTGTATCTTTGTAATCTTTTGGAACTACCAAAGCACATCCACTAGCAGTAACAGTACACTGTGCAGTTGGACTTTTTTGATTACCGTGCTCTAGTGGCATTCTAAATTGTCTTTCAGAACTACAAAAATGTGATGAAGTTGCAGCAATTACTTTACTTGCATATTCTGAATCTATAAAACTTGATGCAAGTATTAATGATTCTACGAATGTTGAACATGCACCATATACTCCAAAAAAAGGTATATCTAATTCTCTAATACAAAAACCTGATGCCATACATTGGTTAAGAAGGTCGCCAGCGAAAATATAATCTATTTTTTCAGGTGTCATACCAGTTTTTGTAAATAAATTATTAATACAGTTATTCATCATTCTTGATTCAGCTTTTTCAAAAGTTCTCTCTCCAAAGAAAATATCGTCGCTATGCATGTCAAATTCGTTTGCAAGAGGACCTTGCATCTCTTTTGGCCCAACAATAGATGAAGTATCAAATATTTTTGGAGAATTTTTAAATTTTATTGTTTGATTTCCGACTTTCATTTTTCCCTCCTATATTATAAATAATTTTAATAACCAATATATAAATCCAATAATTGCCGAAGTTGTAATACCATACACTAATACTGGTCCTGCAATTTTAAACATATTTGCACCAAGCCCTAAAATATAATCATCAAGTTTAAATTCAATTGCGGGAGCAACTATTGAGTTAGAAAAACCTGTGATAGGTATGATAGAACCTGCACCTGCATGTTTACCAAGCTTTGGATACACTCTAATTGCTGTTAAAAAAGCACCAATAAATATTAATATTATAGTTGTAATTGTTGTAGCACTTTTTTTATCAATACCATAATGCATACATATATCTGTAATTATTTGACCTATTATACAAATAAGCCCTCCAACTATAAAAGCAAGAATTATATTTTTTAAAATAGGACTTTTTTTTGCTTTTGTATCTACATAATCAGAGTATTCCTGATTTGTCATATTTACATTTGAACTCATTTTAATCACCTAAAAGTATTATTTGCAAAAAATGTGGAAATATAAAAGAAAATAAAAAAATGAAAAATAAAAAAATATTTTCTTTGTTGTAAAAAAAAATTAAATATGCTATACTTATCATATTAATAATAGTTTAAAAGGTGGGAAAAATGAACATAAAATATTTTGATAATGCAGCAACAACAAGCTTAAATGGAAATGTATTAAAAAAAATGTTACCATATTTAAAAGAAAATTATGCAAATGCATCATCAATATATAGTTTTGGACAAAAATCAAGATGTGCTATTGAAGATGCAAGAGAAGAAATTGCAAATATACTTGGTGCAAATCCTAGTGAAATATATTTTACCTCATGTGGTAGTGAAAGTGATAATACTGCAATAAAAGGTATAGTAAGAGCATACAAAAGTAAAGGAAATCATATAATTACATCTAAAATAGAACATCCTGCTGTACTTGAGACTTGTAGATCTCTTAAAAAAGAAGGATTTAAAATTTCATATGTAGATGTTGATGAAACTGGAATTGTAAAATTAGACGAACTTGAAAAGTTAATAAATAAAAATACAATACTTATTTCTATTATGTTTGCAAATAATGAAATAGGAACTATCGAGCCCATAGAGAAAATAGGTAAAATTGCAAAAGAACATCATGTTATATTTCATACTGATGCTGTGCAAGCAGTAGGTAGTATAAATATAGATGTAAACAAATTAAATATAGACTCATTATCATTATCTGCTCATAAATTTCATGGTCCCAAGGGAATAGGAGCACTATATGTAAAAAAAGGAATAAACTTTTCCAAATTTATTGATGGCGGACATCAGGAAAGTAATAAAAGGGCAGGAACCGAAAATGTGGCAGCAATAGTTGGAATGGCTGAAGCGATGAAAATAGCATATTCAAATTTAGAAGAAAATAATAAATATATTCAAAATTTAAGGAATTATTATATTTCAAATATTTTGAAAAAAATACCAAATGCAAGGTTAAATGGAAATACTAAAAACAGACTTTCAAATAATGCAAATTTTTCATTTAAAAATGTTGATGGTGCAGCTATGCTTTTTAATTTGGATTTGAAGGGAATATGTGTATCAGCAGGCTCTGCATGCACTGCTGGTGCTATACAAAAATCACATGTGCTTTCAGCTATAAACGTACCAGATGAATATATAGGTGGTACAATTAGAACAACTTTTGGTATAGATAATACAAAAGAAGAAGTTGATTATTTGATAAATAGTATATGTGAAATATTAAATAAAATAGAGGAGTAGATTTTTAAAAGCTGGTAAATAGTAATGTATTTACTAGCTTTTGTTCTGTAATTATGTTATACTATATATGTATTAATTTGTAAAAGAGGAGAAAAAATGGAAAATAAAAAAAGAGTATTACTTGGAATGAGTGGAGGAGTAGATAGTTCAGTAAGTGCCATATTATTAAAAAATGCTGGATATGAAGTAATTGGTATTACAATGAGACTTTTTGAGGATGAGAGTTTTGTAGAAAATGAAACAGCTTGTTGTAGTTTAAGTACGATAAATGATGCAAAAAGAGTATGTCATAAGCTTGGAATAAAACACTATACGTATGATTTTAGAGAAGAATTTAAAAAATATGTAATTTATAATTTTATTGATGAGTATAAATCTGGAAAGACTCCTAATCCTTGTATTATGTGTAATAGATTTTTAAAATTTGGAAAAATGTATGAACTTGCTAAAAAACTTGATTGCTATTATATTGCAACGGGTCATTATGCAAAAACAGAATATAGTGAGAAATATAATTGTTTTGTACTAAAAAAATCTGATAACATTTTAAAAGATCAGAGTTATGTGCTATATCCTATAGATAAAGAATTACTTCCACATATACTTTTTCCTTTGCAAGGATTTGAAAGTAAGGATGATGTAAGAAAAATTGCAAAAGAAAATAATTTGCTTGTTGCATCTAAACCAGATAGTGAAGATATTTGCTTTATACCAGATAATAACCATACCAGATTTTTAGACGAAAATATTAAAGTTAAAGAGGGAAAAATTGTTGATATTAATGGTAAAGTAAGAGGAAAACATACTGGATTTACTCATTATACAATAGGTCAAAGAAAAGGTCTTGGTATTCAAAATGAAAAGCCGTTATATGTAGTAAATATAAATTCTGATGAAAATAAAATAATTGTAGGAGAAAAAAATAGTGTATTAAGTAGAAGTTTACTAATTGAAGATGTAAATATTTTAATAGATAATATAATAACAAAAGAAGGGACTAATGTTAAAGTAAAAATTAGGTATAAGGCTAAAGAGGCAAATGCAACTGCATATTTATATGGTGATAAAATAAAAATTATATTTGATGAACCTCAGTTTGCTATTGCTCCAGGTCAGTCTTGTGTTATATACATTGATGATGTGGTAATTGCAGGTGGAATTATATCTAAATAAAGTAAAATTTTATTAAAAAGATTGAAAATCGGGTAAAAATTTGATATAATACAGAAAACATTGAGGGGCAGTTGTGGAGGTAGTAATAAATGGAGAACGAAAAGAAATTTAGTAACGAAATGTTTGGTTACGATAAAAGAGAAGTAGAAGAATATATAAAAGCTATGAAAGCAGAATATGAAAGTAAAATCCAAGCTGAAAAATCAGATGCAAACAGAATTGCAAACGAACTTACTATTTTAAAAAGAAAATTAGAAAAATATGAAACAGATTATATAGCAAAACAAGAAAAAGTAGCAAATGCACTAATTACTGCTGAGGATCAAGCTAAAAAAATTATAGAAAATTCAAGAATTGAATCAATGCAAGAAAAAGACAGAATTGAACATTTAATAGAGATGGAAAAAGAAAAATTATTAGATATAAAAAAAGAAGTTATAGACCTAAAAGAAAAAACAATTACTCTTTTAGATAAATATAGTAATGAAATGAATAATTTATTAGATTAAAAAATATTAGTAATATATAATAAATAGTTGTAATACAATTAAACTAAGGTGATAAGTTTATGAAAATTACAGCTGTTTTTTTGTCTAAAAAAAAGCATAATGATAGTAAATGGTTAGTAGATAAAATAAAAGCACAGAATAAGAAAAATGAAAATAAAGTAACTATAAATAATTTTAATGGCTTTGATAAAAAAAATATAAAACTAGGGTTAAATACATCTAAATTATTTATGTTAGTTATTTTAATTTTTGGAATATATCTTTTTGCAAAACATATTCCTTTTTTATCAAAAGTAATATATTTTGGTTCTAATTTTAGACAAGCTGAGGGGAATAATGTCGAACTTGCAGATGTATTTAATGCATATGGAATATATAATAAGGAAAATTATTTATTTAGCGAAATCAAATCCATTGATGAAGCAAAAAAATCAGAAAATAAGGATGATGAAATAGAAATATTAGATAGTCTTGTAAAAGATAAAAATGAACAAAGTGTATTTGGGAAAAACAAAGATATTAATGTAGAAATAACTGAAAATAGCGAAAATATACAAAGAATAAATTTAAATAAAATGAAAATACTTAATTATTCATCAAAAAGAGACATAGACTTCAAATCCCTTGCTGCGTCAAATATTACTCTAACAAAAAAAAGTGATAAAATTTTGCTATATAATACCCATACGTCTGAAAGTTATGCTAATAGTGATAAATATAAATTTGAATATTCAGGAGCTAGACGTTCGCAAGATGCATCATATAATATGCTTTCAGTTGCTAAAAAGTTTAAAGGAAATTTGGATAGTAAAGGGTTTGAAGTGGTACATGATACAACACCTCATGATTATGGTACATATACTAGTTCATATGCAAGGTCTAGAATAACAGTAAAAAAAGCAATAGCTGCCATGGGGCATGCTGGAATTTCTATAGATGTGCATAGAGATGCTACAAATGATCTTGACTATAGACCAGTTGTTAAAATAAATGGAATTGAGGTTGCACAATGTATGTTAGTTATGGGAGTAGGTACAGATGTTACAAATAACCCATATTATGAAGATAACCTAAGACTTGCATTTAAAATACAACAACTTGCAGATGAAGTATATCCAGGCTTGTTCAAACCTATGATTATTAGAAATTCTATATATAATCAAGATTTAAATAAATATTCATTATTAATAGAAGTTGGTGCAAGTGGAAATACTTTAGATGAAGCCTATCTTGCAACTAGATGTTTATCTAATTTGTTAAATATTATATACAAAGATTGACTATAGTGTTTTTCTTGTGGTATAATCTACAGATGATTAATGAATTTAGTTATTAATATTTTGAAAGGAAGAGAGATTGTGTCAGATAAATTAGTAATAGTGGAATCACCTTCTAAAGCAAAAACAATAAAAAAATATCTTGGAAGCAGTTATGATGTAATTGCATCGCAAGGACATATAATAGATTTACCTAAAAGTAAATTAGGTGTTGATATAGAGGATAACTTTAAACCTAAATATATAACAATGAAGGGAAAAGCTAAAATTGTAAATGAAATAAAAACGAAGGCAAAAAAAGCATCAAAAGTATATCTTGCAACCGACCCTGATCGTGAGGGAGAAGCAATAGCTTGGCATATTAAAAATGTACTTGAAATAGAAGATGGGAGTAAATGTAGAATTGAGTTTAATGAAATAACAAAAACTGCTGTAAAAAATGCGGTATCAAAAGCAAGAGCAATAAACCTAAACTTAGTTGATGCACAGCAGGCAAGAAGAATATTAGATAGAATTGTTGGATATGAAATTAGTCCAATACTTTGGAAAAAAATAAAAAAGGGATTAAGTGCAGGACGTGTTCAATCAGTGGCACTTAAAATAATAATTGATAGAGAAAAAGAAATTAGAAATTTTAAACCAATTGAATATTGGAATTTATCTGTTAAACTATTTAAAGATAAAACTGGATTTATGGCAAATTTCTATGGTGATAAAAAGTCTAAAATTGAACTTTCAAATGAAAAACAAGTAAAAGAAATAATACAAAATATAGATGGTAAAGAATATAAAGTTATTGATGTTAAAAAAAGTGAAAGAAAGAGAAATCCAGCTCCTCCTTTTACAACATCATCTTTACAACAGGAAGCTTCAAGAAAACTTGGATTTAATGTAAAAAGGACAATGATGGTAGCACAAAAGTTATATGAAGCAGGACACATAACATATATGAGAACAGACTCTGTTAGAATATCTGACGATGCAAGAAAAATGGCAAAGGAATATATTACTTCAAAGTATTCAGATAAATATTATGAAAACAGATATTTTAAAACAAAAGCGTCTGCTCAAGATGCACATGAGGCAATAAGACCATCAAATATATTAAATTCACTAGGAGTATATGATACTTTGACTAAGGATGAACAAAAGTTATATACATTAATATTAAATAGATTTTTAGCAAGTCAAATGGCAACAGCAATTTATGATACTACTAGAGTAAAAATTGAAGTAGATAATTATATATTTATTGCAAATGGTTCTGTTGTAAAATTTGATGGATTTATGAAACTATATACAGAAGGAAAAGACGATAAAGATAAGACTAAAAAAGAAGATGTAGATGAAGAAGAAAATACAGAGAATATTTTACCTGAACTTGAAGTAGGAGATATATTAAAACAGGATAAGATATATAGTAAACAAAAATTTACAGAGCCTCCTGCAAGATTTACAGAGGCAAGTTTGGTTAAAACATTAGAAGAAAAAGGAATAGGTAGACCAAGTACATATGCACCTACAATTTCAACTATTGAAGAGAGAACATACGTAGAAAGACAAAATAAGTATTTAGTTCCTACTGAACTTGGAGAAATTGTAAATGAACTTATGGAGGAAAACTTTGCTAACATAGTTGATGAGAAATTTACAGCAAAGATGGAAAATGAACTTGATATGGTTGCTGAAGATAAAGTAAATTATGTAGAAATGCTAAAAGAATTTTATGGGCCATTTGAAAAATCAGTTAAGAATGCCGAAGAAAATGCAAAAAAAGTAAAAATTCCAGAAGTTGAAACTGATATAAAATGTGAATTATGTGGTAGAAATATGGTTATAAAACAAGGAAGATTTGGCAAGTTTTTAGCATGCCCTGGATATCCAGAGTGTAAAAATGCAAAGCCATTGGTTCAATCAATTGATATTCCGTGTCCAAATTGTGGAGGAAAAGTATTAGTTAAAAAGACTAAGAAGAAAAGAACTTTCTATGTTTGTGAAAATAACACTAATACTGATGATAGTAAATGTGACTATATTTCATGGACTAAACCTAAAAAAACAAAATAAATGATAAGTAGTAGAATTAAAATTTCTACTACTTTTTTATATTAAAAGCAAACAAGATTGCATAATCATTGCACTTTGAGTTAAATTATGATATAATATATTTGTGGTATAAATTTTTTGCCAAATAAATATTTAGGTAGGAGGAAAATTGATGACATCTGATCAGTATTTTGTACTAATTTCAAAAATAAGAGAAGTTTGTTTTGAATTAAAAGAAACACAGAAGTGCCTAAAAGAGCAAACAGAAGCTATTTGGAAAAATACAAAAATACAGGAGAAAATTTTATCAAAGTTAAACGAAAAAAATAATTAATTACTGGAGGAAAAAATTATGACTAAAGATGTAAAAGAAGCTTTGAATACATGTGGAAGAAATATGGCACTAATTGCAGAAGAAAATTGTCTTGAAATTTTATATCTTGCACGTGAGGAAATTTTACAGGAGATTATTATGGGTATGATTGATTCTCTAAAAGATGATTCAGAAACCATTTATGAAATTTTTTTTAGGAGCAATAATACTATAGTGAAATTAAAAGCTCTTGAAAAAATTCATAATGAAGATTTTTTGAAAAAAATCGTTTTGGGAGAATATGTACATGGCAGAGATTTGGTAAGAATGAAATCTATTGGAAAAATTGAAGATAAAAAATTCTTAAAAGAGCTTTTAAAGGAGAAGGCTATATATGAAAGAACTGCTTATCTTTATAAATTATCTGAACAATTTGAAGATAAAGATCTTTATGAAATTATCACTTCAGATAATTATAACTTCAAAATAAGGTTATTTTTTATCTCAAAAATTAGGGACAGAAAATACCTTGAAAAAATCATAAATGAATCTGAAGATGTTGAACTGATTACGGAAGCAAAGTTTTGTTTAGAACACTTAGATTAATTTTTTAATAGAGGAGGAAATTTTTCTCCTCTATTTTTCTTTTATGTGTAGAAAATACCACAATTTTATGATAGAATATATTATAATTAAGTGAGGTAATATTGTGGAAAAAATAGAATACGTAAATGTAATAGGAGCAGGACTTGCAGGATGTGAATGTGCTTGGATATTAGCTAAAAATGGTATAAAAGTTAAATTGTATGAAATGAAACCTATAAAAAAAACAGAGGCACATAAAAGTGATAATTTTGCAGAACTTGTGTGTAGTAATTCTTTAAAATCAGATGAAATTACTAATGCATGTGGACTTTTGAAAAAAGAAATGCAAATGCTTAAAAGTTTATTTGTTGAGGCAGCACATAAAACAAGAGTTGAGGCAGGGCAAGCTCTAGCTGTAGATAGGGAAAAGTTTGCTGAATATATAACTAATAAAATAAAAAATGCTAATAACATAGAAATAATATATGAAGAAGTGGATGATGTGGAAAAACTAGAAGGTATTACCGTTATAGCTACAGGACCACTTACTTCAAAGCCATTGCTTGAAAATATAAGTAAATTAGTAGGAGAAGAAAAATTATATTTTTATGATGCAGAAGCTCCTATTGTATCAGCAGATAGTATTGATATGAATATTGCGTACAGAATGAATAGATATGGAAAAATTGGGGAAGGTGATTATCTAAATCTTCCAATGACTAAAGATGAATATTTCTCTTTCTATAATGCCTTAATAACTGCAGAGGAGGCACCACGTCATGATTTTGATAAATTGGTGCTATTTGAAGGATGTATGCCTATAGAACAAATGGCTAAAAGGGGAGAAAAAACTTTAGTATTTGGACCTTTAAAACCAGTTGGTCTGCAAAATCCTAATACAGAAGAAAAGCCATATGCTGTTGTACAATTAAGAAGTGAGAACAAGGAAAACACTATGTATAATTTGGTTGGGTTTCAAACTAGCCTTAAATTTGGTGAGCAAAAAAGAGTATTTGGAATGATACCAGGACTTCAAAATGCTACTTTTGAAAGATATGGTGTAATGCATAAAAATAGTTATATAAATTCAAGTAAAATACTTGATAATAAATTTTGTATGAAAGAAAATAGTAATATATATTTTGCAGGACAAATATCAGGGGTTGAGGGATATGTTGAATCTGCAGCTTCAGGTATGATGGTGGCATATAATATATTAAATAAAATAAAAGGAACATGTGCAGAATTTCCAGATACAACTATGCTTGGAAGTCTAGCAAAATACATATCTACAGAGAATAAACATTTTCAACCAATGAATGCAAATTTTGGAATATTAAAACCTCTAGATGTAAAAATAAAAGATAAAAAAGAGAGATATACCAAACTTGCACAAATAGCAATTTCTGATGTAACTGAATATATAGAAAAAATAAAGTAGGTGAGCTTTTGAAAAAAAATAGTAATATATACCTTTTGTATGGTGAAGAAAAATATGATTTAGAAAAAAAATTAAGTAGTATAAAAAAACAATTTGATAAGTTAGAAAATGGTGTTAATTTATTTTATATTACAAAAGATAATATAGATGAGCTTGGAAATATATTATCAGAGGTTACTTTTTTTGGTAGTCATAAACTTGTTGTTATAAAAAATACAAATTTAAAATTTGATGCAAAGCTTTTAGAAAATATTGATGAGGATGTAGTTGTTGTAATTATTGAGGAAAGTGTAGATAAAAGGCTTACTTCGTATAAAAGTATATCAAAAATTGCAGAAGTATGTGAATTTAAAACTCTAGATAGAAGGGCTATGACAACTTATGTTTATGATCTTTTAAAAAGGTATAAATTAAATCTAACTTTTGATGTAGCAGATTATTTTGTTGAAGTATGTGGCTTAGATAAAAACAATAATATAAATGAGATAAAAAAGCTGGTTATATATTTAGAACCAGGTGATAATATAACAAAGGAAATAATAGATAAAATATGCTCTAAAACTTTAAATGCAAAAATATTTGATGTTTTAAATAAAATTGTAAATAAAGAAAAAGAAGAAGGAATAAAATTATTAGATAATATTTTGGCTCAAAAAGAATCAATAATTAAGGTATATATCATGTTATATAAGCAAGTAAAGCAAATGTATATGATAAAATATTTAAAAAGTAAAAATGCACAAGATATAGCTTCCTATCTTGGAATTCATCCATATACATTTAAACTTTTAAGTTCGACTTGTAGTAAGTACACTTTAGATGAGTTAAAAAATATTATGTATATGTTTGATGAATACGATGAAAAGACAAAAAATGGTGAAATGGATTTTGAAATTGGATTAAAAAAAATAATTTGTACTATGTAAATGTAAAGTATTAATTTAAGTTATAAAACATCTCTTTTTATGAAATAATATAAAAAGAGGTGTTTTTTATGAGTGATAAGTATATAAACTTTAAAACTGATATGGCTGATGAAAGAGTAGATACATATAAAAGAGTAAATAATTTAACAGAAATTGATGGAGTAAAAGTGGAAAGTAAAAATGACGAAATAGTTACAACAACAACAGTAGATGTTTTAAATGAAAATGGTGCAACAGCACTTTCAAAAGAAATTGGAAAGTATATTACAATGGAAATTAAAGATATAAAATATTTAGAAGAGAAAGATAAAAATAAAATTATAAATACACTTTCTAATGAGATAAAAAATTTAATTGGAGAAGATAAAACAAAATCAATTCTTGTAGTAGGACTTGGAAATATATATGTTACTCCTGATTCATTGGGACCAAAAGTTGTGCAAACTGTGGATATAACAAGACATTTAATAAATTTTGCAAAAGATTTGGTTGAACCAGATACAAGGAGCGTAAGTGCGTTATCTCCAGGAGTGCTTGGAACAACTGGAATTGAAACATCAGAGATTATTACATCTGTATGTAATGAGGTAAAACCAGATATTGTAATTGCAATAGATAGTTTGGCATCTAGTAGCATTAACAGACTTGGAACTACAATACAACTTAGTAATACAGGCATAACTCCAGGGGCTGGTGTTAGAAATAAAAGGGAGGGAATAAATCAAAATACCCTTAATGTTCCAGTTATTGCAATTGGCGTTCCAACAGTTGTTGATATGGCAACAATTACAAGTGAAGCAATTGATAAAATGGTAGAGGTCACAAAACAAAAGATTGAAAATGGAGATAATAGTGTAAATAAAGAACAAATTGAAAAAGTAATAAATATATTTAATGATGATAATAAATATAATATGATTGCAAATGTATTAGATACAGATAATTTTATAGTAACTCCAAAAGAAATTGACGATGTCATACAAATTGTTTCTGATTTAATATCAGGTGGTATAAATATGAGTATCAATTAATTTTTTGTCTAAAAATGTCGATTTACTCCTTAAAGGTTGACAAAATTAACATAAAGTGTTAAACTATAAGAACGTCAAAATATAAAGGCAATTTTATTAAATTACCTTTTTCTTTAAAAATTAATATTAAAAAGGAGAAATTATAATGTCAGAACTTATAGAGAATTTTTGTAAATTTGATGAAGTAGTTGAAGAAAAAGACTTGCTTACAATTTTAAAAAATTCTGAACTATCGCAAGATGAAGTACATGATATTGTATATAAAGCATCTGAGAATGGCTTTATTACAGTCATCGACTATATGTTAAAACGGTTCAAATTGAAGGAAAGTGAAATTGTTGAGGCACTTTGTTGGTCATGTTTTGCAAAAAATCCAGATAAAGTATTTGGAAAAATTGTAGAGCTTACTAATTTTGATGTATCATATAATAATAATCAGATTTTGATGTATGCATTGTCTAATGATTGTGAAGGGCAGATTAATTGTGAGAGTATAGCAAAAGTTATACTTAAGTCTTTTGATGTGTTATTATCAAATGATAATGTAGATAAAATCTATGAGTTTATACTTCAGGACGTTACAACCAGTTATGAAAATGTCGTTTTTGAAATATATCAAAAGATAGATGATAAAAACAGAGCGCAAAGGATGTTTGAACTTTTGGTATCTAAGTCATATATAGAAGTATTGCCTAAAATATTGGTAAATAATCCAAAAATAGATGTAAGTAATGCTATTTTAGATTGTATTGAATATGAAGATACAGTCATGATTAAAATTTTACTAAATTATTCGGCACCAAGTAGTAAAACATTGCTTATTTGTGTAAAAAATGGTTTGAAAAATTTGGTATATGAGCTTTTTAAAAAAGGCAAATATGGAATGTCTGAACTTGTTGAGATTTTGAATAGTGATGACAGATATCTTATGGTAGATTTTTTAAATAATGTTTAAGTATTATGCCTAGAAAAATTTTTTTCTAGGCATTTTTATAATATTTTTAATTTTAACAATTTCATATTTTATTTGCTTGTACATATAATGTAAAGAAGGTTTTAAATACTTGATTTTTTTACTAATTTATTCTATAATAAAGTTACTTTGAAAGTGAGAGTGATTTTATGAAAAATAGTGTGAAACTAAAAAAAATATCAATTTTTTTAATTGCAATATTTTCTGTTGTTGCCATATTTAGTATGAATGGTAAAATATTTGCAGCAAATGAAAATAGCAATGAAGAAAATACTGAACAAACAAGAGTTGCAACTGTAAATAGTATATTTGATATTAAAGGAACAAATGGGGACTATAAAACTAGTAGCGAAGATTCAAATATATATTTACCTTATTTAAGAAATGCGGCAGGAAGAATTGTCGTTGATAAATCGATTGATAATATTGGAGTTTTATCTTCAGCTAGTACAATAGATGTAAATGAACCTTTAAAAAGTTTACAATTTTTAATATCATCAGATAGTGTAAGGATAAATGCAAATTTAGAGTATGCACTTGTATTATCAGCAAATGATGTTGTAATAAATTCTAATATTGAAAAAAATGCTTTAATATTTGCAGGTGGTACTGTTACAGTTGATGAAAATGCAACAATAGGCGATGATGTAATTATTGTGGCTAAAGATGTAAATATTAAAGGAAAAATAAGTAAAAGTGCTGTCATTTCAGCAAATAGCTTAAATGTATCAGGTAGTATTGAAGAAGATTTAAGATGTGAAATTAATACACTTGATATTTCAGGAAATGACAATATTAAAGGAAATTTATTTGTTAACACATATAATAAAGAATTAAATATAAAAGATAAGTATCCTAATGCTACTGTAAATGTAAAAGAAGTAAAAAATGTATCAAAATCTTTTGGAAATATTCTTTTAAAAGCAGTTATATCGTCACTTGGATTTACACTTTTATATGTAATAGTTAAAAAACTAACTAAAGGAAAAGCCTATGAAAAAATGCTTGATAAGGCTAAAAATAATACTTTATTTGTAGTATTAAGTGGTGCAATATCAATACTTGCTTTTCCAGCACTATTTGTACTTTTAATTTTACTTAGTGTTCTTGGATTACATATGATAACAATACCTGTGGCTATTGTATATATGGCATTTTTAATAGTATTTGTAATGTTGTCTGTTTATGTAATAGGATGCACAATATTTGAATATACAAATAAAAAATATATTAAGGCAGAAAAATTATCTTTAGAACTTGTAGGTGTTTTCTTTACATTTTTATCACTTAATTTAATTTGTAAAATACCTAAAATTGGAGCATACATATATATGGCTATGGTAATGATTGCAGTAGGAATAATGATTGCATATTTTTTAAAGGGTGATAATAAAACAAAAGAAATAAAAAAATAATAAATATGTTGGGGTGAAATATTTTATGAACAAAGAGTATTATAATATGTCATCAGATGAGGTACTAAAATATCTTAAGTCTTTAAATGATGGAATTACGGAAAAAGAAGCTAAAACACGTTTATCTAAATATGGATATAACAAATTAAAAGAAACTAAGAAAAAGAGCTTCCTTTCAAGGTTTATTGACCAGTTTAAAAATGTTATGCTTATTATACTTATAATAGCAGCAATTTTATCAGCAGTAGTTTCAAGTAAGACTGGAGAACCTTTTACTGATACAATTATAATTCTCTTTGTTGTTTTTTTAAATGCTCTTCTTGGTGTAATTCAAGAAAGTAAAGCTGAAAAGGCAATAGAAGCACTTAAAAATATGTCTCTTCCATATATAAAAGTTAAAAGAGACGGTAAAGTTTTAAGTGTAAAAACTGAAGAATTGGTAATTGGTGATGTTGTACTAATTGAAGCAGGGGATTACGTACCAGCAGATATGAGGATAATTGTAAACCATAGTTTAAGGGTAGAAGAATCTGCACTTACAGGAGAATCTGTTGCAGTTGATAAAAAGGAAGAAAAAATTACATCTAACTCTAAAGTAGCACTTGCTGATAGAACGAATATGCTATATTCAGGAAGTAGTGTAGTATATGGAAGAGGGGAAGCAGTAGTAGTAGCTACTGGTATGAATACGGAACTTGGAAAAATAGCGCAGGCTATTTCATCGCAAAAAGCAGAAATTACTCCTTTACAAAAGAAGATGAATGAATTAAGTAAAATATTAAGTATTTTAGTTGTAGTTATAGCAGTTATAATGTTTGTTGTGGGATATCTAGAAGGTAATCCTATACTTGATGTATTTATGCTTGCAATATCTCTTGCAGTAGCAGCAATTCCTGAAGGGCTTTCAGCAGTTATAACAATAACACTGGCTATTGGTGTACAGAAAATGGCAAAAGAGAAAGCTATTATTAGAAAATTATCATCAGTTGAAGCATTAGGATCAACTGAGGTTATTTGTTCAGATAAAACAGGAACACTTACCCAAAATAAAATGACTTTAAGAAAAATATACATTGATAATAATTTAATTGATGTTACTGATATAAAAAGTAATAAAGAGTTAAAGAAACGTGGAACTTTTAATGAGAGTGATTTAAACACTTTAGTTAATATAAGTATGCTATGTAACGATATTAAATTTGGAGAAGATAGCGGAAAAAAAGTTCTTCTAGGTGATCCTACTGAGGCAGCCTTAATTGAATTTGGTCATCATATAGGATACAACAAAGAGGAAATGGATACAAAATATAAACGAGTAGATGAACTTCCTTTTGACTCAACAAGAAAAATGATGACTACAGTAAATGAGTTTGAAAATGAGTATATGGTTTGTACAAAAGGAGCCATTGAATCTATATTAAATAATTGTAATAGGATACTTATAAATGGTAAAATAGAAAAGTTAGACTTAAGTACTAAAAATAAAATTATGCAAAATAATTTAGAAATGGCAAAATGTGCCCTAAGAGTTCTTGCATGTGCATATAAAATGGAAAGAAAAGAACAGACTATTGATAAAAGTGAAAAAAATCTTGTGTTTGCTGGACTTGTTGGAATGATTGATCCTCCAAGAAAGGAAGCTAAAAGAGCAGTTGAGAGATGCTTTAATGCTGGTATGGTTCCAGTTATGATAACAGGTGATAACAAGGATACAGCAATGGCAATAGCAAAAGAACTTGGAATTTTAAAAGATGGATATGAAGCAGTTACAGGAACAGAACTAGATGCTATGAGCGATAAAGAGTTATACAAAAGAGTAGATAAAATAAGAGTATATGCAAGAGTATCACCAGAGAATAAAATACGTATTGTAAAAGCATGGAAAAAACGTGGAAAAACAGTTGCAATGACTGGAGATGGAGTAAATGATGCACCAGCACTAAAAGGAGCAGATATAGGTGTTGGAATGGGAATAACAGGTACTGAAGTTTCTAAAAGTGTGTCAAGCATGATTTTGGCAGACGATAATTTTGCAACTATTGTTGTCGCTATTAAAGAGGGAAGAAGGATATATGCTAATATTCAAAATGTTATTGTATATTTACTTGCTTCAAATTTAGCCGAAGTACTTATTATATTTTTAGCAACATTGGTTAATAGAACAATTCTTTTACCTATTCATTTATTATGGATTAATTTAGTCACTGATACAATTCCTGCAATAGCACTTGGATTTGAAAAAGAAGAAAAAAATATAATGAGACAAAAACCAAGAAGTGCAAGTGAAAAATTCTTTACACCATTTTTAACTTTAAGAATTTTAATTCCTGGTATTATAAAAACAATAGTTATGTTCTTAATTTACTTCTTTGTTGAAGCAAGTTATGGTGCACAAATGGCAAGTGCAGCTGTGTTTACTTCACTATCCATTATTGAAGTGTTATTTGCCTATGTTTGTAGATCAGATAAAAGACCAGTGTTTAAAATTGGATTGTTCTCAAATATGGTTATGGTACTATGTGTAATCGGTACTTTGATATTACAAGTACTTGTAATATCAAATCCTGTTACAGCAAGTTGGCTTAAGATTCCTTTAATGCCAAATCATGTTTATATCATGATAATAGTCGCATCTATTGATTGTGTGATTATTTTTGAATTTGTAAAAGTTATACTTGCAAAGATGTTTCATAAAGTAAAATAGAATATGTGACATTTAAATATCATAATTAATAAAATATATGCATAAGCTATACTATAAAAGAAAGAGGGTATAGCTTATGTTTGATAATATACGAAATTTTATGCAAAGTTTTCTTGGAATGGGGAATAATACAAATAGAAGTAGGGGCTATCAAGGAAATAGATATAGGAGTTCTATGAATTACAAACTAATTCCTTTTGACCAAGCAAAGGATATGATTGAGAAAAATACAGTTTTACTTATGGATGTTAGAACTTCAAATGAATATGATCTTATGCATATAAAAAATGCTATTAATATTCCAGTAAATGAGATAGAGCAAAAAATACTTCAAGTTGAGCAAGATAAACCTTTAATGGTATATTGTTCAAGTGGCGCTAGAAGTAAAACAGCTATACAGATTTTAAATAATTTGGGATATAATAATATATATATATGGGAATATGGAGCTCTTGCTACTTTTCCGTATAAAAATATGTTAGAATATGGAGAAAATGGAAGAATCATATGATAACATTTAGATAGGAGGAAAAATGTTAAAACATATAAACGAAAATGAATTTGATGAAAACGTTATAAAAAGCAAAGGAGTATGTTTAGTTGATTTCTATGCTACTTGGTGTGGACCTTGTATGATGCTTGCACCGGTTTTAGAAGATATTGCAAATAGTAGAGCAGGTTATGATATATACAAAGTAGATGTTGATGAAAATAACGATCTTGCCAAGAAGTTAGATATTGATACTATTCCAACTATTTGTATATATAAAGATGGCAAAATTGTTGAAAGACAGGTTGGATTTAGGGATAAAGAGGAAATTGTGGAACTTATTGAGAAGTATAGGTAAGTTTTAATATTTAAGTATAAAGTAAAGGGAGCGTATTTTACGCCCCCTTTTTTCGTATTATAGGAAAAATCGATTTTAAAAATAATATAGAAATTACCATATCATAATTTTTATGGCATGGTAATAGAACATACGGGGAGTATGCTTTTTAAAAAATATATAAATTTTAAAGGAAACACTTTAATTTACTTGAGAACTAAATAAAAATATGATAAACTATTTTTAATCTACTCATTAGAGGAGATTAGGAAAGCATAGTTCAAAAAGCTTTTTGGACTTTGGTTGAACTATGAATTGAAATTTTAAAGTGTTTCCACAAGAACATTTTAAAGGATTGCACTTAAAGTGCGCAGAAAGCTTATCAATCCATTTACGTGGTTTGGTAAGTTTTTCTTTAATCTTTTTAAAATGACTTGTTACAGATTTTTTCATGGCATAAATCCCATAATATCTAACCATGTTAAAACCTTTTTCAGGAATATGAATGATGAGTTTTTTAATGAAATCAAAAGCATGAATTTTTACTTCAACTCTTTTTCCATCTTCATGTCTATCATAGTAGTAAGTAATGAATTCACCATCATAATCTAAAATTCTAGATTCAGCCATAACAGGTCTGTTGGTGTAACGAGTAACGTAAGCAAGAGAAATTTTAAAATTAGAATTGTGAATTTTAGTAGCATGAACATAGAAAACTTTACCGTTCTCTTTGTAAAGAAAGTTTTTTAACTTTTTGAAATTAGGAGTAAAAAGACGTTTAGAAAGATTGAAAAGAAGTTTAGTCATAAATCTTTTACGAAGCATTTCGTAGGGAAAATGATTAAAAACTTTCCAATTAGTTTTGCGCCCCAAAGCACCTTCAGTGACAAGAATGTGAATATGTGAATTTCATTTTAAATCACGGCCAAAAGTGTGTAAAGTAGCGATAATACCAGGAGTAAAACATTCAAATTTAGATTGTTGTTTAAACCAAGAAAGTAGAGTGTAAGAAGCAGCATCAAAGAGTTCATTAAGTAAAGGCCTATCAATAAAAAAGAAAGGCCAAAGAAAGTTAGAAATAGTGAAAGTAATATGTCTGTGGGGGACATTAAGACAACGAGAGGGCATAACTTCAGAACGGTTAATGCAAGAATTGACACCACAAGAAGGACAAAATCTAGATTTGCAAGTAAAAGGAACGTAAGCATAGTTACCACAAGATTCACATTCATAGACAGAATAACCTAAAGATTTGGAGCCACATAAAAGAAATTTATGGATTTCATGTTTACAAACATCTCTAACAGGAAATTTTTCTAAAAAAGTTTCCCACCAATCTTTAAAAATATTTTGAATAATATGAGTTTTATTACGAATAGTATGATCATTTTCATCTTGAATAAGCTTATAGTGATGCATCACCCCCCTCCAAAGAAATTATATATTAAAACCAAACAAAAGAAAAGCCTAACTAGAAAAGTTAGACTTTAAATTGTTTGCACGAAGTGCGAGTGAATTTTAATTCACTTTTTTTATAGGTAACTTTTCCTTGCTTACTAGATGGACTAAAAGTTATGAAAGAGTGGGGATTTAAGTACAAAACTTGTGGGTTTAATTGGATAAAGAGAAATAAAGTAAGTGATACATGGTTCTTTGGATTAGGACATTGGACTAGAGCAAACTCAGAACTGTGCTTAATTGGAACAAATGGGACAATAAAAAGAAAATCAAATAAAGTATCACAAATAATTGATACTCATATAGAAGAACATAGCAAGAAACCAGCAATAGTAAGAGATAAAATAGTTGAACTTGTAGGAGATATGCCTAGAATAGAATTATTTGCAAGACAAACAGTAGATGGTTGGAATTGTTGGGGAAATGAGGTTAAGAATTGTAAGATATGATATTTTGTGATATAATTAGCATCATATGAGGTGGTGTTATGTCAGAGCTAAAAGAAAGGGTACTAGAATTTATTAATTCAAGAAGAGAAACCGATTTTTATGATTTTAAAAAGTATTGGGAAGAAAATGAAGTTGATGGTAATAAAAAGGATCCTAAATCAGATTTATTACATGATATTATTTGCATGGCTAATAATAAACATATAGGAGATTCTTATATAATATTTGGAATTGAAGATAAAACTTATAATATTGTTGGGGTAGAAAATGATAAAAATAGAAAGAATCAACAACAAATTATTGATTTTTTAAAAGATAAAAAATTCGAAAGTGGCATTAGACCTCAAATAGAGCTTAAAACAATAGAAATATCTAACCATCAAATTGATGTTTTAATTATAAAGGATACAACTGATACACCATATTATTTAACAGAAAGATATAATCAAGTCGAAGCATATCATATATATACAAGAGTTGGAGATACTAATACTCCTAAGAATAAAAATGCTGATATAAATTATGTGGAATATTTATGGAAAAAGAGGTTCTTGCTGACAACTAGTCCAATAAAAAGGATATTTTCTAAATTAAGTAATAAAGAAGAATGGGTAGAAAGATACAATGAAGAAAAAGGATATGAGGTTTATTTCAATATATATAATCCTGAATATACAATAAACATTATGGATGAAGAGGAGAGACTTTCACAACCTTTTTATAACTTTGTTATGACAAATGATAATTCAAAGTATGGTATTATAAAAGTTAAATATTTTGAAACAGAGGTTTATTCTTGCCAATGTATTTTTTTAGATAGTAGCCAATATACTACATCAGTACCAGAATGGTCATTTTTAAAGGTTATTGACAGTATGAATGTTGACTACGGTTATAAATATTTTATTAAAGGAAGTGAATTGTATTTACTACATAATTTCTTTTATGATGATGATAACTTTGAACAACAATATGCTAGAAGAAAATTTTATAAAGTTATTATTATATATGATAGCATAGAAGAGAAGAGATTATTTGAAGAATATATTTATACGAATAAACAAACATTTATAAAAAGGGTGGAAGAAAAAGAAAATGAATTTGACTATATTAAATTTAATAACAAACTAGAAGAAAAAGATGTTAGAAGAAAATTGAGCGTCGGAACAGTGTTAAATGAGATGTTAAAAGAATATAGAAATTATATTAATTAAAATAAAAAAAGGGGAACAAATGTTGGATATATATATCAATTCTAAAAAATATATAATACAAGATGCAAATATAAATATTAATGAAAAATATATAGAAATTAGTTTAGATGATACTGATAATGAATTTCATAAATATATATGGAAATATTTTGTGCCTAAAGACTATATGATAAATCATATAGAACTATTATATACTGAAATTATTAGTATCTATAATTGTTATCTTTCGTTAAATAAAAATATTGTAACGATAAGATTTGATACAGCGATAATAGGAATGCAAAGTGAAAACTTTGATGAAGAAAAAACAAATTGCATATATGCTAAAATCAATTATTTAAAATATAATATGGTTGATATGGAAGAATTGATAAAAAATAATAGTAACTTTATTAATAGAAAATATCATTATAGTATTAATATAAATTTTATACCTAGATGTGGAATAATAAAGATTGAGTACAAAAATAATATTAGTGTAAAAACATTAACTAAAGAATTTTTGAATTTCTTTGAGTTTATATGCTTTATTTGTGGGTGCTATTTTGAAATAAAAGAATTATATTATATAGTAAATAATAATGAAATTAAAAGAATTTTAAACTTAAATTCTAAATATGATACAAAGAAGAAAAATTTACATACTAATAAGGTAATAATAGATTATGTTAGCTTAGAATTAAAAGAAGCTTATAGTAAATGGAAAGAATTAAGAAAATCTACTCATTTGATTTTAGATTTATATGAAAGCTTAATGGAAGATCATCAATTTTATGAAGTTTCTTTAGCAATATTGATAAATTGTATGGAAGGCTATATGAAATCGATTCACACTAAAGGAATCTTAAAATTAAAAAATACAAAATTAGATACTATATTGGAGGGAATGTATTTTTCAACTTCAAATAGCAAAATTGTAATGAACAATGCAGAAAGAAAAAAATATAATATTTATGAGAAGTTAGGAATTCATAGAAATTATTTTGATCATTTGGACAGAGTTCAAGAATCATTCAAAGGAAAGACTTGTAGATATATCTTATTAAAATGTGATTTGTTGTTTAGATTATATATATTAGATGATTTAAAAATACCAATTAATATAGAGCGCTTAAAAGAAAATGTAAAAAATATTGAGAAGAAGTTTTAGAAGGTGCTGTAAAAAATATATAAATTTAAAGGAAACACTTTAATTTACTTGAGAACTAAATAAAAATATGATAAACTATTTTTAATCTACTCATTAGAGGAGATTAGGAAAGCATAGTTCAAAAAGCTTTTTGGACTTTGGTTGAACTATGAATTGAAATTTTAAAGTGTTTCCACAAGAACATTTTAAAGGATTGCACTTAAAGTGCGCAGAAAGCTTATCAATCCATTTACGTGGTTTGGTAAGTTTTTCTTTAATCTTTTTAAAATGACTTGGTATTATTTTTTCATATATATCATCGTGTAATTTTAATATTTCGTAATTTCCCTTTACACAGTTTAATAAAATATAGTTATCGTCAGATAAAGAAATGCCTTTAAAAGTTACTTCAAAGTGAGAGTGTTTTTTTAATAAGGCAGATAATTTAGAAATTAAATCTTCATTACTTATTTTATCGTTAAAAGGAAAAGCCAGAGTTATATGTGGTGCTACTAAATTTGATAATCTATCGTATTTATTTCTAATTTTCTCAATTATTTTCATATTATCAAATTTAGGAAAAATTAATATATCTCGTTTACCAATATTATTATACATTTACAGACCTCCTAATTATTTATTAATTATTATTCACCAACTCATTAAACCCATCTTATCATATTTTATATCATTAATCAACGTTTTAGATTTTTTCATTTTTCATAATTATTTTTGTAATATTGAATATCTGTTTTTTATATCCCGTTTTTTCATCGTATATTTGTTTGCATTTATTATATGCATTTTTTCTTTTTATATTGTACTTTTCTTCCGATTTTTAAAAAAGTTAATTCTTCTTCTGCAAATCTGCTACAATAATAATCAGCTATTTTTGTTGTCAAAAATTTTCTATTGTAATTTTTATCTCTTTACTCTCCTGTTTTAGTATTTTCTGCTTTTTAATCATTAACTTTGAATATTTATATTCAAATATATTTTCAAGTTTATAATTTAATTCTACATATTCTTTATAGTAACATATGGCTCATAAAGCGAAGAAAATGAGATTAAGTATTGCCAACAAAGCCAGAATTGTTAAGGAATTGAACGTTCCTTGATTTTTTTGTTACCTCAAAAAAACGGCGAAAAAACGTCGAAAGTTTTGAAAATGAAAACTTATTAGAAAAGTAAAGTGCAATTATTATTACTTTAAAGTGCAAAATTTGCACTTTAAGTTTACAGTGTTAAGTAGTTTATTTTTGGAGAAAAAAGTGGTATAATGTAGAAAATAACGGAAGGGATAGAATAAATGAAAATAAATAATGAAACTAAAATGCAAGAAGAATATATAGAAATATTAAAGGATATAATTAAAAATATTATTAGCAATAATCCTGAATTAGATTTACAAGGATTAGAAGACATAAAAATAGTTAATAATTTAGAAAATAAAAGTTCGGATGGAAAATTCGAAAATAATTCTATATTTCTACCTAAAAATAAAATGGAACAGTATATGAAAAATGAAGATTTTGATACAATAAAATCAACAATCTATCATGAACTATGTCATGTAGATTTAAAGAATAAATTACCACAATTACATGTTTTGAGTGATGAATATAGAAATAATGAAAATTATGTTAGGTATTTTACGATTATGGTGTATATAGAATATATTTCACATATAATGAGTTTAAAATACGAAACAGAGGAAAATATAAAAAGATTTTTAAAGTCTATTAATAATAGAACATGGAATTTTAATGATGAAATATCAAGAATATATTTTATTAAATGTGCACCATACGTTTTAGGAAGAATCAATAATAATTTTGAGTATATTGATATAATAAAAAGTGATGAATTTAAAGTTCATATAGTAGAAGTAAAAGAAATAATTGAAAGAATACCAAATGTAAATTTAATAGATGATTATAATGTATTAATAGAATTAGAAAACTATGTTAGTAAATATATAAGTAATGAATAAAATTTATATAAATGGAGTGATCTAATTGTATGATCCAAAATTAGGAACATGAACAGAAAATGCGAAAGATGATTTTACTGAACATTTTGAAACAACATATTATTTGAAATATAATATTGAAAAAGCGCTATACTCATTAGGTAAAATTATGAAGTCTAAAATAGATTATAGTGAATTCTCAAATAGATGCGTATATTATCACTTTTATATTGATAATGTACTTAATTCTATTGGTCATATTAGAAGAAGATTTTTCAATAATAATGCCAATTCAGATAGAATAGAAAGAAATAAAAAGGAATATGATTATAGTTCAATTGATAATAATGGAAATTTAATATGCAATTACCCTATTATTGGGAATAATGAAATAAGAAATTTTATAGAGCATATTGATGAAAAAGATGAAAGATTAATGAAGATGAAATTATATAATGGAAGTTTTAATGTTATATACAAAGGAATGAATCAAAAAATAAAAGAAGATTTATTAAATAGCGAAAGAAGGCCAAATAATTTGCTAAATCTATTATCAAAGGAATATAAAATATTGACTATAGATAGTAAGAGCAATGTTGTAAAATAGTGTAAATTAGATTTAATAGAGTAAAAAAAGAATTGGAAAAGCTTAAAAAATTAATGATAAAATATGGAGCTTTTTAGCAGATAATTTATTTGGTAAATAAATTTAGAAATTATAAATAAAGGAGAAATACATGATACCAGTTTTTATAGATACAAATATTTATGAAGGAATAGGATATAATTTTGATAACAAAAATTCTATATTACAAGCTTTCAAAAAGTTAGTAAATGAAAATGAAATCAAAAATATAATGATTTCTGTCATAGATGGAGAAATAATATCACATTTAGAAGATAGAAAGCAAGAGAATATTAGAGCAATAAAAAAGCATTGTAAATGGATAAGTGATTTGATAAATGAAGAACTTATAAGTAAAAAATTAAATAAAGAATTGCAAGACTATGAAGAATTTAAAAAAGAAACTAAAACAGAAATAATAAAAATAGATGATATAAATTCTCAAAAAATCTTAGAAAAGTATTTTGCAGTTGAACCACCATTCGAAAATAAAAAGCAAAATGAATTTAAAGATGCTTTCTTTGTTGAAGCCGTATTAGAATATATAAAAAAAGACTTATATATTAGAAATGTTGTGATTACAAAAGATGAAGGGGTAATAAAATCAATAAAAAAATTTGGAAATACAAGGGTGAAGGTTGTTAAGTCAATTCAAGAGTTAACAGATTTTATAATTAACTATGGTTCTAAACGAAAAGAAGAACTAAAGAAATATATTAAAAAATACAATCTTAAACCATTAATAGAAAAAGAATATTCTGTTGCTTATTGTGATATAGAAGAGGAAAACATAGAAATTGATGATATTGAAATTTATGGTGTCTTTGACATAGAAATTTTAAATGATATAGATTCAAGTGTAATGGTAGCATGTGATATTGGTGTTGCTTTAGAGGGGAAATTTAGTTGTTTAGATTACGATAATTCATATTATTCTTCAGAAGAAAGGGAATATTTATATAAATCGTATATAAATAAAAAAGAATTAATGTATGTATGTACCATTGTAATTGATATTGAAAAAAGTGATAATGGATATGGAAATATACTTATAAGAGATTTTCCGGAAATAGAAATTGATTATGAAAGTATGAATCCTAAAGAAATTATTGATTAAAATAGGCGGGATTAATTATACAATCTCGTCTATTTTAGTTAGTTTTAACAGTAAGAAATTCTTCCATAACATTAGCAACATCCTTAAACTCATCTTCAAAGAAATGAGAATAAATTCTATCAGTAGTTTGTACACTTGAATGACCAACTTTTCTGCTTATAATCTGAGTTTGAATACCCTTAGAAATCATAAGAGTAACATTAGTATGTCGCAATCCATGAAAAGTAATTCTTTTTAAATTAGGTTTCTTAATAATTTGATCTAAAATCTTAGTAGGTGTATCAGGATGTATAATAGCACTATATTCTGTAGTAAAAATTCTTTTACTACCTTTCCACTTAGAACCAAGTAAAAGTTTTTGTTCTTATTGTTGGTTTTGATATTTTTTTAGAATCTGTACAAAGGTATCGGAAATATAATTTATTCTTTTACTATGTTCAGTTTTAGTACATTTTTTAAAAATCTTGCCATAATCATATTGAGTAGTTTTATTAATCTCAACTATACGAGTTTCAAAATCAATGTCTTTCCAAGTAAGTCCAGTTAATTTACCTCGTCTACATCTTAAATCTAATGCTAACATTATAATTACTTGATATTTTATAGGTACTTGAGATAGTGCTGTAATAAGTTTTTCTACTTCATCAGGAGTATAAAATTGTATATTAGTTTTAGCCCTTTTAGATTTATCAATTTTACTATTAGGATTACTTTTAATATATTCACATTTAACAGCATATACTAACATATTATTTATAATACAATAATAACCTTGAATAGTAGTAGGATTAAGAGGCTTACCTCTGGCAGATGTATAACCGTGTCTTAAAAAATGATAAAAACTGTCAAGCATTCGAATTCTATTTAAGAAACATTTTAAACAAAATTAGTATGATATGTTTCTTTTTTGGAAATTATATGATATAATATAAATAGAATTAAAAAGGAGTGAGTTTATGAAGTTAGGTGATAAAATAAAAAAATATAGAGAAGAAAATAGAATGACACAAAGAGATATTGCGGAAATATTGGAAGTAGAACCAGGAACAGTTTCTAAATATGAGTCGGGAATGTTAGAACCTAATATTGAGTCCATAAAAAGATTATCTGAGACTTTTGGAATTACAATAGATGAATTACTAAAAGAAGATGATGAAAAAGTTGATATATCGAAAATAAATGTTCTTGAAGTATTAAGAGAGCAAAAAGAAATGAAATTAAAAGGTAATTTATATCATAATACACAAATTATATTTTCATATAATACAAACCATATTGAAGGTAGCAAATTGACAGAGGATCAAACAAGATATATTTTTGAAACTAACACAATATTATTTGAAGGTGAAACGGTAGCCAGTGTAGATGATATATTAGAAACAGCAAATCATTTTAAATTAGTTGATTATATGTTAGATATAGCGGAAGAAGATTTAACAGAAGAAATAATAAAAAAATTTCATAGAATATTAAAAGAAGGAACAATGGATAGTAGGCAATCTTGGTTTAACGTTGGAGAATATAAAAAGGTTGTAAATGAAGCGGGAGTGATGAAAACAACATCACCTAAGGAAACTCCAAAGGCAATGCAAAAATTAATGGAATGGTATAACTCACTATCTAAAATAACAATAAAAGAAATAATTGGATTTCATGCAAGATTTGAAAAAATTCATCCATTCCAAGATGGTAATGGAAGAGTAGGAAGAATGGTAATGTTTAAAGAATGTTTGAAAAATAATATTATTCCATTTATAATTTTAGACAAAGACAAATTATTTTATTATAGAGGACTAAAAGAATATCAAGGAAATAGAGAAAAAGGATATTTAATTGATACTTGTTTAAATGCACAAGATCAATATATCAAAATGATAGAATATTATTTGAAAGGATAGGGTAAAGGATAATGGAAGAAATAGAAAAGATGAAGTTAGCTAAAAGTATAGTAGAAATTCAAAATAAAATTATAAATTATGATAGAAATAGTGCAATTGAATTAATAAAAAAAGTGAGAGAAGATCATAAAGGAAAGGAACAAATTGCATATGTTTTAAATAGTATTCCGTTAGAAATGGGAACAGATGAGATGATAATAAAAACGTTACAAGCTGAAGAGATTAGATTAACTTTAAAACTAAAAAATGAATAGCAGGTGATCCCTGCTTTTTCTGTATCCAAAATGTATACATCATGTATCCATAAACTTCCATAATTTTTAACGGCGGAAAAACGGCGAAAATCTCAAAAATGGTAAATAGGGGCTAATATTACAAAATAATTTATACTAAAACAAAACAACTTAATGCTTACAGTTGTAACGTTTTAAAACATTTAAAAATAAACTGCAAAATAAGCAAGAGTACCCTCATAACCCGAAGGTCGTAAGTTCGAGTCTTACCCCCGCAACCAAATTTTAGTCACTAGAACCATAACGGTTTTAGTGATTTTTTTATCTTACTAAAAGGTTGCTATAATAACTAAAAATTAGCTTCTTATGTCAATTTGGGGAAAAATTGGGGATGAACTCCTCAAACTAGAACTTTGTAATACTATAAATTTCAACAAAATTCATAGCTGATAATTATGAGAGTACAAAAAAGATTTAGTAATATTGAATTGTTAATGTGCGTTAGTAACTAATAAATTTTCTAATACATTTCCTGCGTGTTTATCATGTGATTTTAAAGGATATACATAGAAATTATAGGTCGTAGTAATCTGTGCATGACCTAGTCTTGCTGATACAGTTGCTACATCAACTTGCTGTGCAATAAGCAATGTTGCGTTTGTGTGGCGTAAGCCATGAAATGTTATAACAGGTAAGCCAATTTGTTTAATAAATTTTTCAAACCATTTACTTATTGTTGATGGTGTAATTGGGTTGCCGTCTACTTGTACAAATAACCTATCAGAATCGTGCCAGAAATCGCCTACAATCGATTTTTGTTCTTCATACCATAACTTATATTCTTCAAGCAAAGAAACAATAAAATCGGGAATAGCGACTTCACGAATTGAACTTTCTGTTTTAGGACTTTTTGTAAATATTCCTTTGTCAGATAAATATTGACTTGATTTGTTTATACTGATAATTCCATTTTTCAAATCAATATCAGACCATTCAAGTCCAGCTAGTTCTCCAAGTCTTGCACCTATGAATATATCTAGTAAAACGGCTACTTTGTATTTGATGTCATTTCCGGTTAGCTTTTCTAAATTATCTATTAGAATTCTAGTTTGTACTTCATCATAGCAATCTCTTTTTGGTTTAGGTGCTTTAGGTGGTTGGACACGTTCTGCAGGATTATTTACAATCATTTGCCAATAAACAGCCTTAGTTAGCATAGCATGTAAAAGCCTATGATGTTCTGAAATTGTTTTCTTTGATAAAGGTTTTCTAGTTTTCTTTCCATTGTTGTTTTTCTTTCTAACTATTTGAGTATCTTCATCTAGTAAATTATAGAATTGCATAATATCAATGGGCCTTATTTTATTCAACTTAAAATGTCCAAAGTAGGGAAGAATTCTAGATTCTAGCATTCCTTTATATTTGCTATATGTAGATGGTGCAAGTTCTTTTAGTCCATAATCTCTTTTCCATATTTCAACGAATTCTTTAAATGTTGGGACAGTTCCATCAACTACAAATCCATTTTCAACTTGTGCAATGTATTTTGCAAGTTCTGTTCTTGTTTCTGATTTGTTTTTGCAATGGAATGTCTTTTGATGTCTTATAGCTTTTCCATCTAAATCATAGCCTTTGAATACTACTAACCTATAACTGTTCTTTCCACGCTTTTCAATACTACCAGTCAACTTTTTGCCTCCTTTCGTTTTATTTAGTAATAGAGTGTATTACTATGATTTTATTGTATCATCTTGAAAAAAGAAAACAAAACCCGACAATGGAATTTTTATGAAGAAATATATTGTATGGTATATGGATTTTATGTAGAAATTATGATATAATGTGCCTAGTTTAGGGGGACTAAAATGAATAATAGTAGTGAAATAGAAAATGGAAAAATAATAGAATTTAATAATATGAAAAAAGTTTTTGAATATGTAAGAAAACTTGGGTTTGGTGGTACGGGAGATACACATTTATTGAAAGATAATACAACCAATATGGAATTTGCCTTCAAAAAATATGTACCTAAAGATAAAGAAAGAAAAAGCGAGTTATATGATAGATTTGTTGATGAAATAAAAATATTGTTTAAAATTTCACATCCTAATATAGTAAGAATCTATAATTATTATTTATATCCTGAAATAAAATTAGGATATCTACAAATGGAATATATAGATGGAATGTCTATTGATAAATACACACCATTTTTAGATTATGAATGGAATAATATTTTCTTACAAGTAATAAATGCATTTAGATATTTAGAAGAAAAAGAAATATTGCATAGAGATATTAGACCGCAAAATATTTTAATTGATAAGATGGGGAATGCTAAAATAATTGATTTTGGATTTGGCAAAATAATAGATAAAGACGAAAAAGATAGTAATAGCGTAATGCTAAATTGGCCTGTTAGTAAATTGCCTGAAGAAGTTAGTTTAAAGGGAGAATATACTCATTGTACAGAAATATATTTTATTGGAAAATTATTTGAGTATATATTAGCAGATAAAAAGGTAAATGCCGAAAATTTTAATTACTTTAATATAATAAACAAAATGACGCAATATCAAGTAAAAGATAGATATTCTACATTTGAAGAAGTATATAATGATATTTCAAAAGGAATATTTAGTGAACTTGATTTTTCAGATGAGGAAAAAAATATATATAGAGAATTTTCGGATGCAATATATGAGAAAATTTCAGAGTATAATAGCGAATACGATCCCATAACTAATGCTGAAAAAATAATTGAGAATATAGCTAATATTCTTAGAAAGAATTCTTTAGAATTCTATATACAAAATAATTCTGAATTAATAAATTGTTTTATAAAAAATGGATTTACATATAATAATAAAGCTAATATAGAAAAGGAAAAAGTTGAAAAATTTTATAAATGGCTTATTTCTTTACCAAACAATAAACAAATTAATGTAATTGAAAATATTAATACAAAATTATCAAATATAAGAGTTAAAAAGGAGTATGATGATTTACCATTTTAGCTGAAAGGAAAAATGAATGTTAACGGTTTTTATAGATACAAATATATATGAAGAAGAAAATTATAACTTTGATGAAAGAAATGAAGTTTTTAAGGCTTTTATAGAATTAGTTCATAAAAGGAAATAAAAAATGTTATTATTTCAGTAATTGATAACGAGGTAAAAGGACATTTAAAAGAAAGGATAGAAGAAAATGAAAGAGGATTAAAAAAATATTGTAAGTGGGTAAAGAATTTATTGGAAGAAGAAGTAATAAAGCAAAATTTAAATAAAGAATTAATTGATTATGAAAAATTTAAAAAAAATTCATTGGCTGAAATAGTTACCTTAGAAAATATTAATTCAGAAATAGTTCTAAATAAATATTTCAAAAATGAAGCACCTTTTACTAAATCAAAAACTAATGAATTTAAAGATGCCTTTTTTATTGAAGGAATACTAAAATATGTTGAAGACAATAACATTGGTAGATTTGCGATTATATCAAAAGATAAAGGTATTATTAAAAGTTTTGAAATATTTAATAAAGAGAGTGTTATTGTTCTAAAATCAATTAAAGAATTATTAGATTTTGTTGCAAATTATGGTCAAGAAAGAAAGAAGGACATTTTAGAATATATTTCCTCATATGATTTGATACCTTTAATTGAAGAAAAATACAATGTGAATTATTGGGACATTGAAGAAGAAAATATTGAAATAGAAAAGATCAATATTATGGGAATATATGGTATAGAAATAATTAGAAGTGAAGATGAAAGTATATTAGTTGCATGTGATATTGGAATTGCATTAGAAGGAAAGTTCAGTTGTTTGGATTATGATAATTCATATTATTCTTCTGAAGAAGGAGAATATTTGTATAAACAATATATAAATAGAAATGAATTAATGTATGTTTGTGATGTAATTATGAAAATAGAAAAGGATAATGACAAATTTAATCAAATAACTATAAAAGATTTTCCGGAAATTGAAATTGATTATAATACAATGGCCGGAATTGAAGACATATACTAAAAACAAGGAAGTAGCAACTACTTCCTTATTTTCATACATTCAAGCCATTCCATTAATTCTTCTTCAGTGATTAGTCCTTCTTTATATCTTTCTTGATAAATTGGATATTCCTTTCTAAAGTATTCAAAAAGTCTTTCAACTTTTTCTGATGCACCTATTGAAACTTGCTTATGTAAGTTTTTATATCTCTTCCTGCATTTTTGCAAATATATATCGTCTTTTTCATTTTTCTTATTACGTTCTTCTTTTGCAATTTCAAAACAAGTTTTAGTATCAGTATATAGGTTATCACAATATTGCTGTTCTTTATTCTTAGTATGTATAAACCAATAGTTACAATTTCTGCAACATTCGAATTTTATATTCTTAATATTACTAATTAATTCTTTTACAATACAATATAAAAAGTTTTCAACAGAATCCGAAGAAAATGTGTAATTTGCTGATAGATTTTCAGGTATATTGTTCATAAAAAATTTGTTTAAATTATAATTTATAAATAAAGTATTATTTTCTTCTAATAAAGTGTTTATAGCAGAATAATTATTTTCTTTTTCAGCAAGTTCTTCTATCATATCATAATCTTTATCTAAAATATCAGTAACATTTAGAATATTTTTATAATAGCTGTTTGTAAAAACTTGTTCTAATCTAATTTTAAGCATTGAAAAATCTAATGATAATTCATCATATATCCAGTCAATAAAGTTTTGTAAGTATTCTCTATTTAATACAACAGAATAATTATTCATATCACCTACAATGGTATTATCATATAAGCTTAATAAATGAACAAATAGATAGTCTTTAACAAAAATAGTAAAATCTATATGGTCATTAAACTCTGTGTTCATAAAATCTAGTAAAAAGTTTTCTAATTTCTGTTTCCTTGGATAAGCTGTTTTTATTCTTATTTTATTATCGTCGACTTTTTCTAATGAATAGCTAGAAATGTATTCCTTAGAATTTTTAAAATCAAAAAATGTTTCAATATTTGCAATCATAAAATACTCCCTACAATTCAAAAATAAATGTTTTTTTCATTTGTACGGTTTTTAATTCTTAAATAGACAATTAAAATAACAATTAGTAATTAGCTAGTTACATTATACAAAGCATTTTACAAAAAAACATAAAAAATGCTGAATTTTGCAGATTTGTGTAATTTTGTGCAAATTTGTGCTGATTTGTGCTGAAATGTGCATAAAAATGAGGAGGTGATTTTATGAACGAACTACCAAAAGTAGAAAGAACAACACTAACAATGAAGGAAACAGCAGAGTATTTAGGAGTATCATACTGGTTAGTAAATCAATTAGTTAGAAGAAAACAAATACCATGTGCAAGAGTTGGTGGAAGAGTGTTATTTAGAGTTAAAGCTTTAGATGAATACTTGAGTGCAAAAGAAGAAAATTCATTAAATAAGTAAGAAAGGAGAAAGACTGTATGCAATGGATTAAGATTTTTACAAGTATATTTGGAAATCCAAAGATTCAACTATTATTAAAAGAGCGTGATGGAGATACAATATTTAGAATATGGATTCAATTATTAACAATTGCTGGGACAAGCGCGCAAGGTGGAAAGATAATGTTTTCAACAAATCAACCATTAATTGTGGAAGATCTTGCAAAGATTACACAAAAAACAAACAAAAAAATTAAAAATATATTGGATAAATTAATCCATTGCGAAATGATTATATTTGAAAATAATACATACGTAATTAAAAATTGGGAGAAGTATCAAAGTGCTGATAAATATGAGAAAGCTTTAGAACAAAATAGAGAAAGACAAAGAAGATTTAGAGAAAATCAAAAAAACGAAAATAACGTTAATGTAACGTTACGGTAACGGAACAGAAGAGAATATAAAAGAAAAGAATATAATAGGAAAAAATAAATACAAAAGTGGGTATGTAAATTATGAACAAAGACATTATCCACCAGAGTTTTTTGATCAGTTTATAGCGAATAAGTAAGGAGGATATAATTTATGGAAAGAAATAAAAATAATGAAAAAGGCTGGATTAAAAGGATAGACAATAAAAGTAGTATTAAAAGAAAGTATAAACTAATAATTGAAGAAGAATATCAATATACAACTGATACGCCTGATGATATTGCTAGAATTATAAATAGCTATGTAAATTATACTTAGAAATTAGATAAGAGAAGACTTTTAAGCAAAATTCCCTGAGGGGAATTTTTTATTTTATATAAGAGTCTCCCGGGGAGACTTTTTATAGTTCTAAATTGGAAATTATCGTTGTAATCATTGATATTACTGAATTGACGTTAAAATTCTCATCATGAGAATTTATAATTTTTTACCATATGAAATATTTACTAAATGTTTAAGCAAGATTCCCCTTTGTGCACACAAACGGTATTTTTGATCTGTGGGAGTAACTCCCAGACCCTTTAAATTTTTTATTATAGAAATTCGACATTTTATTTCAAAATACTGGAAGGTATGTTGTTAAAAAACTAAAAATATGATATAACATTACAAATGGAGGAAGAAAAATGGAAAGGGTGTCAACATATTTTAAACTAAATAAAAGTCAATTAGAATTAGATTTTGTAGACGTATTTATAGATACAGATATAGAATTATTTGTTGATCCTTATTTTATTAGTAGAAATAATGATGAATGGAGTAAGAAAGCTTCAGATGAAATTAGAGATTTTTTCCAAAAAATAATTGAAAATATAAATAGTAATCCCCAATTATGCAAAAATATGTTAAATAAGCTTAATGAACCAAATGAAACTAGACTAGGATTATCAAGAGGAAAACCGCAGGGAAAAGGTGTAAGTGGAAAACAAGCTAATGACTTATATAATAAACTATCTAAAAGTGAAGCAGTAAAAACAGGATTCATCCAAGATATTTCTGAATGCGAATTAATGGTTGAGGGAATTGGAGCTGATAAGATTTCAGATATTACTATAAATATTATTAGAAAATATCTTATTGAATATACACAAGAACAATGTATAAATCACGGAATACAGATGTATAGAGTGCCAAGTGGATTTATATGGAATAGTAATTCTGAAAGATGGGAAAATACATATGTAAATTTGCCATGCATTAATGGTAGTAAATTGATTTTAATTCCAAAGTGGATTGTAGTACAAGAACTAACAATGAATGCAAATGACTATTATAATAAAGAAGTTTTAGAATATTTGCAAAGAGAACATGTTAATGCAAATAGTTCATTAGTTGAAACTTTAAAATCTGGAGAAAAGAGAGTAACTAAAAAAGCTTTAAAAGAACAAGAAGAATACAAAATGAGAAAAGATTTCTTGTATAAAATGAGTAATGATCATCCTGAATTGCTAGAAGAATATAGAAATAGAAAAAATAGTCAGCTTGAGATAAATGGATGGAAAATTGATAATCTTGAAGAAATTGAAAGAGAAATAGCACAAAAATTAAAAGGTCTGCTAAGTAATATAAATAATGGAAAAGAAGATGAGAATAAATTCCAAGATTTTTGTATAGGTGCATTAGAATTTATTTTTTATCCAGACTTTATAGAACCCAAAAAAGAAGAAAGAATTCATAACGGTCGAAAGAGAATAGATATTACATATCTTAATAGAGCTAATTCAGGATTTTTTTATAATATTAGAACAGCACCTAATATTATAGCTAATAAAATTATAGTTGAATGTAAGAATTATACTCATGATTTACAGAATCCTGAAATAGATCAATTATCAGGAAGATTTTCACCACAAAGAGGTAAATTTGGAATAATGTTAGCAAGGCAGTTTGATAATAGGGCATTATTTATAAAAAGATGTCAAGATACTTTAAATGATGATAGAGGTTTAGTTATTCCAATAGTTGATGAAGATATTATAAAAATGTTGACTTTAATAGAAAATAATGAAAGATATAAAATTGAACAATATTTGTATAGTATTTATTCAGAAATAATTAACTAAACATAGTTTTAAAGGAGGTAAATATGACTCAATTTGAACAAGAACAAGCAGCAAAAAAATTCGTTGAATTTTGGAAAGAAAAGGGCGATGAAAAAAGTGATACACAAAGCTTTTGGATTTCGTTATTGCATGATGTTTTTGGAGTTGAAGCTCCTACAAAATTTATAGAATTTGAAAAAAGAGTAAAAATAGAAAATAAAAGTTTTATAGATGGATATATACCAAGTACAAAGGTATTAATTGAACAAAAATCAATTTCTAAAGATTTAAACAAACCTGAAATTCAATCAGATAAAAGTGAATTGACCCCATATGGACAAGCTAAAAGATATAGTGATAATCTTGACTATAATGAAAGGGCTAGATGGATTATTATTTGTAATTTTAAAGAATTTCAAATTTATGACATGGATAAAATACATTCAGAACCTATTATATTAAAACTAGAAGAACTTCCAAAGCAATTTTATGTACTACAGTTTTTAATAGATTCTAAGGATATTGAAATTCAAAAAGAAGAAGAAGTTTCTTTTAAAGCTGGAGAACTTGTTGGAAAGTTATATGATAATATAGTAAAATTATATATAAATCCTGAAAATGAAGAAACATTAAAAAGTTTAAATATACTTTGTGTTAGGATAGTATTTTGCTTGTACGCAGAAGATGCAGGTTTATTTGGAAAGCATAACATGTTTCATGATTATATTGAAAAGTTTTCTGGAGAAGATTTAAGGGAAGAACTTATTAAATTATTTAAAATATTAGATACGCCAAAGGAAGAAAGAGATCCATATTTAAAAGAAGAATTAGCACAATTTCCATATGTTAATGGAGGTTTATTCGAGAAAGAAGATATTGAAATTCCAAGACTAAATGATAAAGTAAAAAAAATTTTATTAAATGAAGCTAGTGGTGATTTTGATTGGAGTGATATATCTCCAACTATATTTGGTGCAGTATTTGAGAGTACGTTAAATCCTGAAACAAGAAGGTCAGGTGGAATGCACTATACTTCAATTGAGAACATTCATAAAGTAATAGATCCATTATTTTTAAATGAATTAAAATATGAATTGGATACAATAATTGCGGAGCCAGTTTTAAAAACAAGAAAGAAGAAATTATTAGAATATCAGGATAAATTAGCTGATTTAAAATTTTTAGATCCAGCTTGTGGTTCAGGAAACTTTTTAACTGAAAGTTATTTGTCTATAAGAAGATTAGAAAATAAAATGATTGCTTCATATACGCAAGGACAAATTCAGTTTGGAGCTGAAGAACTAAATCCAATAAAAGTTTCAATTAAACAATTTTATGGAATTGAGATAAATGATTTTGCTGTAACTGTTGCAAAAACAGCTCTGTGGATTGCAGAAGCACAAATGTACCATGAAACACAAGAAATAATAAATATGAAACAAGATTTTCTACCTTTAAAAGCATATACACATATAACTGAAGGTAATGCATTAAAAATAAATTGGAATGATGTTATACTTTCAACAGAGTTAAATTATATTATGGGAAATCCGCCTTTTGTTGGGGCGAGATTAATGAGTTGTGAACAAAAAGAAGATGTGAATGAAATATTTAAAGGTGTAAAAAACTCAGGAAATATAGATTATGTTGGATGCTGGTATATTAGAGCTGCAGAATATATGAGAGATACAGATATAAAAACAGCATTAGTTTCTACAAATTCAATATGTCAGGGAGAGCAAACAGCGATATTATGGAAAAAACTTATAGAAGATGGAATACATATTAATTTTGCTTATAAAACTTTTAGATGGGATAGCGAGGCAAGTATAAAAGCGCATGTTCACTGTATAATTGTTGGATTTAGTTATATAAATAATAAAGACAAATTTATATATAATAAAGAGAAAATATCTAAAGCTAAAAATATAAATGGTTACTTGATTGATGCACCTAATATATTTATAGAAAGTAGAAATAATCCAATTAATGAGAATATACCAAAAATAGGTATTGGAAACAAACCAATTGATGATGGAAACTATCTGTTTACTCAAGAGGAAATGGAAGAGTTTATTAAGAGTGAACCTAATTCAAAAAAATACTTTAAAAAATGGTTAGGGGCACAAGAATTTATAAATCGTAAAGAAAGATATTGCTTATTTGTTAAAAATTGTCCTCCTGAAGAATTAAGAAAAATGCCACAGGTGTTAAAGAGAATAGAAAATGTAAAACAGTTTAGATTAAAAAGCAAAAGTGGTGGAACTATAAAATTAGCGGAAACACCTTTGAAGTTTCATGTTGAGAATATACCAACAAGTAACTATTTATTAATTCCTCGTGTTTCTTCAGAGAGAAGAAAATATATACCAATGGGGTATATAGATAAAGATACAATGTGCAGTGATTCTGTTCATATTACATCAAATGCTGATTTATTCCATTTCGGTATTTTGACATCTAATGTACATATGGCATGGATGAGAGTGGTTTGTGGAAGATTAAAATCAGATTATAGATATTCTAAAGATATTGTATATAATAATTTTCCTTGGCCTGAAATTACAGATAAACAAAAAGAAAAAATAGAAAAAACAGCACAAAATATATTGAATATAAGGAATAATTATCCCAATAGCTCTTTAGCGGATTTATATGATCCACTAACAATGCCATCAGATTTATTTAAGGCACATAAACAAAATGATGCAGCAGTTATGGAAGCATATGGATTCGATTGGAGAAAAATGTCAGAAGATGATTGCGTAGCTGAATTAATGAAAATGTATCAAGAATTAGTAAATAATAAAGGAGAATGAAGATTATGGCAGATCAATTATTTCATAAAACAGAGTATCAAGTACAACAATTAGTAGATATGACCAATAAAGGCGAATTAGGACTTCCTGATTTACAAAGGGGATTCGTGTGGAAACCAAATAAAATAAGAGATTTACTTGATTCAATGATGAAAGGATATCCAATTGGATTTGTAATGCTATGGGCAGCACAATCAAATACAGCAAAAGGTGAAAATAAAGTTATTGGAAAAGATGATAAAATTGCATATGGACAAGACTATGTTATTATTGATGGACAACAAAGAATTACTTCTTTATATGCTGTAATGACAGGTAAAGAAATAAGTGAAGGTGGAAAGCCTATAAAAATATCATTTAATCCAATAACAAAAGAATTTGCGGTTTGGAATATGTCTACTGAAAGAAATCCTGAATGGATAAGTAATATAAGTGACATATATATTAATGTTAATAGAAGTAGAGCTTTTATAAATAAATTCATAGATAATCTAAAAGAATATAGAGAAAAGAGAGAAGAAGTTTTAACAGAAGATGATGAACAATTAATTGATGAATCTATATCGGAAGTGCTAAAATTAAGAGATTATCCTATAAATGCTTTAGTAATAAATGGCGATGTTGATGAGGAATCAGTTGCAGACATATTTACAAGAGTGAATTCTGGAGGAGTTAAATTAAATGAAAATGATTTTATTATGACTTTAATTTCAGTATCTTGTCCAGAATTAAGAGATAAAATTGAAAGTTTTTGTGAAGAATCAACAGATGCTTCAAAAGGAGGAAAAGCATATAATAAATTGATCGCTGTTAAACCTCAACAAATTATAAGAACTACTATGGCTTTTACATTTAAAAGAGCAAGATTAAAATATGCATACATGAAATTAAGGGGGAGTGATTTAAAAAGAGGTGCAGACGGAAGAATTGATATGGAGCTAAGGAAGCAAAGTTTTACTGAGCTAGCAGATGGATTAAATAAAGTATTGGATTATGAAAATTGGAATGAGTTTATCCGTACAGTAATGTCAGCAGGATTTGTTAATAGTTCAATGATAAGCTCAGAAAATGCATTGGTATATTCGTATATGATGTTTTTAATAGGCAAATATCAATTTGATATTAATTCTGAGAAATTAAGAAAAATAATTGCTAAATGGTATTATATGGCATCAACTACATCACATTATACTGGTTCATTTGAATCTACAGTTCAAGAAGAACTTAATGATATAGATCGATTAAATTCAGAAGATGAATTCGAAAATTACATAGATTCAAGGATAAGCTTAGTATTTACAAACGATTATTTTACACATACAATTCCAGACGATTTAAATTCATCAGCTTCAACATCAGCTGTATGGAACACATATTTAGCAGCATTAAATATATTAAATGTAAAAGTGCTATTTTCTGACTTATATTATAATCAACTTTTAACAGGAGATTTTAACGGAACAAGAACTGCATTAGAAAAACATCATCTTTTCCCAAAAGCTTATTTAGAGAGAATTGGAATTAAAGATGACAGAGATAGAAACCAAATTGCAAATTTTGCTTATATTGAATGGGGAGATAATATGACTGTTGGAGATGATGCTCCATCAGAGTATTTCAAAGATATATTTGATAGAAAAATAGACAAAAACGAGCAAGAAAATGCTATGAAATATAATGCATTACCAGAAAAATGGTATGATATGAGTTATAAAGATTTTTTAATTGAAAGAAGAAAATTGATGTCTAACGTCATAAAAGAAGGATATGAAAAGTTAAATAAATAGTATTAAAATCTAATAATTTCTATTTCAGAGGAGAAATTTTATGAAAATAAAATGTTTGAATTGTAATGATATTATTGAATCAAAACATAGACATGATTTAGTAACTTGTAAGTGTGATAATTGCTACATAGATGGAGGACAAGATTATTTACACTTTGGAGGAAATGATTATAGTAAAATTTTAATTATTTTTGATGATGATACAGAAATATTAGCAAGTGATGAGGAAAAATATAAAAAGAAATATGAAGAATGTGAAGAAAGAAAAATTATAGGCTTAAATAAATAAAAAACAAAATAAAAGCAAAATATATGAAAATAGATAATTATAGTATATTTTGCTTTTTTGATAAATTTTGCATAAAAATGGATAATACTAAAAGAAAGGCGATAACTATGAATTTTGAACAAGATATGGATATTATATTACAATATGCTCATTATTGGAATTGGCTTACAGATTGGATTACTTTACAAAAAGTCTATAGTGAATTTTCTGATATTTATTCAATATTAACTCCATTTGCTTATTCATATTTAGAGAAAATTATAAGAAGTACAACTTCTGAATATGGAATCGAATTATTAGATAAAAAAGGAAATCCCAGAAAAAGAAAAATTGGAAAAGGTTTGATTTCATTGGCTAAGTAAGAAAATAAGAATAATCATGACTATATAAAAGTTTTAGATGAAATTAAATATCATTTTAATAATTCAAGTATATTCGATAGCGGAGATAATAGAATTAGTGTTGACCATGGCTATATGCATTCAATAAATTGGACAAAGGATTCATTTGAAAATCTTATTCATGATATAGCAATAATATCGCCATATAGTAGATTCTAATTAAAAAATAATAAGATGAAGAGGAGGTAAGTTATGAATAGTTTACTAATAGGGAATGGTTTAAATCTTACAAATAAAGAAAATAATTTTTTGAATACAAAAGAAATTGCAAGCAGATTTAAAGATAATTTAAGTATTTATTGGAACGTAATTGAAAAATTAATCTATAAAGATAAACTTGATATTAGCGAAATATTAAAAAGACTAGATAAAAATAAAGGAATAGAAGAACTTTCTGGAATTGTTTTTGGATTTTTATATGATGAAATAAAAAAAGAGAGAGAGTTTAGCTGGAATGATTGTTATAGGTTAGTAGAAATTTTAGGAGAAATATCATTAAAATCAATATTTTTTAAGGATACTTTTATGATTCCTAAAGTTACAAGTGAATATGTATCAATTATTAATCAAAGATATGAGAATATATTTTCATTAAATTATATTGAAGATTGGGATATTAACAGAAAAGTCAACTATTTACATGGCAATTTAAAAAAATATTTAAAAGAAGGTATAGATATAGGATCTAATATATTAAGTCATAATGAAGACTATATAAAATTTAAAACTAGTGAATATGCAAAAGTTGATTTTTTAGATGTTGTATTTATGCCAACGAATGATATATTAAATAAATATAATTACATTGAAGAAGGACTATTTCCTGAAAAATGTGGATTAAGTGTTTATCCAGCAAATGATTTGTTTCCATACGGGGGCAAAGATATGTATTCGGCTTTAAATGAAATACAAAATATTGATATTTTTGGGATGTCTCCATATGGAGATAAGGCTCTAATAGATAAAATCAGTAAAATTGAAAATGTAAAGATATATATTTATAATTTAAATGAAAGTGAAATCAATAAATGGAGAGAATTCGGTGTAAATGCTAATTTTATTGATTCAAAAGAATTTTTAAAAAACTAATTATTAATACATAATACAAAAAAGAATGAGAATCATGACTTTTAAGTTAAAAAGCATAGATTCTCATTTCTATATTAATTATGATTAATATTTACCTTTAATTAACTCCATCCCATCGCAAAATCCATTTCTATAATACTTCTCACACCAGTAATAAATATAATCATAGAAATTGTGATCAAGTTGATCTAGTTGCTTTTTTACGAATTGTCTTTTCTTTTCAGGTATGCTATTTAAAATACTTTTACTAATTTTCTCAAAATGAATAAAATGTTTTTTATCTTCTTCTGTTAGATTGCAAAGTTTAGTTTCTTCTCTAAATTGAAACCATTCTTTCATTAAATCATCATTTACTTCTCTTAAATTATTATCCATAAAATAACCTCCAAATTATAAAATAAAGATCCAAATACTTCCAAAAATTCTTTATAAAAAATTGGGAATCAAATTTTCAAAATCACCCTAAATTTAACAAAATTACACACTAAACGAAAATCCAGCAAAACATTAATATCACTAGCATACAATACAATTCAACACATCTAACAAAATACGTTATGTAACCCTCATAACCCGAAGGTCATTAGAACAAAATTCATCATATATAGATATGTTAAACAACAGTATAAAAATTTTATATAATAAAATCATGAGTTAATTTTGTATAATATTTAAATAGACAATATATTAGAGATAATATAGTGTCTATTTTTTTCCTTCATTAGCTGTAACAATTATGTACATATTTCAATTTTAAACTATATAACAAATTCTAACTTTAAAAAAATCAAATATTATAATAAGAAATATAGTACTTTTAATTGTTATTTAAACAAAAGCAAAAAAATATATATTTTTACATTAGTCTACAATATTCGACATTATTTTCACTTTCTGTTTGATATAATTTTATACATTAAAGAAGGTGAATAAATGAGATACAAATTATATTTCGAATTGGAAAAAGAAGAAGTTCCATTAGATTATCACAGGTGTATACTAAGCTATATAAAACTATCTTTAACAGAGTATGATAAAAAATACTTTGAAACGTTATATAAGGATAACAATATAAAGCCATTTACTTTTTCTGTGTTTTTTAATGGGGCTTCTTTTAATAAAGATATAATTTTAGTAAAAGAAAAAAAGTTTGAACTAAACATCTCAACATCAGATTATAACCTTGCAGTTGTATTATACAATTCTTTTAATAATTTTGTAAACAAAAAATTCCAATTAAATAATAACCATATGATACTTAAAAAAATATGCTTAATGCCAGAAAGAAAGATTACAACAGAAAGTATAAAAATTAAATTTCTATCACCACTTGTTGTAAGAGATCGTGATAAGGAAGCTAGAAAAGATTATTATCATTCTTTTTCAAGTGACCAGTTTTTAGAAAAATTGAAAATCAATATAAATGAGCAAATAAAGAAATGTAATTTTAGTAGTGATATATTAAATGACTTTAATTTAATTCCGATTTTACCTAAAAAAACTGTAGTGAAATTTTATGAAAAACAAATTGAATGTTCACTTGGAATATATATGTTATATGGAAAAGAAGAATTACTTGAATATTTGTATAAATCAGGAATTGGTAGTAAAAGATCAAGTGGTTTTGGTATGTTTCAGATAATATAGGAGGAAAAATATGATAGAACGTATTTATCTAGAAGATTGGGCATATAACGCAGGTATTGTAGGATTTATAAACATACTTGAAAATTCAAACAAAGATTTTGTTATAACAAACAAAAATTATATTGAATTTGACACCAAAATAATATATGACTTTCATGAGTGCTATTTTAAGTATTTTATGCAAAAATATGATATTGCTAAAAAAACAAAGATGAGAATTGAAGAAAATATTAAGGGAATAAGTAAATGTTTAAATATAATAGAAAATAATCCCGATAAAGAAAAGGAACAGAAAAGCAGGATTAAAACATTAGAAAAATATATAAAAGATAATATAAAAACTCAAATAGATAAGATAAAAAAATTTGACAAAGAAACATGTAATGAGTTATTAGCAGTATATAATGATATCGATAGTAAAATTGATGAAAATAAAATAGTACACTTACTTAAGATAAATGAAGCAGTGTATAGTATTCTAGCAAAAAAGGAGATAAATAATAAATTAACGCTTAATTCATTTAAAAAAGCTTTAAGTGATAGATTTTTTGGCCAACAAAGTTTTATTAATGTAAGTTTTAGTAAAAAAACTTACGAAGAACAAAAAAATATAATGTATAAAGATTATGTAAGTAATATTGTAGAGTTAGATTATATAAATGATATACTAAAAAATAAATATACAATAGAAGAAATAGAATCCCACATAGAAGATTTAAATACCAGTATTTATGGTAAAAAGATTACAGAGGACTTTGAAAAAGTATATAAAAAAATTCAAAAAATTATTATAAAAACAGGTAGCTTAGAAGATGTAAAAGAATATATAAAAAGTATTGTACATGATAATTGTACTATATGTTCTTCTTCAAGTCACTTTACATCAAATTATAGCGAGGGAATGTTTTTACCACTGGCTGTATCTAGTGAAAATATGCAAAACTATTTTTGGAATCAAAATGTAAAACTACCTGTTTGTGATATTTGTAAAATTATATATATGTGTACACCAGCGGGAGTTTGCAATACAAAAAAGATAATAAAGAACTATGATAAAGGTGGCTATACATATACAGAAAAAAATGTTATGAGCTTTGTAAACTATGATACAAGTGTAAGTAGACTTTTAAAAGAAAATAGAAATTTTGAAAATAGGTGTAAAAATCAAAAAGATAATGAAAGTCCATTAGTTGGACTTATGCTAGATGTTATAGGTCAAAATAAACAAATAAGCAAATGGCAGATAGATAATTTCTTTGTCGTTGAATTTGACGCAATGTATAAGGAAAGTAGCACTGTAAAATACTTTAATATACCAAAGTATGTAGCAAAATTTTTTGTAGAGTATGCAGAGAAAACAATAGAAAAAATCAAAGACAATAAATTAAAGCTACAAGTTACAGATAATATATTAAAAGATATAGATTTAAAATCTTGCATATTTAACAGATTAAGGGAAAGTGTAATTAAAAAAGAAGAATTTTCATATAACTTGTTAATTGTGTCAAAAGTAAGAATTATATTAAAAATATTAAAAAAAGGGGAAATGGATGTGGAAAAAAGAATAATCGATTCAGGAAAAAAATTAAATGTTTTGTATGATATAGGTACACAAATTCATGAAGAATTAAAGAAAAAAGGATTGGATAATAAATTAGAAGGATTAGAATACAAAATGTTAAATAGTTTAAAATCAGGTAATAGGCAAGAATTTATGGATGTTGTAATCAGACTACATATGATTCTTCAAAAAAATGTATCACCTATATTTTTAGAATCTATGAAAGATGAATCAGATATAGATTTTTGTTCTATAGGGCATAGTTTTATTGCAGGATTAATTTCAAATAAATTTGAAAAAAAGGGGGAAATATAACATGAATAAAAAAAGTGGATTAACTATAACAATGATATTTAAAGCACAAAGTTTAAATTACTCTGAAGGAATAGGAAATATAGCAGAATTAAAAAAATTAACTAGAGGAAATGGAGATGTATATACATTTGCTTCAAGACAAGCCTTAAGATATGATATTGCAAGACTTGGAAATGAAATGTTTGATTGGAATCTACAGGTAGTAAATAAAGATAAAAAAACGGTTCAATTTTCAGAAGAATATACAATAGAAGATTCTGAAGAAATGGATTTATTTGGATATATGAGAACGATTGAGAAGACTGATAAAAAAGAAGGTGGAGCAAATGTACGTAGTGCAGTTGTTAGATTAAGTAATGCTCTATCTTTAGAAAAGTATAAGTCAGATATTGAATTTTTAAGTAACAAAGGAATGGCTGATAGAAGTAAAAAACATCCAAACATTGCAAATCTTGAGCAACATTTAAGCTATTATACTTATACAGTAACAATAGATTTATCTAAAGTTGGAATAGATTGTGATATAGAACTTTCTAATGAAGTAAAGAAAAATAGAGTTATTCAATTACTTGAAATATTAAAAGTCTTAAATAGAAATATTAGAGGAAGAGAAGAAAACTTAAGTCCAGTGTTTGTAATAGGTGGTATATATACATTAAATTCCCCATTTTTTCTTGGAAGAATTGCCTTAAACGATAAAAAAGAAAAATTTGAATTAGATGTAGATATGTTAAAAGATGCCATGAGTTTAAAATTAGGTGAGAAATTTATCAAAGATGATACAAGAGTAGGTATTGTAAAAAATACATTTTCAAATGAAGACAAAATAAATGAAATGGTTGATAACAAAGTAGGTACAGTACAGGAATTTTTTGAAGATATAGAGAGTAAAGTATCTGAGTATTATATGTAAAAAGGAAATGTGATTAAATGAAAATTTTAAAATTAAAACTTTTTCAAGAATCTGCTTGCTATAAAAAACCATTTGCATTTAAAGTTTCAGAAACATATCCTTTGCCACCATATTCAACTGTAATTGGTATGTTTCATAAAATAATTGGTGCAAAATCTGGTGAGTATTATCCAATGAATATATCAATACAAGGTGATTATGAGAGCGTATTTTCAGATTATCAAAGTTTAAAAAAATTTAAGAGAAATGTAATGACTACAATGCCTATGTATGTTCATAAACTTTTAAATGTAAATTTAATTATTCATATGCAAGCAGAGGATGAAATTGTAGATAAGATATATGAAAGTATAATAAATGGTAGAGAATCATTTACTTTGGGAAGAAATGAAGATATAGTAAGAGTTGATTTAGTAAAAGTGATAACTGATGTAAACACCGTGTATGAATTAATTCCTAAGCACAGCATTTATATTCCTACAAAAAAATACGAGAATGTAAATGGAATAAACTATAGATTAAATACAAAGTATGTAATAGAAAATGAACTAAGGAAGTGGGAAAAAGTAAATGTAGTATATATTGAAAAGGATAATTTTGAAACTATAGCAGATGATGAAATTATGGTTGATGAAGATGGGGATGTTATAATGTTTTATGAGTAGGTGATAAATTATGCTTTATGCAAAATCAGATCCTCCGGAGAGTATAAATGAGCATACAGAAAAATTACTTAGAAATTTAAAAATTTTAAGAAATGTATATGAAAAAATTGTAGATAAAAATCCAAATGTTGATGAAAGATTATGGAATTTACTTGAAATAGCATGTGTTTATCATGATATTGGTAAAGTATATTCTCCTTTTCAAAATATTATTTTAGAAAAATTAGGTAAAGAGAAACTTTACACTACGTTTGATTATGAAAGTATTAAACATGAACAATTATCTCCAATGTTCATTCCAACAGATGATTTAAATTATACCGAGAAAAAGTTAATTTACCAAGCAATTTATTACCATCATTGCAGGGTACATAAAAAAGTAAATTCAAATTTAGTTGAAAAAATTATAAAAGAGGATATATTGCCAAGATATGACAATATAAGAAGTGAAATTAAATATAAATTAAAAGATGATTTAGACTGTAACTATTTAGGATATGTCATGGGAAGAAATAAGATTGACGAAGAAAGTGAAGTGTATATTAAATACTGCCTTTTAAAAGGACTTCTTCATAGATTAGATCATAGCAGCTCTGCAGATGTTTTAGTTGAAAATAAAACAGAACAGTCACTTGGTGAGTGTACTGAAAATAGTCTAAAATTTAAAGGATATAATGGAAAAAATGAGCTACAAAAGTTTTGTAAAGATAATATATCAAATAATATTTTGGTTATTGGTTCAACAGGAATTGGTAAAACCGAAGCAGCAACAATTTGGTCTGACATAGGAAAAACTTTTTTTACATTACCGATAAGAACGAGTATAAATGCAATATATGATAGAATTAAATTTGATATTGGATATAAAGATGTAGGATTGTTACATAGTAGTGCTGTAGATTATTTAGAGGAAAAGGAAGATAAATTTGATTATCATCTTTATGAACAGACTAAAAATTTAGGAAATAGAGTAATTGTTTGTACTATTGATCAAATTTTTCCATTTGTTTTTAGATATAATGGATATGAAAAAATATATGCAACGCTTGCATTTTCTAAAGTTATTATTGATGAAATACAAGCTTATTCTCCAGAAATAACTGCAATTATTTTAAAGGGAATAAAAATGATAAATGATATTGGTGGTAAATTTATGATAATGACGGCTACACTTCCTAGAATATATAAAGATGAGTTAGAAAAAATGGGGATTAAATTTAAATTTGGTGAGTTTTTAAAACCTATTATGAGGCATAAATTATCTATAAATGATAACTCTTTAGATAATGACATTGAAAATATAATAAATAAAGCTAGTGGTTCTAAAGTTTTAGTGATATTAAATAAAATTGATAAAGCTAATGAGTTATATTTAAAAATAAAAGAAAAAAACATAGAAAATGTAAATGTATTGCATTCTAGATTTATAAAAAATGATAGAAGTAATAAAGAAAATAGTATAATTAATTTTTCTAAAGAAAGAGAAAAGACTGGGATATGGATAACAACACAAATTGTTGAAGCTTCTTTAGATATTGATTTTGACTATTTATTTACTGAAATGTCTACGCTTGATAGTTTATTTCAGAGGTGTGGTAGGTGCTATAGAAGTAGAAAATATGAAAAAAATGAACCTAATATTTATGTGTATAATAAAAATGTAAGTGGTATACGGATATATATATGATAAAGAAATACATAGAAAAAGTATTCAATTAATAAACCAATACGATAATAAAATTCTAACAGAAAAAGATAAAGTAAACCTTGTAGACACACTGTATTCTAAAGAAAATATACAAGATACAAAATTTTATCATAATTTTAAAGAATCTTTAAGAATATTAGATAATTTTGTAGATGATGATAGTACAAAAGCTAAAGCACAAAAAATGCTAAGAAAGATAGAAAGTGTAAATGTAATACCAAGAGAAATATATGATAAAAATATTGAATTATTCGAAAAATATGAAAATATGCTTAAGGCTGAAGAATATAAAAAAGCAAACGTTATAAAAAGAGAAATAAACAAGTTAACACTATCCTTGAATAAAAAAATGTTATATAAAAATATACAATATATAACTAATAATGGATATCATTTAGATGAAATAAAAGTTATAGATTTAAAATATGACCAAGATATAGGGTTGCACTTAAATCCTGATTTAGATGAAGAAATAGAACAAAAATTTATGTAAAAAATTTCTGTCGATGTTAAATAATGCTAAAACTCTAGGGGTACGACAGATATATTTAAGTTTGCTTAAAAGTAGCTAAAAATCAATTAATATGGATATGTTATATGATTTTTTGTGTTTAATTTAGATTATTTTTTTTAAAATTTTAACGTAAATTTATTACATCGACAGATTTTGGCTTATAACTAATTGATACTCTAAGCTTGTAGATGTACCTGTATTAATTTAAATATATTAGAATGTAAAGGAGAATGAATACTGTGATGAAGTAATAAAATTATCAGTGTATTAATTTAAATATATTAGAATGTAAAGGAAAGAAAACAAAAATTAATTGATGCTGGATATGGTATTAATTTAAATATATTAGAATGTAAAGGACTTAGAAAATACATATTCAGAATATTGTAGAATACAGTATTAATTTAAATATATTAGAATGTAAAGGGGCAATTAATTACTGGTAGAAAAAGTATAGCAAAGTATTAATTTAAATATATTAGAATGTAAAGTCATTAACAGCTTGCACGCTTGGTACTGCATTTTCGTATTAATTTAAATATATTAGAATGTAAAGATATTAAGAACTTATAAAATAGCTAATGAGATAGTGTATTAATTTAAAAATATTAGAATGTAAAGGTTTTATAGTGCCCAATTTCTTCAGCCAGTACGCATGTATTAATTTAAATATATTAGAATGTAAAGTTTTGTGAAAGATGCTTAAAGAAGAATATATATAGTGGTATTAATTTAAATATATTAGAATGTAAAGGGTATTAAAAGACAAGCAACAAAAAAATTAGTGATGTATTAATTTAAATATATTAGAATGTAAAGGTGTTTATGTATAGACTACCATTTACGAACATTACGTATTAATTTAAATATATTAGAATGTAAAGGACACAATCATTGAAATGTATAATAAAAATGATGAGTATTAAAACATAATAATGATTTAACAATTTTAAGGAGGTAAAGAAATGAAAATATCAGGTATGATGATATATTATTATTTTGTTTGCAAAAGAAAACTTTGGTATTATATAAATCAATTAAATATGGAACAAAATAGTGAATTGGTTGCAATAGGAAAAATTTTAGATGAAAATAGCTATAAAAGAGAGAAGAAAGGAATATTAATAGATGAAACAATAAATGTTGACTTTATTAAAAATGGTGCTGTACTTCATGAAGTAAAAAAGACAAGATCGATTGAACAGGCTGGATTATGGCAACTTAAATATTATATGTATTATCTTGAAAATAAAGGAATACAAAACATCAGTGCTATAATTGATTATCCCTTAATTAAAGAAACTAAAAATGTATTTTAGGAGATGATGATAGAAAAACTTTGAAAAAGGTTATAAATGATATTGAAAAAATATCAAAATATGATAGACCTCCAGAGATATTAAATAATTCAATATGTAAAAAATGTTCATATTTTGATTTATGTTATATTTAGGAGGTATTTATGAAGCAGTCATATTATTTATTTAAAAGTGGTCGACTACAGAGAAAGGATAATACTTTGGAGATAGTATATAAAGATAACAGTAAAAGATCAATACCTATTGAAAGAGTTAGAGATATATACATTATGTCTGAATTTGATTTTAATACGAGTTTACTTAATTTTATTTCAACATCAGGAATAAACTTACATTTTTTTAATTATTATGGGTTTTATACTGGGACATATTATTCCAAGGATTCATTAGTATCAGGGAAGTTATTAGTAAAACAAGTTGAGTCATATTTAAATAATAATAAAAGAGTTAAAATAGCCAGAGCAATTATTGATGCAGCATCATACAACATATATAGAAATTTAACATATTATAATAATAGAGGAAGATCATTATAATCATATATGGAAAAAATAGATGAGTTAAGAAGTAAATTAAAATTTTGTACTACAGTTGAAGAAATTATGGGAGTAGAAGAAATTATTAGGAAGATATACTATGAAACTTGGAATTATATAATTAATCAAAATATATCATTTGATAAAAGGGTAAAAAATCCACCTGATAATAGTATAAATTCTGTAATATCGTATTTAAATATATTATGTTATACAAAAGTATTAAGCCAAATATATATGACCTAAATTAATCCTACTATTAGTTATTTACATGAACCGTCTGAAAAGAGATTTTCTCTATGTTTAGATATTTCAGAAATATTTAAACCAATAATTGTGGACAGGCTCATTTTTTCAATGTTTAATAAAAACCAGATAAAAAGCGATGATTTTGAAAAAGGACTTAATTATGTATATATAAAAGATAAAGCAAGAATGGAAATTACCAAACAATTTGATTTAAAGTTACAACAAACAATAAAACATAAAAAACTTGGACGAGATGTTACATATGAATATTTAATTAGGCTTGAGATTTATAAACTTATAAAATATTTAACAGAGGATATTGAATATGATGGATTTAAAATGTGGTGGTGATTTATGTGTATGTTATATTAGTATATGATATAAATTTAGATGAAAAAGAGGGAAGTAGAGTATTAACTAAGGTATACAAAATATGTAAAAAATATTTAAATCATATTCAAAATTCAGTATTTGAGGGAGAGCTTTTAGAATCCCAAGTTATTAATCTAAAATCTGAACTGGATAAATATATTAGAAGTACAAAGGATAGTGTTATTTTATTTAAAAGTAGAAATAAAAGATGGCTTGACAAAGAATTTATAGGAATGATTGAAGAAGATAAAACTACAAACTTTATTTAAGGATAAAGAAATAATTCATATAGCAAAGTATGCTTGTAACACAAATGAAACATAAAAGAAATCAAAATGTAGTTGAAAAAAATATTATAATAGTATAAACTATTACTATAGTTTTTATGGTAATATAAAAAACAAAAGAGGTGGGATATAATGAAAGAATTTTGGAAAAATGAGTGGCAACTTTTCTTAGATGATATGCAAACACTTGGAGAATTCTTTTTACAACCAGTTACATTTAGCCCTAAAACTTTACAATTACAAGCTTCAGTAGAAGAAAGAGAACAAGAAACTGAAGTGCAAGATGTTGGAATATGGGATAGTTTTAAACAAGGTTGTTCAAATGCAAAAGATTTCTTATTTCAACCAGTAAAATTTAAATTTTAAAAGTTAAAATTGCGATTTTAGATCGCAATTTTATTTTATGATTAACAAAATTATGGTTAACTTTAATATAGCGTAATTATTAACATATGGTATATTTTAAATTATATATCGCTTTTTTGAAACAAAAATGTAATATAAATAAAATATTGCTGTTATTGCTTTTTTTTGACAAATTATATATAATAGTGGTACATGTGATAGTATAGTGTTATTATTAACAAATGAGGTGTTTTATATGAAAGAATTTTGGAAAAATGAATGGAAGCTTTTTTTAGAAGATTTAAGTTCAGTTAAAAATATGTTTGCTAAGGTATTTGGACGTAAAAAAGACTATTTAATGCTTGATAGTGCAAGTGATATACAAGAAAATTCTAATGAAGAAGTTCAAAGTGAGAATATTGTACCAGAAGTACAGTATGAACCAGATGCAATAGATCATAAAGTTACAGCATATTTTGGAGAAAATCTAGACGAATTAAGACAAAATATAAGTGGTGAAAAAACTCAACATGAAGTTTTAAGAGAGTATGCCCAATTCTTTAAGCCATACACAGAATCTCAAGAAATGTGTAATAGTGCATTTAGGAAATATTATGATAGACATGCTTTAAAAATAGCTACAGAGGAATTACCAGTAGCACAAGCAAGAATAATTCAAAATAATGTTGATTTATTTATAAAAGGTCAAGAAGTATTTGGAGAAAATGGACAATTTATTGATTCTAGAGTAGATTCTATATTTGATAAAGTTGGTGTAAACGAAATTGAAAAAGCAGTAGATATTTTACATGATAATGCTGAACAAGGTGGAGTTAATACTCAAGGTGAAAGGCTTATGGCTGAAGTTATGACATATATGGTTGATAATGGAATCAAGGTAGAAAAGAATAAAAGTATAATGGAACCAGTTAAACTTGTTCTTGAAGAAAAATTAAATGATGTTCATACTGATTTAAGGAACCACGATGATTGGAATGATGAATACCAAGCATTACTTTCACAAGAAAGAAAATATTTATATGCTTTAAATAGAATTGAACAATATGAAACTGAACAAAGAATATCTGAGTTTGAGCAAAAAATAAATGATGATGAAAATCAAGTTGTAACAGATACAGTTGATGCATCAAATACAACTGAACAAGCTGTTTAAACTCATAATTAAGTAAAGTAATATATTATACCCTCTGCAAAATTGATTGCAGGGGGTATTTAGAGTATAAATATTAAATAAAATGTTGAAAAACGAAATTTTATATGATATAATAGCAAATACATGTAGACTTTTTGCATGTAAAAAGGAGAGATTAATTATGAAATGTATTTTATTATGTGCGGGATATGCAACTAGGTTATTCCCTTTAACAGAGAATTTTCCAAAAGCTTTGTTAAAAGTTGGAGGTAAAGCAATAATTGATTATACTTTAGAAAAAGTAAACAAAATTGATGATATTGATGAAATCTATTTAGTAACAAATGCTAAATATACAAAACATTTTGAAGATTGGGCAAATGAAAAAAATAATATAAAACCAATCAAAGTATTTAACGATGGTACAGTATCAAATGATGATAGATTAGGTGCTATAGGTGATATAGAATTTGTAATTGAAAATGCAAAGGTTGACGATGACATATTAGTTCTTGCAACTGATAATCTATTTGAATTTGAACTTACAGATTTTTATAATTGTTATAAAGAGAAAAAAGCACCATGTGTATGTGTTAGAAAAGAAAATTATGAATTATTAAAAAGATTAGGTGTAGCTGAACTCGATGATAATATGAGAATGGTTGGATTTGAAGAAAAACCAGCTGAACCAAAAGGAAAATATGCAGTATATGCTGAATATATATATCCAAGAGAAATTGTTCCTCAAATTAAAACATATTTAGAAGAAGGAAATTCTTGCGATGCACCAGGAAACTTAGTAGCATATTTATACAAAAAGATGCCACTTTATGCTTATGAATTTTCAGGAGAATGTTTTGATATAGGGACACATGAAGCTTTAGCAGAAGTAAACGAATTATATAGTAAATAAAGAAAAATAAGAGGTTGACTTTTAAAAAGAGTGGGTAGATATAAATGAGTATTAGTAAGATTTCACGTACTTTAGTAGTTATATTATTTCTTGCTTTAATTATATTTATGGGTTATCAAGACGTAATGTTACTATTAAATAATAACAGTAGTAGTCCTACTTTAAATATTTTGAAAGTCGTATATATAATTGTAACAGCTTTATTGGTTGCATTATATGTTTATATAAAAGATAAATTATATAGAAAAAAAGTAAAGAGAAATATATCACTTATATATAGATATGTGTACATAACTTTTATAGTTGTTATTATGAGTATAATATCTATATATAAATATTTATACTTGATAGAAAATACTATTTTATTTATGTATATATTTTTAAAATTATTTATTGGTTTTGTTTTAAAGAAGATAATTTTTAACGTCTCTAAAAGTGATATACTATCAGTACTTGGATTATTTGGATTTGCAATGTTACCATGTGTGTATACAGATGTGAACATGATATTTATAAATTTAATAAAGACATTAATAATTTTTTCTACAATGCTTTTAATACAAAAGTTAATTGATGAATTAAAACAACTTGGTATAAAAAATAAAAAATACTTGGTTATTTCCGGTGTACTTGGTATATTTGTTGGAGTATCAATTACAATTGGAATAAGTGTATATTTATGGATTGTAATGGCTTTAATGTCACTTATTCTTACAGTAAATCTTGATAAAACTCACTTAGGATTTCCAAAGAAAATTATTTCTATTGTAAATTCTAAAACTAAAGATACTTTGTATAAGGTTGAAAGAATCAATATTAGTAAACTCATTGTTTCGATAATAACTATTGCATTGATAGCTTCGTTAATTACATTTATAGGTATGATAGTTATAAATAATACAAGTATAGATAAAATAGGAATCTTTAATTTATCTACTGGAATTAAGGACATAAATGTAGAAAATTTTGTTTCAAATCTATTAAATAATACAAATATATTAAATTCTACATCTAAAACTTATTATGTTTTACTATATTCATATATTGTATTTATAGAAATACTTGCATTTGTTTTAAGAAGAAGATATGATACAAAGTCAACTGTAATGAAACTTTTCTTTATACTTTTATACATTTGTATATCTGTATTTGGGCTTGATATAACACATTATCAAATGATATTAACAGTATTTTTAATTTTAATTTCAATTGTTAATACATCAAATATATATTTAAATAGAGAAGAAAGAGTAAAAATGCTTGTTGCATCATAGATTGAAAGAAGGGGGAAAAATGGCGTATTATTCAGAAGATTTAATCGAAGAAGTAATATCTCAAAATGATATAGTAGAGGTAATATCTGAATACGTTACATTAAAGAAAAGTGGTAGGAACTTTATTGGTTTGTGCCCTTTTCATAGAGAAAAGACCCCTTCTTTTTGCGTGTCTATGGACAAGCAAATTTTTAAATGCTTTGGCTGTTCACAAGGTGGAAATGTTATTTCTTTTATAATGAAAATTGAAAATCTTGACTTTTGGGAAAGTGTTGAAATGCTTGCCGAAAGAGCACATATAGATCTTAGTAAATATGAACAGAGTTCAAAATCGTTTGGAGATAAACAAGAAATTAAAAACAAAAAAGAAACATTCTTTAATATAAATAGAGAAGCAGGAATTTACTATCATAATAATTTAATAAACCTTTTAAAAGAAGAAAATAATATTGTAAAAGAGTATGTAAAAAAAAGACAGTTTGATATAAAAACAATAAATAAATATGGAATAGGTTATGCAAATGGTAAAATAGCACTTTTGGATTATTTAAAAGAAAAAGGCTTTAGTGAGCAAGATATATTAAATTCTGGAATACTTGTAAAAAACGAAAGAGGAAAAATCTATGATAGATTTTTTTCAAGACTTATATTTCCAATATTTGATATAAGGGATAGAATAATAGCTTTTGGTGGACGTGTTTTAGACAAGTCTTTACCTAAATATGTGAATTCTAAGGAAAATGAAATATATCATAAAGGTAAAACTCTATATATGATGAATTTTGCAAAAAGAGAGAAGCATGATAAAATCATAATTGTAGAAGGATATATGGATGCAATAGCACTTCAAAAAAGTGGTTTTGATAATGCAGTAGCATCTCTTGGAACAGCCCTAACAGATGACCAAGCTCGCCTTTTGAAAAAATATACAGATAATGTTATAATATGCTATGATCAAGATTCAGCAGGACAAAATGCAACATTAAGAGGACTTGATATATTGCATAAAAGAGGCATTAATGTAAAAGTATTAAAGTTAGATAAACCTGATGTAAAAGATCCAGATGAATATATAAATAAATATGGAAAAGAAAGATTTGAAAAATGTATTGATACAAGTATTTCACTTGTTGAATTTAAGATTTCAATGCTTGAGAAGAATCTTAACATGAATGATATGGATTCAAAAATCCAATTTTTAAAAAATACGGCTGAGATTTTGGCCTCAATTGATAATGACATTGAAAGAGAAATTTATGTAGATAGAGTTTCTAAAAAATATGGTATAGGAACAGGGCCAATTTTAAAAGAAGTTGAAAAAAAACTAAATAAAAAACATGAAACAGTATATATTGATATGCAGTCTTTAACACGTAAAATGCATCTTACTACTACTCTTAAAAAGAAACAAGAACAATACATTATACTTTTAATTTTAAGCCATAATAAAAAAATACAAGAAAGAATTTTTAATGAAGTAAGTATAGATGATTTTGAAGATGAAAATGTAAAGAAGATTTATGAGTATATACTTAAATTAAAAGAAGAATATGACATTAATAAAATTGATATTCTATCTAAGTTAAAAGATGAAGAACTTATAAAAGAATTAACAGAAATAATATATATAGACACACAAAATATTGATAACGAAAAATTATTAAATGATGTATTAACATACAAACATAAGGAAAAACTATATAATAGAAGAGATGAAATTTTAAAAAGATTAGAGGAAAATATTTCAAAAGATGAGCAAGATATATTGCAATTTGAATTAAATCAAATTATAATTGAAATATCAAGATTAAAATCGTAAAGGAGTAAATAATGAAAGAAGTTTCAAATGGTAAAAAACAAATTGATGAACAAAAGGTGGAAAAAGTGGAAAAAATAAAAAATGAAAAAGTAGAGAAAAAAAATATCTCTAAAGAAGAAAAAAAAGAAAAAATTAAAAAATTTATTGAAAAAGGTAAAAAAGAGAAAAAAGTTAAGTATAAAGATATTGTTAAATTTGTAGATGAAGCAGAAATTACTCCTGAAGAGATGGCAAAAATATATGATACTTTAGCAGATCTTAATTTAAATATAATTATGGATGATGCAAAGGAAACATCAAAAGAGGCAAATATAGATTTACTTTCTGGAAAAGATAGAGAAGCTGTTGAAGATGATGATATAGATGTTGATGATTCTGATATGGCAGTTGTTAATATAGATGGTACAAAATCTGTTGCCGAACTTGATATTGAACCAAATCTTGAAGATATAACAGAAATTGAAAAAGATATTTTACTTGATGATGTTAAAAATATGGATTTTGTTGATAATATAAATGTCGATGATCCTGTAAAAATGTTCTTGAAAGAAATAGGAAAAATACCACTTTTAACATATGAAGAAGAAAATATGCTTGCTGAAAGAATGGTTCATGGAGATAAAGAAGCAAAAAAACGTTTAATAGAATCAAATTTAAGATTAGTTGTAAGTATAGCAAAAAAATATATTGGAAGGGGTATGAATTTCCTTGACCTTATACAAGAAGGAAACTTAGGACTAATAAAAGCAGTGGATAAGTTTGATCAATCAAAAGGATATAAATTTAGTACATATGCAACTTGGTGGATTAGACAAGCAATCACAAGAGCCATAGCTGATCAAGCTAGAACAATAAGGATACCTGTACATATGGTTGAAACTATAAATAAATTAATACGTACATCAAGGCATTTATTGCAAACTTTAGGGAGAGAACCAACTCCAGAAGAAATTGCTGCTGAACTTGAAATGCCAGTTGAAAAAGTAAGAGAAGTATTAAAAGTATCTCAAGAACCAATATCTTTAGAGACACCTGTTGGTGAAGAAGATGAGAGTAATCTTGGCAACTTTATACCAGATGAAGATGCTCCATCTCCTGCAGCACAAGCAGCTGATGTACTTTTAAGAGAACATATTGAAGATGTAATGCAAACATTAACTCCAAGAGAGGCAAAAGTTTTAAAACTTAGATTTGGTCTTCAAGATGGACGTATGAGAACTTTGGAAGAAGTTGGTCGTGAGTTCCAAGTAACAAGGGAACGTATAAGACAAATAGAAGCAAAAGCATTAAGAAAACTTAGACATCCAAGTAGAAGTAAGAGATTAAAAGATTTTATGAATTCTGAAGATTAATTTTAATATAAAAAAATATTAATAATTTGTATAAAAAATAAAAAAATGCACAATATAATAATGAGTACATTATTTGTTCTGTACTCATAAGATTTTAATTATGCTATGTTGTTATATGGTATAGTTATCACAATACAGATGGATATTTTCTCGTCCATCTGTATTTTTTTGACTTTTTCTGACTTTTGTATAAAAATCTATTGACATTTGTTTTGTATAGTAGTATACTATTAATAGTCAAAGAAAGTCAAAGTCTAAAAGGAGGCTAAAATGAAAATATCAGATTTAATAGAAGAGTATATAAATGAAATAATAACACAAAATGAAGTAGCAGAATTAAATAGGAGTGCACTTGCTGATAGATTTAATTGTGTACCATCGCAAATAAACTATGTAATATCCACAAGGTTTATACCTGAACTTGGATTTTATGTAGAAAGTCGAAGAGGAGGTGGTGGATATATAAAAATTAGTAGAGTAAATTCTACTAAAGAAGAATATATATCAAACATTACTGAAAAAATTGGTAGTAAATTGTCACAAAGTGTCGCAGATATTTACTTGGATGATTTTATACGATATAATCTATTAGATAAAAATACTGCAAAGGTTATAAAGGCTGCACTTTCTGACAAGAGCTTATTTAAGGTTGATAAAATAAAAAGAGATGAAGTAAGAGCTGATATTCTGAAGAATATATTAATGAATTTGTAAAGGAGTGATTATTATGAAATGTCAAAGTTGTGGAAAGAAAGAGGCAACTGTAAGATATATGGAAGATATAAATGGTAAAAAACAAGAAATGCATTTTTGCATAGACTGTGCTAAAAAATTAGGTTTTGTAAACTTTTCAGATATGTTTTCTCCAATGTTTACAAATATTCCAAGTTTGTTTGGAGATTTTGGATTTAAAGAGGAATTAAAATGCCCTACATGTGGTTATACATTTGATGATTATTCAAGCACTGGACTTCTAGGTTGTCCTGATTGTTACGATACATTTGAAGATAGACTAGATAATATTTTCCTTAAAATGCATGGAAAGAATAGACATATAAAATTAAGTAATAAAAAACGTATTTCAAGTGCTAAAAGTATACAAAAAGATAAAATAGATAAATTAGATGAAGTAGCATCTTTAAAAAATGAATTAAAAACTTTAGTAGAAAATGAGGAATATGAGAAGGCTGCAGTTGTACGTGATAAAATAAAAAAAATAGAAAAAAGTAAAAGAAAATAATTAGGTGGTGAAATAAATGTGGTATAAAGAAATTTCAAAAGATTCTGATGTTGTAATTTCAACAAGACTTAGGTTTGCAAGGAGTATAGATGGATATAAATTTCCAAACATAATGAAGAAAAAAGAAAAGCAAAATTTACTAGATAAAGTGAAAAATAGTATAAACTTAAAAGAGTATAATTTCTTTAAAACAGAAGATATAGATGAAACCACTCTTGGTAGTTTAGTGGAAGAACATTTAATATCTAAGGAATTATTAGATTTATCAGATACGGCTATTGTAACAAACAAAGATTCAAGTATTGTTGCTATGTTAAATGAGGAAGATCATTTAAGAATTCAGGCTTTTGAGAGTGGTTTTGATATTGATAAATGTTATAATAATCTTATATCATTTACTGATAAACTAGAAGAGAAATTAAGATTTTCATATAGTGATAAATATGGATACATAACATCATGTCCAAGTAATGTAGGAGCGGCTATGAGGGTTTCTGTTATGCTTCATTTACCTGCACTTGCAAGATTAGGTCTTTTACCTAAAATAATTGATGAGGCAACAAGTTTTGGACTTTCAGTAAGGGGCCTTTATGGAGAGAATACATCAGGTTATGGTCATATATATCAAGTGTCAAATAGACAAACTTTAGGACTTAGTGATGATGAAATCATTAATAAAATAAAGGCAATTGTAGGAACAATAATATCACAAGAAAGAAAAGCAAGAAATGTTTTAAAGGAAAATAGTATATATTTAAGTGATGAAATATACAGAGCATTAGGAATATTAAAAAATGCAAGAATAATGTCTGAAGACGAGGCTTTTAAACTTTTATCTAAGTTAAGGCTTGGAGTTTCAATGAAGATAGTAAATGAAGTTAGCTTGGAAAAAGTTCAATCATTAATGGTTGACACACAAGAAAATACTTTAAAAACTATTATAAAAGAAGATTTATCAAAGGAAGAGGAAGATATAAAAAGAGCAGAATATATAAGAGAGGAGTTGAAGTAATATGTACGAATTTACAGGAAGAGCGAATAGAGTTTTAGAAATTGCAAAAGAATTTTCTATAACTCATAATTATTCATTTGTAGGAACAGAGCATATATTATATGGACTTGTAAAAGAAGGAGAAGGACTTGCAAGTAAAATTTTAACATCTCAAGGGTTAAAACCGGAATATGTTGAAGAAGAAATATTAAGAATTGATGGAGTAATGAATACCTTAGAAAGCGATCCAGAATTTACTCCAAGAGCAAAAAGAATAATTGAAAATAGTGCTAAAGAGGCAATGAGAATGGGACAAAATTATGTTGGAACAGAGCATATTCTTTTAGCACTTATGAGGGAAATTGATAGTGTAGCGGTTAGAATACTTATTGATACAAATATTGATCCACAAAGGATATTTGCAGATTTACTTAGACTTTTAAGTGAAGATTCACCAGTTGCAAACTATTCTGATTCATCATTTTCCTCTTCTGTTGATACCAATACACCAACATTAAATCAGTATGGCAAAAACTTAACGGCACTTGCTAAAGAATCAAAGTTAGATCCTGTTATAGGGAGAAAAAATGAAATTCAAAGAATAATTGAAATATTAAGTAGAAGAACTAAAAATAACCCTGTTTTAATTGGTGAACCAGGTGTTGGTAAAACAGCTGTTGTAGAAGGTTTAGCACAAATGATTGTTGATAATAAGGTGCCAGAAATATTAAAAAATAAAAAAGTTGTATCACTTGATATGTCGGCAATGATTGCAGGTGCTAAATATAGGGGCGATTTTGAGGAAAGATTAAAAAATGTTTTACAAGAAATAAAAAAAGCTGGTAATATAATTTTATTTATTGATGAAATGCATACTATAATAGGTGCTGGAGCTGCAGAGGGAGCAATGGATGCAGCTAATATATTAAAACCACTTTTATCAAGAGGTGAAATTCAAATAATAGGGGCAACAACTCTAAATGAGTATAGAAAACATATTGAAAAGGATGCTGCACTTGAGAGAAGATTTCAGACAGTTATTGTAGATGAGCCTACAACAGAAGATACAGTAAAAATATTAAGTGGACTTAAAGATAAGTATGAAGCACATCATAAAGTAAAAATTACAGATGAAGCAATAAAAGCAGCTGTAGATTTATCTGAGAGATATATAAATGATAGATTTTTACCAGACAAGGCTATTGATTTAATAGATGAAGCTTGTTCAAAAATAAAATTAAGAACCGTAACTATGCCTAAAAATATATTAGACATGGAAAACAAAATAGAAAAAGTTTCTAAGGAAAAAGAAGAAGCTATAATTTCTCAATCATTTGAAAAGGCTGCAAAATTAAGAGATGAGGAAAAGGAGCTAAAAGATAAAGTAAATAAAGCAAGAGAAAATTGGAAGAAAAAAGAAGAAAATAAAGAGGCAAGTGTAAATGCAGAAGACATTGCAAATGTAGTATCTGCATGGACAAAAATCCCGGTTACTAAGCTTACAAAAACTGAATCTGAAAAATTGAAAAACTTAGATTTAGAATTAAAAAAACGTGTAATTGGTCAAGATGATGCAGTTGAAGCATTAGCTAGAGCTATTAAAAGAGCAAGAGTTGGGCTTCAAAATGAAAACAGACCAATAGGATCATTTATGTTCCTAGGTCCAACAGGAGTTGGTAAAACTGAACTTACAAAAGCATTAGCAGAAAATTTATTTGGAAATGAAAATCAATTAATACGTCTTGATATGTCTGAATTTATGGAAGCACATAGTGTTTCTAAATTAATAGGTTCACCTCCAGGATATGTAGGATACGATGAAGGAGGTCAGCTAACAGAGCAAGTTAGACGTAAACCATATAGTATAGTTTTATTCGATGAAATAGAAAAAGCACATCCAGATGTATTTAATATGTTACTTCAGATATTAGATGATGGTAGACTTACTGACTCAACAGGAAGAACTGTAAGTTTCAAAAATACAGTAATAATTATGACATCAAATGCTGGAGCAAGAAATATAGTTGAACATCATTCTATTGGATTTATGAATAAAGAAGATAGTAAAAAAGACTATGAAAAAACTAGAGATGAAGTTATGGCCGAACTTAAAAAGATATTTAGACCAGAGTTTTTAAATAGACTAGATGACATTATTGTGTTTAAAAAACTAAGTAATGAGAGTATAGAAAAAATAACTAAAATTATGCTAGATGAATTCATAAAAAGATTAGAAAAGAAAAATATTAAAGTAGATGTATCTGATGATGTTATAAAATACATAAGTAAAGTTGGATTTGATGATACATATGGCGCAAGACCTTTAAGAAGAGCAATTCAGTCTAAGATAGAGGATAAATTTGCAGAAGAAATGCTTGATGGAAACATAAAAGAAGATAGTAATGTAAAGATTGATTTAAATGATGATAAAATTGTAATTAAGTAAAAATATGGCGGCTTATCTATGCCGCCTAAATTATATAATGAATTAAAATTATAAGTTTACATATATTATAATATATAAAAATAAAAAAGTGTATATAAACCACTATATAACTCTTGAAAAAAATAAATCTTTGTGGTATATATAAATGTAGATGGAGGGGATTTTATGGATTTTAAAGATAAAGTAACAGAAATATCAAAAAAAGCAGGAAAGGTGGCAACTGATACATATAATACAGTAGCTGATAAATCAGGAAAATTATTTGAAGAGGCAAAAGCTAGAATATCAATTTCTGAGATGGAAAAAGATATTGAAAAAATATATGAGTCTATGGGACTTACAATTTTCGAAAATTACAAAAATGGTGAAGAAGTAGGTAAAACTTTTGAAAAAGAGTGCAAGAAAATTGATAAGTTAAATAAAGAAATTGCTGAATTAAATAAAAAGATTTTATTTAATAAAGGACTTAGAATATGTGCTGAATGTGATGAAACAATATCTACAGAAGCAGTATTTTGTCCTAATTGTGGTGAAAAACAAAAACCTGTTAAGATAAAAGCTGATAAAAAAGCAGCTAAAAAAGAAGAAGAAAAAGAAGTTGAAAAGGAACACGTTTGTCCAGAATGTGGAAAAATTGAACCACCAGAAGCAAGATTTTGTACAAAATGTGGACATAAATTTTAATTTTATAAATTAAGAAAAATCATATGTAATAAATTTTAGTTTGTAGGGTGAATGAAAGAATTTACTCTACTTTTTTAATCTTTCAATATTGTAAGGTAAAAAAGTGTAAAAAAGTGATATAATATAATCATCAAAAATTTTAGTTTAAATGAAAGGATAGATATGAAAAGTATTTTAATTGTTGAAGATGAAGAAATTATTAGAAAAGAATTAGAAACATTATTAAAAAATTCTGGATATAATGCGTTATCTCTAAATAGTTTTAGTAACGCTAAAGAAGATATAATAAATACAAAAGCTGATTTAATTTTACTTGATATAAACTTACCTAATATAAATGGTGAAATGTTATTAAAAGAAATAAGAAAAGAAATAAATACTCCTGTGATTATGGTTACTAGTCGTAATGATGAGGTAGATGAAGTTTTATCTATATCTTATGGAGCTGATGATTATATTACAAAGCCATATAATCCTACTGTTTTACTTCTTAGAATACAGAATATATTTAAACGTATGGAAAATAATAGAGATGATTTGTTTTATGACGATATAATTGTAAATCCACAAAAAGGAACTTTAGATAAAAATGGCAAAACATTAGAGCTTACCAAAAATGAAATGATAATTTTTACCTATCTATTAAGAAGTCGAGGTAAAATTGTGAGTCGTGATAATTTAATGACTGATTTATGGAATAATAATGAATTTATAAATGACAATGCTTTAACCGTTAATATTAGTAGGTTAAGAAGTAAGTTACAAGAATTTGGTCTTGAAGGTAAGATAGAGACGAGAAAAGGACAAGGGTATAAGTTATTATGAATTTAAGAAAATATTTATTAGATAAAATTCCTCAAATTGTTTTTTCTGTTTTTGGAATTATAATTGCCTTTTTTATGTTAAATGCATTTAAGGTACAAAATGATTTGAAATTTGCACTTTTAATAATATTTATAATTGTTATTTTATTTAATATTTTAATAGATTATTTTAGAAAATATAAATTTTACAATAATTTAGTAAATACGCTTGATAATCTAGATAAAAAATACTTGATTTTAGAAATGATAAGTAAACCAGATTTTTATGAGGGAGAAATATTTTATCAAACACTTTATGAAATTAATAAGTCAATGATTGAAAATATAAAGGAATATACTTTAAGTATTAACGATTTTAAAGAGTATGTTGAAATGTGGATACACGAGGTAAAAATTCCAATATCAAGTCTTACATTATTAAATCATAATCATAAAGAACAAATGAACAAAAAGTGTACAGAACAAATTAGAAAATTAGATAATTACATAGATCAAATTTTATATTATGTAAGAAGTGAAAATGCTCAAAGAGATTATATTATAAAAGAAAAAAGTTTACAGGATATAATTAAAAGCGTAGCATTAAAAAATAAAGATGATATATTAGAAAATAATATTGAATTTAATGTAAATGTTAATAATGAAACAGTATTAACTGATTCTAAGTGGTTAGAGTTTATTTTAAATCAAATTATAAACAATGGTATTAAATATAAAAAAGATAATTGTAATTCAAAGATTGTAGTAAATGTAATGGAAGATGAAGAAAAAACATATCTTAGCATTTATGATAACGGTATTGGAATTTCCAAGTCAGATATTCCAAGAGTTTTTGATAAATCATTTACCGGAGAGAATGGAAGAAGAATGGCAAAATCCACTGGGATGGGACTGTATATTGCAAAAAAACTATGTGATAAATTAGGACATAAGATAACTATTGAATCCAAAGTGCAAAAGTATACAAGAGTTACTATTATATTTTCAAAAAGTGATTTTTATAAAATAAAAGAATGATATTTATAAAATTTACGTCTGTTACAAAAGTGTAATATTTAGTAATATTAGAATAACGACAAAATACAATTTCTGTACTAAAATAAAAGTATACAGAAAGGAGAATTTTTATGGAAAATATTTTAAAATTATCTAAAGTTGAAAAGTATTATGGCAATAAATCAAGTCTTACAAAAGCAATTGATAATTTATCATTTGATGTAAGCAAAGGAGAATTTGTAGCTATAATGGGAGCTAGTGGTAGTGGAAAAACAACTCTTTTAAATTGTATTTCTACTATTGATAAAGTTACATCGGGTCATATTTTTGTAGCAGGTAAAGACGTTACTAAATTAAAAGGCAATAATTTAAATAAATTTAGGAGAGAAGAATTAGGATTTATTTTTCAGGATTTTAATTTACTAGATACATTAACTGCATATGAAAATATTGCCTTAGCACTTTCTATTCAAAATGTTTCTGCCAAAGAAATAGATACAAGAATTAAAAAAGTTGCAAAAGAACTTGATATTACTAATATATTAAACAAGTACCCTTATCAAATGAGTGGAGGCCAGAAACAAAGAGTAGCTTGTGCAAGAGCTATTATTACTGATCCTAAGTTGCTTCTTGCTGATGAACCAACGGGAGCGTTGGATTCAAAATCATCAAAGATGCTTTTAGAAAAATTTGATTACTTAAATAAAGAAATACTAGCTACAATTCTTATGGTAACACATGATGCTTTTACTGCAAGCTATGCTACACGTGTTATCTTTATCAAAGATGGCAAAATCTTTAATGAAATACATAAAGGTGAAAATTCTAGGAAAGAATTTTTTGATAAAATAATTGATGTTGTAACTCTACTTGGTGGTGATTTAAACGATGCTCTTTAAGTTATCATTAAAAAATATAGGTAAGAGTATAAAAGATTATGCCATCTACTTTTTTACTCTAATACTTGGAGTTGCAATTTTCTATGTATTTAATGCAATTGATGATCAAACAGTTATGATGAATGTATCATCCTCAACCTATGAAATAATAAAACTTCTTGTAAGTATACTTTCTGGTGTGAGTGTATTTGTGTCTTTTATATTAGCCTTTTTAATTATTTATGCAAGTAGATTTTTAATTAAAAGAAGAAATAAAGAATTTGGAATATATCTTACACTTGGAATGAGTAAAAGAAAAATATCATTAATATTATTCTTTGAAACATTAATGATTGGTATTGCCTCATTAATAGTTGGTTTAGTAGTAGGATTTTTATTATCACAATTAATGAGTATTGTAGTTGCAAATATGTTTGAAGCTGATTTAACAAAATTTAAATTTATATTTTCAACAGGTGCATGTGTTAAAACTTTAATGTATTTTGGTATTATGTATTTTGTTGTTATGATATTTAATACAATAAATGTTGGCAAATGTAAATTAATTGATTTAATGCAAGCAAATAAAAAATCAGAAAAAATAAAACTCAAAAATCCCCTTGTTTGTACTATAATATTTATCATTTCTTGCATAACACTTGGAATTGCTTATTACCAAGTTACTGGTGGTGTTAATAATTTATTTAATAATAATTTTAATGAAAATAGTATATATATTCTCATTATATTAGGAGCAGTATCAACATTTTTTCTATTTTGGTCTTTATCTGGATTGCTTTTAAAAATAGTTATAAGTTTGAAAAAAGTATATTATAAAGGTTTAAATAGTTTTACTTTAAGACAATTTTCAAGTAAGATAAACACAATGATTTTTTCAATGACTATAATATGTTTGATGCTGTTTATAACAATCTGTGTGCTATCAAGTGCATTATCGATGAAGAATTCTTTAAATAAAAACTTCATTGATTTCTCACCAAGAGATATAGAATTTTCAAAAAGATGTAACGTTAATCAAGAAGAATCTGATATTACAGATATACAAAAGGAGAATTTAAAATTAAGTATTGAAGAAGTGTTTAAAAAATTTGGATTTGATTTTAATAGCAATTTAAAAAATATTGTTAAATTTTCATTATATTATGATGATAATGTTACATTAAAGTCTACACTTGGCTCTTATTTTGAAATAGTAAATAAACAATATCCATTTTTAAATTATAGTGACTATATTATTTTAATTAAAAATAGTGATTATAATAATATAGCAGATAGCTTTCATTTGGAAAAAGTCAAGTTGGAAGATAATGAATATGTTGTAGTAGGAAATTATTCAAGCATTATTAATATTAAAAATGAAGCCTTAGAAAGAAATACTAAGATAACAATAAATCAAAAAGATTATTATCCAAAATATAAAAAAGCAATCAATGGTTTTTATGAAATGGGAAGTCAAGAAACAGAAGTTGGTTTCATTGTTTTACCAGATAATGCTCTTAAAGACGAACAAAAAATTAGAAATCAAATTATTGCTGATTATAATGGAAATCCTGATGATATTGAATCTATAATTAATTCAATCACTAAAAATAATCAATTTTATATTGATTACGGCATATCTGTTGATACAAAAAAAGATATTAGAGAAGCAAGTATTGGTTTAGGTGCTGTAGTTACATTTTTAGGTTTATATCTAGGTATCATATTTTTGATATCATGTGCTGCAATTCTTGCTCTAAAAGAGTTATCAGAATCAAGTGATAATGTAGAGAAGTTTAAGATGTTAAGAAGAATTGGCGTAGATGAAGCAATGATTAATAAGGCTTTATTTAGACAAATTGGAATATTTTTCATGTTTCCACTTATTTTAGCAAGCATACATTCAGTATTTGGAATAATGTTTTGTAATAATATTTTAAAGACAGTAGGGGTTAGTTTTAAGCTTTCATCAATTATTATAACAGCTATGTTTATAATATTAATATATGGAGGATATTTTTTCGTTACTTATTTATGTAGTAAAAATATTATTAAGGAAAATAACTAAAAAGAATTATCAAAAGCTTTTTTGTGTGTTTATTTTAACCAAAAAGTAATTATGTACATACTATATAATGTGGAGGTTAAAAAATGGAAGCAATAAAATTTAATAATTACTATAGAAATATGTACAATAGAAATTATCCATATTATGGTTATACATATAATAGAACAAGTGAGATGACAGTAGAATTAAAGGACGCATTAGCATCTATAAAAGATTCTGTCGAAGGTGAAATTGAAGATGCGGCTTTTTATACAATGTTACTGTCTCTTACTTCTAATAAAGAGGACATAGAAATTATAAATAGTATTATATCTGATGAAAAGAAACATAATTTATTACTTAGAAATTTATATTTTGAATTAACGAATAAAAAATTACCAGAAAATAGAGAAGAAAAAAATGTGGATAATATGTTAAATTACAGACGAAATTTAAAAAAGGCACTTATGGGAGAACTTGATGCTGTAAAAAGGTATAGAAAAATTATGGCTGCTATGCCAGATGAAAATAAATATGCAGTTGTGATGGAGATACTTACTGATGAAATTAGACATGCAAATTTATACAATTATTTAATTGCAAAATCTATGCAAATGCTATAAAATTAAGGGTTGGTTGTGAGTTATATAACTAACCCGAAATTTTTTATAAATTTTTTGTAAAAAATGTCGAAAAAAGTATTGACAAAAAGAAATAAAAATGGTAAACTAATTGAGTCGCAAATAAAACATTAAAAAATGATTACAAACTTATGTAAAAAAGTAATCAAAAAAATAAAAAAGTTTTGAAAAACTGTTGACAAGTTTAATAAAAAATGTTAAACTTAATACAGTCGCAAAATTGTGACAAGCACATTGAAAAATAAACAATACATATACGAACCAAAAATGGTTGTACGAAGAGTGCAACCGTCAATAAAACAAAGTAAATTCGCATAGCAGAAGTTATGAGAAAAAAGGATTTTAAACGAGAGTTTGATCCTGGCTCAGGATGAACGCTGGCGGCGCATTTAAGACATGCAAGTCGAACGAAAATTTACGCTTAAAGAATTGATTAGTTTACTAAGAGATGATTTATTGTAAATTTTAGTGGCGGACTGGTGAGTAATACATAGGTAATCTGCCTTTTAGAGGGGAATAACTAGGAGAAATCCTAGCTAATACCGCGTAAGACCACACTTAGGCATCTAAGAGAGGTCAAAGGAGTAATCCGCTAAAAGATGAGCCTGTGGCTGATTAGTTAGTTGGTGGGGTAAGAGCCTACCAAGACGATGATCAGTAGCCGAGCTGAGAGGCTGGCCGGCCACATTGGGACTGAGATACGGCCCAGACTCCTACGGGAGGCAGCAGTTGGGAATATTGGACAATGGAGGAAACTCTGATCCAGTGACGCCGCGTGAAGGAAGAAGGTCTTCGGATTGTAAACTTATTTTATCAGGGAAGAAGAAAGTGACAGTACCTGAAGAAAAAGGACCGGCAAACTACGTGCCAGCAGCCGCGGTAATACGTAGGGTCCAAGCGTTATCCGGATTTACTGGGTGTAAAGGGCGAGTAGACGGCGCTGTAAGTCAGCTGTGAAAACTTAGGGCTCAACCTTAAGCCTGCAGCTGAAACTGTAGTGCTAGAGTGCAGGAGAGGTAAGCGGAATTCCTAGTGTAGCGGTGAAATGCGTAGATATTAGGAGGAACACCAGTGGCGAAGGCGGCTTACTGGACTGTAACTGACGTTGAGGCGCGAAAGTGTGGGGAGCAAACAGGATTAGATACCCTGGTAGTCCACACCGTAAACGATGGATACTAGGTGTAGGCGAGATATCGTCTGTGCCGGCGCAAACGCAATAAGTATCCCACCTGGGGAGTACGGCCGCAAGGTTGAAACTCAAAGGAATTGACGGGGGCCCGCACAAGCAGTGGAGTATGTGGTTTAATTCGACGCAACGCGAAGAACCTTACCAAGACTTGACATATACATGAAAGCCTAAGAGATTAGGCCCCTCTTCGGAGTGTGTATACAGGTGATGCATGGTTGTCGTCAGCTCGTGTCGTGAGATGTTAGGTTAAGTCCTGCAACGAGCGCAACCCTCGTGATTAGTTGCCTGAAGAAGGAACTCTAATCAGACTGCCGTAGTTAATACGGAGGAAGGTGAGGATGATGTCAAATCATCACGTCCCTTATGTCTTGGGCTACACACGTACTACAATGGGTGTTACAGAAAGAAGCGAAACCGCGAGGTGGAGCAAAACTCAGAAAAGCACCCCTAGTTCGGATTGGAGGCTGCAACCCGCCTCCATGAAGCTGGAATTGCTAGTAATCACAGGTCAGCATACTGTGGTGAATACGTTCCCGGGCCTTGTACACACCGCCCGTCACACCATGAGAGTTGAGAATACCCGAAGCCCATGTAACAGTGGTCGAAGGTAGGCTTGATGATTGGGGTGAAGTCGTAACAAGGTAGCCGTATCGGAAGGTGCGGCTGGATCACCTCCTTTCTAAGGAGAATCGTTCGATTTGTATTGTTTATTTTTGAGTGTGCTATTGGGGATGTAGCTCAGTTGGCTTAGAGCATCTGCCTTGCACGCAGAGGGTCGCGGGTTCGATTCCTGTCATCTCCACCATTACACTTTATGTGTAAGGTACATTCAAAAAAAGCACATTGAAAAATATATAATGTAAAAGTAACAAGCAAACAAACTAGAGAAAACAGCAAGAAAATTCTAGGAAATAGGTTAAGCTAGTAAGAGCGTAGGGTGAATGCCTAGGCACCAAAAGCCGAAGAAAGACGTGATAAGCTGCGAAAAGCTATGGGGAGGAGCAAATATCCAGAGATCCATAGATATCTGAATGGGGGAACCCATCAAATGGTAAAGCATTTGATATCCATACATGAATACATAGTGTATGAGAAGGGAGACGGAGTGAACTGAAACATCTAAGTAACTCCAGGAAAAGAAAAAGACATTGATTCCGAAAGTAGTGGCGAGCGAAATCGGAGAAGCCCAAACCAGAGGTAGAAATACCACTGGGGTTGAGGACTACAACAAGTTACTAAAAGTCATAGTAGAATTGTTTTGGAAAAGCAAACCAAAGGGAGTGAAAGTCTCGTATACGAAATGGCTTGAAGGACGAGTAGAATCCAGAGTACGGCAGGGCACGTGAAATCCTGTCGGAAGCAGGCCGGACCACCGGCCAAGGCTAAATACTAATTGGTGACCGATAGTGAAGCAGTACCGTGAGGGAAAGTTGAAAAGAACCCCGGGAGGGGAGTGAAATAGAACCTG
>ENA-OOXM01000099-OOXM01000099.1-human-gut-metagenome-genome-assembly--contig:-NODE-99-length-77136-cov-7.675718_pt1 | contig 77136 bp, 89 predicted proteins | sample MGYA00241589_ERZ501347 | MGnify/ENA primary metagenome ERZ501347 (study PRJEB25962, sample SAMEA2042832) | human gut metagenome | biome: human gut; feature: human-associated habitat; material: faeces...
TGGAGGTTCCAACTATGGATGACCGTCAAGAGATTGACCTAAAAAGTAGCGTTCCTGTGAAGCGTCAACACGTGAAAGCGTGAGTGCCTAATCACCATGAAGTGCAAAAAACGCAAAGGATGTGGCGGCAAGCCTAAAAAGTAGTTTGACATGAGCGACGAGAAGAAAGAGATACTGTTGGGAGCCAACGCTAGAGAGGTACCCAACTCCATAAAGTTCCCCACGGGGATGAAAGAGAACCCCTCCCCGTCACTGGCTGACTTCCTGATGACGCAGAGGGCTGACAACCTCGGTGGTGACCCCGAAACCATAACGCTAGAGACCCTGGGCAAGTTGCTGGGGGTGGGGGAAGGTAGCGGTAACCCGTCCACCGATCCCATATTCAACACGTTGACGGTTTCGAAGTGGCTCAAGGTTGGTGAATCTATCACGATTAACGATCTTATATTCAGGATATTCCGTGACGGTCTCAAGACTTACATACGTGCCGAGGACCTCAAGAACCCGGAGGCGGAGATATGGATTGACCTGTTCGCCGGGGCGTTCACTAGGCTTATCGCCACGCATTACGACACCCCCGGGTGGCAACAGGGTATCGCCGGGGGATCGTTATGGAACGACGAGACCGGTAACTCTCACCTAGAGGTGGATTACGCTTACATCCGCAAGAAAGCCACGTTCGTTAACCTAGTTATACAGCAGTTGACGGCGCAGGCCGGTCAGGTGATCATCACCCCCACCAACATGAAGATAGGCAGGGTGGAGGAGCTTGATCAAGGTTACAAGTGTTACGCCGAGGACGGTGACTTGAATAATTTCATCGTTTACGACCAAGCCAGATGCCAGAAGTTCACGCTAGAACACCAGAAGTACTACTGGCGTCTCGTCATAGCCGTGGGCGCCGATTACTGCATCCTGTCGAAGACAGATCAAGACGGTAACGGTGACGTCCCGGAGGCCGGTGACGAGATCGTGTTGTTCGGTCATCGAGACGACAAGAACAAGCCGAGACAATCCGCCATCATGCTGGATGCCGCCTCTGACCAGGCCCCGGCGATTTCCATATACATGGGTATCAACTCGTACGACCTCACGGGAAAACGGGTGGGAGTTTTCGGTAGAGACCCGCTAGACTCGGCGGCCGCCGGTATATTCGTGCAGAACGGTCGTTTCGAGAACATCATGATAGGCCCGGGATGTACCGGTCTTGACAACTTCGCCGAGTACGACAAGTTGATTAACGATATAAACAAGGCGGTGTCCAAGAGCGTTGACATCATGCCTGACCCCGCCCCCGCCTTCATCACCGACAAGGACGGTAACACGACCCCGGACGAGATCACGATACGGGTATCCGAGAACAACTTCAACTCCGATCTCGGCGGTTACCGCAGGTGGTACTACCTTTCAAGCGACGGTTTCAAGGAGATAGAGGGGGAGAACCAGAAGACACTGGTCATCACCCGAGACAAGGAGTGGTGGGCTGGCAAAAGCACTTTATCCGTCATGTACGAGGTGGAACTGGACGGGGAGAAGTACTCCGACGTCGCCTCCCTTATCAAGGTATCTGACGGTATCAACGGGGCGGGTGGTTACATCGCCGTGCTGGATAACCCGTACGTGGGTATAGCGTCCGATTACAACGGGCAGATCAAGGACGGGCAGCTCGGGGAGAACGGTCGTGCCAAGACGGGTGTCGTGGCTTACGCCGGTACCACTTTACTGTCCCCCAACCCTAACCCGGGCAAGGGCCAGTACAAGCTATCCATAAAGAAGGTGTCAGGTTGTACCGCAGCCCTCACGCAGGCGGGTGGCGAGATGTACATCCTTGACATGTTCCAGGACATGGCGTCAGTTACCCTCACCGTGAACTTCGAGGGAGCCGGGGTGACTATGGACCTCGTTTTCAATTGCAGCAAGACTTTCGACGGCGCTTTAAGCTCCGAGGAGATAAAAGGTGAACCGGGGGAGGCGGCTTACTCGCTGGACCTCGATAACGACGTCTGCATAGTTTCCACCCAGCCTGACGGTAGCGGTGGTTACTGGGGTGATAACGCCAAGACGACCGCCATGGTGACGAAGGGGGGAAAGGACATCAGCTCCAAGTACAACTTCTCGACCGAGGCCAACCCTGACACGATAGATTACCTCGCCACCAACAACGGGAAGACCGTGCAGGTGAAGGGCATGGAAGAGGATGACGGTTTCATCCTGTTCACCTGCATGCCCAAGAACACCATGGACCCGGACACGATAAACGCCCCCACCTTGCAGAAGAGGTTCAATATCTCGAAGAACAAGCAAGGGGAACAGGGTCAACGTGGACCCGGCGGTTACGTGTGGATCGTTTACGCCGATGACGAGGCCGGTACGGGCATATCGCTCACCCCGGAAGGTAAGAAATACATAGGGTTGGCTCACGACAAGGAAGTGCCTAACCCGCCCCTGCCTCTTAACCCTGCTGATTACCAGTTCTCGCTGCTGACGGGGGAGGGAGTACCGGGACCCCCGGGAAGTGACCGTTTCATATGGATCAAGTTCTCTACCACCCACCCGATCACGTCACTGTCACAGGTGACCAACGACGGCTCGGCGGAAGGGCTTCGATTCATCGGGTTCTCTTACAATCAAGTGAACCAGGAGGAAGACACCTTCCCCCCGGGAGAGGAACAGACCATTGACGTGGCTTACTACAACCGTGAGTACGAGTGGTCAGAGTACAAGGGAAAGGACGGTATAGGCTTGCAAGTGCAATACTCTAAAGATGGTAACTCAAACTGGCACTACCCGTTCCGTGTGGATGACATCTTCATGAGACAGAAGATGGATGACGGCGTTACGTGGTCAGACCCCATGAGGATCGTGGGTGAAGCCGGGCAGGACGGTACATACGTTGACTACCAGTTCGCCAAGAATACCTCGATGGAGACACCCCCTACCTCGGGATGGCAAGACGCCCCTCCCAAGACTAGCGGTAACGAGTTCCTGTGGATGAGAAAGGGAACGGTTGAACCTCCCGCCACGGAAGTTCCGGCTGACGGGTGGAGTACCCCTGTCGTGCTTACAGGGCCGTCAGGAGCCTCTTACTGGATCGTCCCGGACACGAGGTTCATCAACATGCTGAACGGGTCTCCTAACCCCCCTAAAGTGCGTTTCACGGCAAAACGTGGATCGGTAGCCGACGGGGTGACGGGGTGGTCGCTCGGTTACTGGCGAACCGCTTACTCTAAAGACAATCAAAAGACCTGGACCACGATAAAGTCGTGGACTTCACAGGTACCTTACATAGACGTTGACATCGACCCGTCGTGGACGAACCTCAGGGCGGAGCTTTACTTCGACCAGGGTTTCGTTAATATCTGCGACAGCGAGGTCGTGTTGATACAGGACGTTTCCGGGATACCTGGAGAGTCCAACTACGTTATAGACCTTGACAACGAGGTGGGTTCAACGAACACCTACTCTGACGGTAGCGGTGGTTACTACGGTAACAACATGCTGACTAGACTGCGGGTGTTCTACGGGACCGAGAACGTGACGAGCCAAGCCACGGTAACCGTGTCCGCCGACTCGGGTATCACGTTCACGAGAACCAACAATTCCGAGTACGTTCAAGTTCAGGTAACCGGTTTCACCGGGTCTAACATGACCGGTTCGGTTATCTTCAACGTGTCTAGCGCTAGCGGCGCCTTCCCCTCCATCCAGAAGATGTTCAAGGTTATCCGTGTCCCTCAAGGTGAACGTGGACCGGAGGGTGATTCCATATCGGTTCAATTCTCCGTTAACGGGACGTCCGGGTGGCATTACCCGTTCGTGGAGGGAGACATCTACATGAGACAGAAGGTGGGTAGTGACGCTTGGTCTGACGCCATTCGTGTCGTTGGAGAGCAAGGGCAGCCCGGCAAGGACGGGGAATCCGGTGGTTACACCGAGTTCCAGTTCTCTATCGGCAAATCTAGGACTAGCCATTCGGATATAGCGGAAAGCTCGTGGACTGACGGCCCGCAAAGCACTACGGTAGAGAAGCCTTTCGCTTGGATGCGTAGCAGGACCGTTGACAAGTTCGGCTCGGTGTCCGGGTGGACTTACGGGTCTTACGGCGCCCCCGGTAACGACGGTGCTGACGGTTTACCCGGCACGGCTTACTGGCTATCCACCGATTGTTCTAGCGCTTCGATTCGTGATGATAGCGCCAATCCTGCCACCGTGACCGCTACCGCCCACAAGGGTGAGGGAGGGGTAGGTGTTACCGATTACTCTTGTTACTGGTACGTGGCCGTGTCTTACGACTACATGAAGAACTGGACGGTTATAAAATCTGCCGGTGGTTCTGCAACCACGAAGTACACGTACACGCTGGCGAAAAGTTCAACGAAAGGTTGGCCTACCAACATTCGTTTCTCCGCCTTTTTCGATCCCGACGGTACCAAGATGATAGACACGGAGGACGTTCCAGTTATCAACAACGACCTTAACGACGTGACGACCCTCGACTACCTCAAGCACGCCTTGCAACAGAAGACGGAAATAGATGGAGGTTTAATATCAACCACGTACATCAAGGTTGGTTATTCCCCCTCCCTCCGTGACGGTAGTTCCGTTCCTGACGAGATACCCAGTGACTGGGTAGAAACCGGTGGGATGTACGGTGGATCAACGCTAGCTCCCGGTCAAGGTGACGTGTGGACGATAAGACAGTTCAGGAACCGTGTACCTAGATTTTATAGCGGGGGAGATTTTGAAAAGGCAAAAGAAGCGTTGAAATACGCCACCACCCAGCTCGGGGCTGACAACTACGATCCCCCCGCCGACAAGGTAACGTTCGCCGTGAGTGACTCGGGTATATTGTACGCCCAGAACGCCTTCATCGAGGGTACGGTTATGGCTAGTGGGGGGAAGATAGGCAACCTTACCATAGATTCTGACGGTTTGGCTTACAATCAAGTTACAGAGAACGGGAAAACGTATTACAAGTCAAAATTGTACAATGGAGGTCTTGTATATCGTGAAAATTGGAACGCAACGGATAGCGACTGGGATAGACAAATAGCTATCGGAACATCAGTTATCCCATCTTCTGCCGGAATTAGACCAATGTTGTACGGTAAAGTTAAACAGAGGGGTAGTTATGATACCACCACTTTCATGTACTTGTCTATCACGGGTGGAACTAGGAATTTTTCCGTTAATTCAGGTCCTCAAGCTATTAGAATCCAAGAAGGAGATATTCATATTAATAAAGGGTATGTAACTTACAGTGGTAATTCCTATTCTTATTATTCTGGTATAAACGGTTATGGTGATGTCAGGATAGGTAACGGATGGGTTGATATAGGTCCTGATCCTAATTTTAGTGGCGCTACAAGAACGGAGCCGGGAGGTATTAACTTGGCGTCGCAAAGAGCAGCGTTAATTTTTAACGGTTTACGAAGACATTCCTTTAGTTCAGATAGACAACAAATAAGTATTGGAACTGATAACAACATGGTTGTCTTGTATGGTGGTGGATCTAACAAGATTGTTAATATAGAATCTAGGTTAGCGATAGGATCATGGTTTTTTATCATGTCATGGGCGGACGAGAAATTCTGGATATACGCCCCGTGGTCTTCAGGAGAGTATTTCATAATTGATGACTTGTATTATAAAGGAGTTTCTTCTGCCGGTCATGATATAGTATTTGTTATAAAAGTTGATTCGAATAAATGGATAGCGTCTCAAATGCCTAAAAACTGGCTTTCTTTTGAAGAAAGAGTTTAGTTATTATTAATATATTAAATTTACATTGAAATGAAAATTAAATTGACTATTTTAGACCGCATGATGTTGTTATCAAACGTCATTGAATCTTTTAATTCACAGAACGGAACGAAAAAAGAAATCGTGATGTGTCAATCCGCCTCCCTCGCCCTAGGGTTGTCGCCAAAGGATTACGAGGAGTTCGAGATCACTTCTGACGAGAAGAAGGGAACCGTGTCATGGAACAAGAAGGGTCAAGAACCTAGAGATTACGAGTTACATCACATGGTGGTAAGTTTCATCTGTGACGAGATCGTGAAGAAAATGCAAGGTAACAGCCTTAACGGTCCTGTAATGTCATTGTTCGATCATTTCATGACCATGATCGTCGAGAACCCGGAGAAAGGATTGCTTGACCCGGAGACCTTGAAGAAAGTGGAAAAGGAACACGAGGAACTGGAAGACTTGTATAAAACGTTTAACCCGGCCCCCGTCGAGGAAGAATCCAAGGAAGAATCTAAACCGAAAGGGCGGCCAAGAAAGAACTAGAAAAAATGTCAAAGAAGATTACCCTAGAGAACGTGGATTCATCGGAGTTACCGGAGGTCCCGGTGATCGGGGAAGTCAAGCAGATAAGGTTCACGCAAGACATGGAGTTGGTCAGCACGCTGGCTGACTCCGACTTGTTTATGATACAAGCGGGTGCCGACCTTGAAGCTAGACCGAACACGATCACGTTTGATTTAATAATAAAGAATTTATCCGGTCCCATCGAGGAGGGAAGTAAAACGTTCGTTACCGGTGACATGATGTTCAAGGTTATCGGGGACATGAATCTTCTTGACACGTGGGACAATACCAACTTGGTTAGTTCCCTGAACGCCACGTACGTTAACGTGAGAAGGATAGAGGAAGAGTTACGTCGTGAGATCAACCGTTCCACGGGGAAGGACGAGCAACATGACGAGCAGATAGCTAACCTCCGTCAAGACCTCACCTCCACCAACGAGATGTTGAATCAAGAGATCAACAGGTCGGTGGCTAAAGATAACGAGCATGACGAGTTACTGGAAGGGTTGCGTGATGACGTGGATTCCACTAGCTCCAAGCTAGACGCGGAGATCGACAGGTCAACGACCAAGGACGCCGAGCATGACACCTTGCTCAAGGGGTTACGAGTGGACGTTAACGCTAACAAGAGCGCCATAGACTCGGAGGTTGCCAGATCGACAGCCCGTGACGAGGCTCATGACGCCGCCATATCAAAGAACGCTAGCGACATCACCACCGAATCCAGCAGGGCGAAAGCGGAAGAGGCGAAGATACGGCAGGAGATGCAAGCCGCCGACACTAACCTTCAAAACGCCATAACCGCCGAGACCGAGCGAGCCACGGGCGTCGAGGAAGACCTGCAACGACAGATAACGGACCTTTCAGGATCAACGGACGACAGGCTCGAAGCGCTAGAGGCGTTGTCCCACGAGCAAAACACGGACACGGGTACCACGAGCAAGACGTTCGTTATAGACTCCGGTAACACGGGAGCCATGTTGAAAGCGGAAGGTGGGGGATTGTCTACCCGCACCAAGGGAGACGCCGGTTACGCTAACTTTACCGTGCAGAACCTCGTGATAAAAGGTGACGTCACTCAAGAGGGAGACACTTTCATAACTCAAGCGGAGAGGGTTGAAGTGCGTGATAACATGATCCTGATTAACGAGGGAGAGACTGGCGCCGGTGTAACGGCAGGTTTCGCCGGTATAGAGGTAGATCGTGGAACGGAACAGAACTTCATGTTCGGCTTCAACGAGTCGGACGGGATGTTCAAGATCGGGAAAGAAGGGAACATGTTCGACGTGGCACTTAGACAGCCGGTGGGGGACATGATTGACGGGATGTTCGCCTCGTGGGACGCCGCCACCAAGACGTTCAAGACCACTAACGTGATACCGTATAACAAATCGTTAGATTTCAAATTTGATCCGGAAATCGTTGACGCTACCCTCAAAATGAAGTTTATGGAAGCCGGATTAGGATTATCCATGAGTGGCGATGATTCCATCTTGGCGTTATTACCGGGTATGCCACAGGATGAAGTCAAGTATTCCTTAATTTCAACTAACACGAATGGTATAATACTTGGAGATTCTAGTGGTTCTAATGACAAGTTTATTCTTGATATAAAAAAACCTTCATTCATTAGTCCCGTCCTTGATAAAAATGTTATCATAGGGGGTAAGAATGCTTATTTCTCGTATTATAGTCACAGTGTGGGGAGTTCAAACACTATAATCGCTTCTTGTGGAGTTAAAGCACCTTCTTTTTATCGTGCATCAGACAATGCCGAGGTGTTGTACTCTCTTGATCAAGCGAGACTAACCGATGGAATGTTCCTCTCGTGGGACAAGACTAACAAAAAGGTAGTAACCACGAACCTAATCCCCCCCACCCAACAGTTGTACCTTGGAACAAGTGATGTAGGTATAAGTTATAACGAGGCTGATGGCGGTAGTATAAGATTAAGAACTAGCGAGCAATCATTAAATATATTCACGAGAAGTGGTTATACTAATTTCAAGTCAACGTTAAACAAGTTCCAGTTTACCGGTGATGTCAGCATTTCCACTGGTAAATTGAATACTGTCGCCGCCACTTTTAATATTAGCGTGGCGGGTGGTAATAGCATGGTGATAGACGGTACAGGCTCAACTTTAAGCACCCCCCTCACCTCTACGACGTACTATCGTTCATCTGACGACTCGGAGGTACTGTATCAAGCTGACCTCAAGAGCGTGCTAACCGGCAAGGAAACGAACTACGCCCCCACCGTCAAAGCCGTGTCAGATGCCATAGACGCCGTTAATACGGGAACCACTGAATCACTAAAAGGATACTTGAAGTTGAGTGGTGGTACGATGACTGGTGCTATAAAAATAGCTGATTCAGGTGATGGAAGTACTATTTTAACTGGAATAGAAGATACTTCAGGACGTATTTTAATGGCTACATATAATAATGGAATTAATACTCTTATTATTGGTTCTAAATATAGGAGATCATTTTTACGTTCTAGTGGTTCTAGTTTGATCCATGAAAGGTATGATTCTACTGGCACTAATTTAGTTGGTGATTATAGTATATATGATTCTTACAACCTCCCCGACCCCGCCACCAAGTCAGGGAATAACGCTTTCACCGGGACTAACAGTTTCGTCGCAGGAAATTTTTCAGTTGGTCCGTTTAACGTGACAAGTACTGGATCATTGTTAACAGACATACAAGTAACCGGTAAGTGGGAACGTGGTATTACGTGGGTAAACAATAGTTCGGAAGTAGAAAGAGCCTCGTTCGGGTGTTGCGGTGATAATGGTCATATTAATTACCTTTATATCCGTCTTGGTAACGTTCCTTCTGGTACTCAACAATACGAGCTTGATGCAGCAAGTTTGAAGATTCCATCATTATGGAAATTGAGAGATCAAAATGGCAATATTATTAGTTTGGAAGGCGAAAGTATTGCTACTTTTGGTCGTTCATCAGGAACCACCAAGATAAGGAGTGGAGCCGTGGATTTGATTCATAGAAAGGGATTAACTGATTATAAGATATGGGATGCCAGCAACCTCCCCACTCCCGCCTCAACCTCTGACATACCGGACGTGTCCGACATGGCCAAGAAGAGCGAGGCTAACACCTTCACCGCTCAAAACACCTTCACCGCCGGGCAGTTCAACGTGGGCCCATTTGAAGTGTCAAGTACTGGCCAATTATTGGTAAATATAACAACATCAGGTGGATGGGAAAGATCAATCACGTTTAAAGCCAATAGTGATAATGCTACTAGTATTCGGATCGGTGGTCATGGAATCGGTAGTACTTCAAACTTTGCATGGATTGGAGTAGGAGACGTGGAATATGATACCGCTCAATACAGGTTTTACGGTACGTCAATGAAAGTTCCTTCAGTATGGTCACTAGATGATGCAGATGGAAATTCCTTGATTTGGACACAAAGTACTCAGTTAGCACATATTGGTCGTGCAACAGGAACTACCAAGATAAGAAGTGGCGCAGTAGATTTGATTCACACCAAGGGAGCAACTGATTACAAGATACTAGATGAATCCAACTACTCTCAATACTTGCCAACCAACAACAAGTGGACATATGGATTTGTTAATACTTATATTGAAGGATCTAATGCTGATTTCAATACTTTGTTTGCAGGTCCAGATTCTCCTAAAATATTATTTAATTACTATCGTCCAATTGGTAATAATACTAACGCCCCCACCGGAATGTCATATGGTGCCGTTTTACAAATAGATGGCAATTATAATTCCGTTTATAATAATGTAGTACTTCGACCTCAACTCGCCTTTGATATTAATCATAATGTTGAAAATGGAACTCGTTATATGTGGTTCAGAACCGCCAATAACCTAGGGTATGGTGATTCATCCAATTGGAAGAGAGTAGTGACCGCGGACGAGAACGTGGCTGTGCTGGTGATGGATGCGAACACGTATCCATCTATCGCCAGAATAGATGGGACTACCTACAATTGGCTTAGGACGCCAGCCCAAGGACTATTGCCTAACACTCAAGCAACTCTTGATTCGGGTGGCACCTCATACCTTGGCACCAATGACTGGTCATTTGGTTACGCATCAATACACACCATATACTCTAAAAGGTATATGTTCGGTAATACAGGTGTTGATTTTAGATTAGACACTAATAACAAGATAGCCGCCACCATTTCGGGATCGGCACGAGGGATAGAGATAGGTGATTTGCTTGTTTCCAGTAATTACGGTGAGGATGCGGCAAAAGTACCTACCAACGGTATATTCGCATCAGGTATTATTAAATCATATTCTGGGTTTTCATCTGATTCTAGAATAAATAATCTTAATATTAGTAAAGCATCAAATGATGCTTTACTAATTTCATCATTTGCTGAAGAAAATGTAATTAATAAACCGGGGGTCGACCCTGTGAGTGGACAGTCAGTTGGTGATGGAGTAGCTCTTACCTATTTCTGGGACGGAGATTATGCATTTCAATTAGTTGGGGATATTGATGGTACAGGAATGGCGTATAGAAAATACACTCCTTCTACTGGAAATTCTACTGATTGGAAGTTCCTAGCTGATACTAAATGGGTTAATACTAAACTAGGTGGATATTTACCTTTGACAGGGGGAATATTATCTGGTCAATTAATTATCAATTCAATATCTAATTCATTAATATTAAATAACACAAATTCTAGTGAAACTGAATCCTTTATTAAAGTTCAATTAAACGGAACTAGTAAGGCAGCTATTGGATTCTTGTCTAGCATTGGAAGCTATATATATAACTATGAAAGCAATAAATATTTATTTGTAGGAACTGATGGTGCTTATCTCGGAAATACAATTTCAAAAGCAAAACTACTCACTTCAGCAGACCTGTCAGGGTACGCCACGCAAACGTGGGCTAACAGTAAATTTGCCCCATTATCAACATTTAAAATATTGAGTGGTTACCCGGCCATAGTTAATGTTGGTAACGAGTTTATATTAACATCTAATCAAAGTAGTATGTATGTTAATTATAGAACTCCTAGCGGTACAATAATACCAACTACATGGTGTTGGAAAAACGGTACATCTACTGGATACGCTAATGGATATTGGGGAAAGCTGTACATGGTGGAAAAACTTGTTGCTACCCAAGAATGGGTATCTGATAGAGGCTACTTGACAAGTATCACCAAATCAATGGTGACTTCGGCTCTAGGGTACACCCCCCCCACCACCAACACCACCTACTCTCAAGCTACATCTTCAACGCTAGGTTTAGTGAAGATAGGTGCTACCGGTTTGGCGGCGAAGAATTACGCTGTCCAGCTTAATTCTAGCGGTCAAATGTATGTTGCGGTACCGTGGACGGATACTAACTCAACTTACAGTGCCGCTACTTCATCAACTTACGGTCTTGTCAAGATCGGGGCGACTGGTCTAGCGGCCAAGGACTATGCTGTTCAATTGAACTCTTCTGGACAGATGTACGTTTCCGTTCCTTGGACAGACACTGACACGAACACTCATTACACGACTAGATTGTACGCCGGTGCGTCAGGAACTGCGGCTAACGCGGCTGCTTCTAACCCTTACTTGAAGGTGACGGACGATAACACGTATCGTAATCAGGTTAGGTTCATTGGAGCCGGGGCCACTTCTATATCAAGTGACGCTTCAGGCAACATTACCATAACATCAACGAACACTACGTACGGGCTAGCTTCATCAAGTTCTAACGGGTTGATGTCATCGTCCCAGTATGCCAAGTTGAGTAATTGTATCGAGACGGTGTCGGCAGCTAACATGGTAACGTCGGTTCAGGTTGTGGACACGATACCGGGAGAATCGTCACAGGTTACAGGCAGGTTGTATCTTAAATTCGCTTGATATGGCAATAGAACTAGGAAAAGTAGGCAAGCTCGTGGATGGAGCCTTGAACGGCAAGAAATTACAAGAAGCGTGGTTAAACGGCAAGAAAATATGGCCAGTGGCAGGTATAAGCACTATTCTAAAATTGAAACCCACGGTATACCTCCCGTTAGGTGGAGACATTGATGATTACTCCGGGAACGGTAATAACCCGGTTGATCACGCGGGGAATATATCTTATTACATGATCGGGTTTAACGGTTCCCCCTGCTTGGACTTGTCTGGTGGGGGGGTAGCCCTTCGTTTACCGGACGTGGTAAAGGGAACGCGATCATTCACCATATCCGTGTGCGCGTATAGTCGCGCGGAAGCTAACACGACTTATGATGGGATCATGGGTGGTGTTATAGATGGTAATGGAACGATGGGTCTTGGATACGCTATGGGTCTTGATTCCCCGGGAACCCCCATGGATAAAGTGATGAGGTTCCAAGTGTACAATGGAGCGTCAAATCAAGTATGTAAAGCCACGGTTACAAACTGGATAGTAGACGGTTGGAATCATTTGATAGTCGTGTTCGACTGGCCTTCAAAAACTTTTGACTTTTATTTAAACGGTAAAAAATACGGCTTAATATCCCCTTCTGACTATCCCCTTAATGGACCTGTCGATTACGGTAGTGCTGGCGTGATGGGGTGGGATGGGAACATATGGCTTGGTAGGGCTTTCCACGACACGACAGAACCCCTTGACTGGTGGGACGGTTGCTTGCAAGAGTACTCGTATTTTAACAGGGCGCTTGCCGGGATGGAGCTTCAATTATTGCACAGGGCGTACAAGGGGAATATGATCGTAAGCTCGTCTAAATCGCCATCAATAGATTCGTGGGGTAGTATCAAGCCTTACGTGTGTACCGGTGGTACTGGAACAACGATAAACAAGATAGTTCCTAACATGGTTGAAGCGTCTACAACGAACAAGTTAACAATAAGTAAAGCGAATAGCTCGTGCTTATATTTAAGTAGGTCCATGTCAAAAGACGTGGGTGTTACTGATGATTTAGGGGGTTACGATTTAGTGGCCACGGGAGTCATAAGTGGTATTAATATTCCGATTGCATTGGGTGATTGGCACAAAAATATTGTTAATAATCTTGATGGGAGTGGTTGTTATATTCCACTCAATCTAAATTTAATTCCACCGAATGTTGATGCAACTTTTACCTTTACATTTCAAGGGGTTACTCAAACATTCGGTGCTAGGATAACAGCTTAATTATTCAATTATTATGTACATGACAAAAATTCACTACAACAACTGGTTGGCGAGGTTGATACTTTTCAAGGGGTATTCAACCATAACGCTAGGTCCTTTCATATTAACGAAAATGAAAGAAGGTCAGTTACCTGATTACGCCATTAACGAGGAACGTATTCACGTTCGTCAATGGAAAGATTGTTTCACGATGGGTATGATAATCGCTTACTTTGCCAGTTTCCTTTTCAGCGCCCCCTACCACTGGTACGCGTTCTTGCCGTTTCTCTTGCCTTTCACGTTGTACTACATCATGTACCTCGTCGAGTGGTTAATATCGTTCATTCACCACGTTATAAAAGACAAGGGGAAAGAGGTTGGAGAATCCAACAGAAAGGCTTACTACGCCTCGGCGATGGAGATGGAGGCTAAAGAGAACCGTGATAACATGGATTACTTGAGAACTAGGCCTTTCGGTGCCTTTTTTAGATACTACGGAAGAATTTAATTCGTATATTTGTGTTATGGAACGAGTAATCAAACATATCAGGAAAGAGTTCTTCGATGATGCCACGGTTGGCAGGATCGAGATTGAAGGAGAGGACTTCTGCTGGGTGCTTGAAGACGCCGTGAGAGACGTGAAGATACCCGGCAAGACGGCCATCCCCGCCCACAAGTACAAGGTTGCCATCACTTACAGCCCGAAGTACGAGAGAGACATGATCTTGTTATACAACACGCCGGGACAAACCGTTGACGTTAACGGGATGAAATTCTCCGGCATAAGGGTTCACGGTGGCAATGACGTGGATGATACCGATGGATGCCCTCTGGTCGCTTACAACCGTACCGGGGAGAGAACGATACAGGGTCGTGCCGACAGGGACATACAGGCTCTAGTCGAGAAGTTTATCAAGGATGGTGATGAAGTGTTCTGGGAAATTATAGAAGAAAGGAGTTAGTCATGCAAGCTAGCGTCAAGAACTGGAAGAAACCCACCCCACGGAAAATAAAGATGATAGGCGACACGTGCGTCTACACCCTTCCCATGTGGCAGGGGTTGATAACCACATCCCCGTTCTCTGACACTTGGAAAATATGGCTTAACTTCATCATAGGGGCGTTATTAATCATGGCGAAGGCCATAACTAAACTATTTTCTGAAAATGAGCAACTGGATAGACAACGTGACAGGCAACGTTGCCAAGGCGGTGGTGGGGGCGGTAGCACTAGTGGTAACGACAGCTATGGCGACTAGTTTCAACAAGCCGACCAAGGAGTACGTGGACTTCAAGGATAACGAGATCAGGAAGGAGTTGTTGAACTTGAGGGAAATCCATAACGCCGAGTTCAAGAGTTTAGAACGCACCATAAAACTGGAGATGGACGCCCTCCGGAAGAATATTGAGGATTGGAGGGAATCGGACAAGTCTAAATACGAGCTTATACTTAAACTAATTGAAAAACAGAATAATAATTAAAATTTAATTGATATGAAAAGAATCAGGCCGATCAACGATTACGTGATCATCAAGAAGACAGAGCAAGAGATGCGAAAGGTGGGGAGCATATTCATCCCGGAGACGAGAAACGAGATAACACGGAAGAGCGAGGTTGTCGCCATGAACGAGGGCAGGGATGACGTGAAGGCGGGAGACATCGTGTTGCACCCCTCCCGTACCGGCACGCCGTTCTTCCTAGGTGACGACGAGTTCGTTGCCATGCATGACAAGGAGATAATAGCTGTTATAGAAGAAATCGATGAAGAATAACTGGAAAATATTGATAGCGTGGATAGCTACCGTGCTAGTGGTGTTTATCACGTTGAACTCCGTGAATCGTGATCGAGAAGCGGGGAGAGACGTGTATAACGCCAAGGCGATGGAGGATACCATCAGGCTTTACAAGGACCGGTATAACCGGGAGGTGGCGGAGAAGCTATCCATGTTATCGGTTTCCAGCAAGGTGCTAGAGGAGAACGATTCCCTGAAACAGTTGATCAAGGGGATGAAGCCGGAGTTTATCGTCAAGGTGAACACCGTGTACAGGGATACCGGAACGATAAAATTTGATACCGTTTACAGGAACGTGTACATCCCGTTTCATGACAGGAACAAGTACAGGTACGTCTCCGGAACGGTGATGGAAGATGGAATCCACTTCGATAACTTCGAGGTGTACGCCTCCCAGTATTTGGTTTCCGGCAAGAGGAAGAAGTTCATGGGTAGCACCGAGTACCTCGTGAGGGTGGTCAACGAGAACCCGTACGTTACCACCACCGCCATTCAACCCCTCGTCATAAAGGAGAGGGACCGGTGGTACGAGAAATGGTGGGTGTGGGGATTGGCAGGATTAGCGGGTGGAATTTTAATAAGTAAATAAGAATTGTTTAATAAAAACCGGTGGTACACCGGGGTTCGGACGTGGAGGTTCCAACTATGGATGACCGTCAATATATAGACCTAAAAAGTAGTGTTCCTGTGAAGCGTCAATATAAATATAAGTACCTGATTATTTAAAATGGAATTGAGAGAATTTAGCTACATGGATAACGGCAGGAAATTATGTTTCCGGGTGGGACAATCCCTGTCGTTCACGTCACGGGGTGGGGGTTTAACGAGCATGATCATACACTCGATCAAGAAGGAGCGCCTTAAAAACCGTGACAAGATAACCATACACGTCCGGGAGAAGGACGGCAACGAGGCGGTGGTGTGGAAAGAGATATACCGTCACGATGACGGGAGTTTAACCATTGACGTGAGCGATTATGAAAAGGAACTTGAAAGGGATTAACGGGGTGATCGTTCACGTCCCCGAGACGTACGAGACTACCATAACCGCCCCCGGTGGAACCAAGTTTTACGTGAACAACACGATAGATGACATGACATACGTCGTGAGACACGGGGAGGTGGTGACGTCATCCGATCCTAGAATAAAGCCCGGGGACATCGCTTACTTCCACCACAACATGGTTAAGCGCCGTAGCGTGGAATACGTGGACGGGAAGGTGGGTAGTAGCAACGAGCTGTTCGATGACATGTTCGTTATCCCCGTGGAGTTCGTGTACCTCGTGAAGAGGGGTGACGATCATATCGCCGTTGACCCGTGGTGCTACGTCGAACCCGTCCTCAACGACAGGGTGAGGGAGGGGAGTTTCGAGATGGCCAACCCTGAAAAATACAAGAAACAACACGGTATCATGACGTACTCCAACGAGTCGCTACGGGAGCAAGGTATAGATGACGGCACGCCCGTCGTGTTCAACCTTGATTCCGAGTACGAGTTCAAGATAGACGATCGTGTGCTGTACAGGATGAAAACGCCGTGGATAATAGGAGAGCTTGAAGATGAGTGACGACAGATTCATACAATCGTGCAAGATCGCCGTGGGAGAACTGATGAAGGTTATCACGGCGGACATCGACACGGCCGTAATGGAGAAGGAAACCACCGTCAAGAACGCCATAAAGTTAAAGAAGAAAGCGATAACTAGCTGCAAGAACATGCTCGGCTCCATCCTCAATCACGACAGGAAACAGGAGAAGTGGGTTCGTGCCACGCTAGACAAGATAGTAGACGCCAGCCAGGGGGTGGTGGAATCCCTCTACTCCGGGCTGGAAGACGTCGTCATGGACTCGGACGTGATCGGTAACGACGCCGATAGCATATCCACCATGATAGACACCAAGCTGGTAGCCTTCAACGACGTCATGGAGATCGAGGACATCGTGCATGACGTGAAGAGCAAGCTGGAAGAGGAAGACATCATGCTGGAAGAGGCCGATTACAAGGGTGGTTACGCCGAGAAGTACGCCGACAAGTTCGCGAGGATGAAGGATCACTCCGGTTATCGCCCCGAGATAGACGCCGTGGTGATAGACCCGGAAGGGACGGTGGGGGAGATAATAGAGATAAACGACATCCGTATCGCCCTCCCCAAGAAACCGATCAAGGCGGAGATTGACTGGGGAAAGAGGTTCAAGCAAGACCAGTTCTGGCGCAGGCAGGCCCCACCCAAGGACCTGACGGTTCGTACCGCCAAGCGTCACGAGGATTACATAGATTCCGAGTACATGAAGAAACGGAACGGGTACTGGTTCATGAACAACGGGGTGGCGACGTACATAACCGGCGCCCACTGGTTCATGATGACGCATTGCTACACGGGAGCGGACGGGGGGTATTACTATTACTCCGCCGCCCAGAGGAAGTTGTTCTTGTTCCTTGAGGCGATGTACAGGGATAACCGTTGTCTCGGTATTATCCTTGAAAAGATTCGTCGTTTCGGTGCCACGGACTGTATCATGGCGTTCATCCTTTGCAAGACGATAGAGCAAAGAAACAAGCTATCCGGGATGACTTCCAAGACGGATACCGACGCCAAGTCCAACTTCGTGAGGTTAACGACCATGTTCTCCCACCTCCCCTTCTACTTCAAGCCGATGTGCATGGACGAGAAATCCAAGTCGGAGCTAGAGTTCGCCCAGCCGGGTAACAAGCTCAAGAAGGCGGGACAGGAGAAGGAGGTCGTGGACGTGGCGCTGAACACCCGTATAAACTTCCGCCCCACCAACGAGTCCAGTTACGACGGCGAGGCATTGCTGTTCTACTTCGGTGACGAGTTCAGCAAGTGGAAGAAACAGAACGGTAACACGCTTACCCATTTCACGATGGTGAGAAAATGTCTCACGAAGGGTAGACGTATCACCGGCAAGGCCATACTGATCTCCACCGTGGAGTTCATGACCGGCAAGGATGCCAACGATCCTGACGCCCTGGCGGGGGACAGGTACAAGTACTTGTACTACAACTCCGACCCCCGGAAACGTGACGGTAACGGTCAGACGGTGACCAACCTGTACAAGATATTCATAAGCTGTTTCGAGCATTACGAGGGGTTCATAGACAAGTACGGCAACATGATCGTTGAAGACCCTAAATCCCCGGTGAGGACGATGGACGGGGAGAACATGTCGATAGGGGTGAAGACCTACTTGCAGAACGTGGACGAGGCACTCAAGGATAACCCGAAACAATTGCTTGAAGAACACAGGAAGAACCCCCGCACCGAGGAAGACGGGTTCAAGCTGGCGATCAACATGTGCATGTTCAACCAGGCCAACATACTGGCGCAGATAAAGTATAACGATAACCTAGACGGGACTCACCTTAGACGTGGTAACTTCGAGTGGTATCAAGGGGTTGCTGATAGTGGACACGTAATCTTCGTCGACAAGCTGGACGGCAGGTTCCTCGTTAGCTGGATACCGGAAGAGGGTCTCAGGAATAACGTGAAGCTAGAGAACGGGTTGTGGATACCGCTTAACAGGCATATCGGTAACTTCGGTATAGACCCGTATCGTGTCAACAAGACCGTTGACGGGAAGGGGTCCAAGGGTTCGATACACGGGTTCTCCGGCATAAACTCTTCCGGGGCGCCCAACTTTAACTTCTTCCTTGAATACATAAACAGGCCGGACTCGAAGGAGATATTCTTCGATGACGCCATCAAGGCGATGGTGTTCTACGGGATGCCCGCCCTCATAGAGAACAACGTGAACAACCTGATAGACGAGATGTACCGTCGTGGGTATCGCAAGTTCTCCATGACGAGAACGGACAAGGAAAAGGACAAGCTGTCAGAAGACGAGAGGGTGAGAGGGGGTATGCCTTCCACGTCCGAGAACGTCTCGCAGATGATAAACGCCGCCATAGAATCCTTCGTGGAGAACAACGTAGGCAGCTCTGAAATGTATTTTAACGCCACGCTGGAAGACTGGCTGGCTTTCGATGACAAGAACAGGACCAAGCGTGACGCCTCCATATCGTCAGCGTACGCCCTCATAGGTAACACTCGCAAGAAGAGACGCCAGAGGGAGGCAGAGGAACCGGTGGCAACACGACCCATGTTCAGGATATACGAGAATGTTGGAACTTATGGAAAGTTAAAAAATGGATAGACAAAGAAGAAACGTCACGATCCCGAACAGGGATGCTTCCAACGAGGAGAAGGAAAGCAAATCGTACGGGCTAGAGTACGCCCAGTACATCGAGTTCGAGTGGATCACGGGGAACGATTACACCAGCCGGAAGAAGAAGTTCGAGGAACTAGAGGCGCTTCGTAACAACGAGGTGGACATCGACAGGTTCAAGAACATGCTTAACATCCCGAAGGACCAGGCTTACCTGTCACTTAACTGGGAGTTCACGTCCGTGGTTCCAAAGTTCGTTAACGTGGTGAAGGACTCCTTCCCCGCCGACATGTTCAAGATCAAGACCAAGGGTGTTGACATCATGTCAAGGGAGGAACGTAACAAGTACCGCAAGAGGCTGGAAACCGAGATGCTAACTAAAGACTTCACGCAGGAGATGACGATAGCCACCGGTATCAACTTCGTGCCTGATTACGTGCCAGATTCCAAGGAGGAGCTAGACCTTCACATGCAGCTAGAGTACAGGCAGAAGAAGGAGATAGCGTCGGAGATCATAATTAACAGGGCGTTTGACTTGAATTATTTCAGGGAGGTTCAAAACAGGATCGCCGAGGACTTGGTAACGATAGGAGAGGCCGCCGTGCGGGTGGAGGCAGATCCGAACTACGGGGTCATCATGAGAAGGGTAGACTGCAAGAACCTTCTTCACTCGTACGACCCGTTGTACACCCGTGACAAGAAGGGGTGCTACTACTTCGCCGAGATGATGGAGATGACCGCCGGGCAGATCGTCAGGATGAGCGGGGGAGAGGTATCGTACGAGACCCTGGCGAGGGGGGTGAGTGATAAACGGTTCAAGCCGGACGAGGTGGCTAACGAGGACGACCTGTTCACGGTAATGTACTTCACCTTCAAGACCACGATGGACGAGGTGTACAAGAGGAAACGCAATAACCTTATCCCCAAGGACAAGGACTACGTTCTACCGAAGGAATCCTCTTCCCGCATGATAAAAGGGAAGTACGACGTGTGGTTCGAGGGATACTACGTGCTAGGGATGAACCTCGTGTTCAACTACCACCTCATGCGTGACATGATCCGGCCGGTGAACAACGCCAACACCGTGATGGCACCGTACATCATCTACGAGCTGACGGTACCATCGATCGTCGAGAACTTGAAGTCTTACGCCGAGGATATACACCTTATCGTGTTGAAGCTTAGACACTTGATCTCAAAGATGAAACCTGACATGTTCGAGATCAACGTTGACGCCCTGATGAATATAGACATCGGCACCGGCGCCAAGCTCACCCCCTCCGACGTTCTGGACATGATGTACCAGACGGGAGCCTTGCTGTACAAGGGAACGGCTTACGACGACGATCAAATATTGCAGGGTAACATCCTTCGTAACATACCGACGTCTGACGGGCAGAAGCTCATGCAACTTATCAACGCCTATAACCAGAACATGAACATGTGCTACGAGGTTACCGGCGTTAACAGGGTACGTGACGGTTCGGCACCGCTTAACGGGGCGCTCGTCGGGACGCAACAGATGGCCCTTAACATGAGTAACACCGCCACCAAGCACATCTTCGAGGGACTGATGTCCATAAAGAAGGGGACGGGGGAGGTTAGCCTTAACAGGGCGCAACAGATGTCGATGTACAAGGAATCGTTCTCCGATGACGTGATGTCTTACTTGCTGGAAGATGACGTTATCGACGACTACAAGACCCTGTACAAGTACAATCTGGATGTGATCGTTGAAGTAGCACCCGACGCCGAGGAAAAGGCTAAACTGGATCAGGTGATACTCGCCGCCGTTCAGGCCGGGCAGATCACCCTTTCCGATCGAATGGACATCCTGTCCATCGACAACATCAAGATGGCGTCCAAGTACTTGAAGGTAATCATGAAGAAACGACAGGACGAGGCGTTCCAGAAGCAGAAGGAGATGGAGGCCATGAAGACCCAGATGCAAGCCCAGGCGCAAGTTGCCATCGAGCAGCAGAAACAGCAATCCCTGATGATGGAAATACAGGCCAAGGGCCAGGAGTTACAGTTCAAGACTCAATCGGAGATACAGATAAACGAGAAGAAGGTGGAGGGAGAGATCATACTGGAACGTGTTAAACACCAGTTGAGGATGCAGGAGCTGGGGTTGCAGGCAAGGGTGACGGCTGAATCCAACCAGTACAAGGAACAGGCGAAGGATGCCCGCACCTACAAGCAAGCGCAACAGCAAAGCGCCATGATCAACCAGAGACAGAGGGGAGGGTCTACCATACCTTTCGAGAGCATGAACGCCATGCAACAAGAACAGGTGGCCCCACCCGTCGAGATTCCACCTATGGAAGAAGTTAACCAAACTCAAAACTATACAGGAGATGGCACCACCGAAGAAGGACAGGTCGGAACTATCTAGGTCCGCCAAGTATTACCGGGATCACCTGGAGGCTAGAGAGAAGAAGAAAAAAACGGATACCGAGGTTAACCGTAGACCGGAGCAAAGGAAGAAACGGTCAGAGCTTAGCCAGCGTAACCGTGAGCATGACAAGAAGCACGGGAAGTCATCTCGTGCTGGCAAGGACTACGATCACGCAACGAAACGGTACACGTCATCTTCCGCCAACCGTGGCAGGAAGAACGGTACCGCCGGAGACAGGAGGGCTAGGGGATGAGAGGGAAGTCTAAATACGGGAATGTCAAGTCAGGTGGTCACGCCTCGAAGAAGGAGGCCGCCCGTGCCGCCACCCTCAAGCTACTGGAAAGGGCTGGCAAGATCAAGGACTTGCAAGAACAGGTCACTTACACGTTGATACCGGCGCAGTTCGAGGGGGAGGGGAAGAACAGGCATTGCGTCGAGCTGGCTTGCAAGTACGTGGCCGATTTCGTGTACACAGACGTCGAGACGGGGGAGACCGTGGTGGAAGACACCAAGGGATTCCGCACTGACGTTTACAAGATAAAGCGCAAGTTGATGCTTAAAGTACACGGGATCAAGATAAAAGAAACCTAGAAAATCGTTCAACGCTTTGTTGTTATAGATTTTCTCTATATATTTGTGTAACAATTTAAATCAAATCGAATGGGAAAGTTAGATGAAATACTGAAAGACATAACTTTTAAACCGGGAGAGCAAGTCCCTGCCGCCAAGGAGGGAGAAACCGCACCGGAGCCGAAAGTTGAAGACAAGGCAGGCGCCCCTACCCCCGACAAGGTAGAGGATGTCAACAAGGTCGATGATCAGGAAATAGATTTCTCGAAGGTACCGGAAGAGAAAATACTGGGATACCTGGCCGGTAAGGTAGGTAAGGAAGTGAAGACGTGGGATGATCTGGTAGAGATTCGAGAGGTGGAAAAAGAGGTTGAGAAACCCGTTGATTACGCCAGTCCTGACGTGGCTAACATCGACAAGTTCGTCCGGGAAACCGGGAGGGGAGTGGACGATTACTTCAAGGTACAGAAAGACTGGGACAACGAGCCTAACGAGAAAGTTGTCAAGGAGTACCTCAAGACTCAATACCCGTCACTAGACAAGGAGGATATTGAAGTCATGTATGAAGACTACTTCCAGACCGAGGAGGTGACCGAGGACATGCTAGATGACGAGAGAAAGGCAATTGACCGCAAGAACAGGTCAAAGCTGGTTAGCTTGAAGACCAAGGCCGAGGAAGCTAGAAAGTATTTTAACGCCCAGAAAGAGCAATACAAGACTCCTCTCAAGCGTGTGGAGGAAAACGTTGACAAGGGAAAAGAAGAATGGGTGAAGGGGGTGAAAGGAGCCTTGTCAAGTCTTGATAAGATCGAGATTGACGGTTTTAGTTACGAGATTCGTGACAAGTCGAGATACGATAAAGTGTTCGACGGGATCGACTCGCTGCTGGGAACGTTCAAGAACGAGGACGGTACCTTCAATTACGGCAACCTGGTAAGAGTGATCACCGCCGGGATGGAATTGCCGAAGATACTGGAAGAACACGCCAAGGCGGTGAAAGCTAATACCGTCGAGGAGGAAATGAAGAAGAAGTCCAACGCCACCACTGACGCCCCTAAACCGGGAGACGTCAAAGGTCCATCGGAGGACGAGTTCCTGAGGTTCCTCAAAGACAAGAACTTTATAAGATAGAATATTATGCTTACAAGTGTTACATCAGATTTTTACCTTGATCCGAACATTAAAGTTCAACCGATCTCCGGTAACTACATGAGTCTATATGACTTCACTACCAAGTTTTACCCTTCATTGAAGGACAGAATCATCGACCAGTACGGTAATCAAACGATCCGTGGGTTCCTTGATAAATACGCTCAAAAAGAGATGATCTCCGCCGACACCCAGTTCTTCGGGATGACCGGACGTAGACGTAAATTGCTGGAAGGCGTGACCCGTGCCGGTGACGTGTTCACGATCGCCGCTCACACCATTCGTCCGAACGAGAACTTCATGGTTATCGACAAGGCCGGCAAGAAAGTGAACTACGGTATCTGCGTGCCGGACGATTACGACGCTGGCAAGTTCACCGCTAAAACCTATGACGGTGCAGACTGGACCGTTGGGACTACCGGGTTGACCATCATGGCTGCCGGTTACGAGTTCCAGAAGGGAACACCGGGTATGACCCGTGCCTTGACCCGTGAGGTTGAGATCGGTAGCACGTCCCTTATCATCGGCAAGGACATGTTCGAGATCAACGGTTCCGACATGTGCGACGCAACGTGGTTGAAAACCCCGGATGGAAACGCATTCTGGACGAGCGCCGAGATCGAGGAGGCTAGAGAGAGAATGCTGGATCAAATGGAGATTCAAGCGTTCGTTGGGAAGAAAGCCGTTGACGCTTCTGACGCCAAGACCGCAGGGTTCCGTGGTATCGAGGGAGTGTTCGACCAGATCAGAAACGGTGGTAACAGCTTCGAGGGCAACATCGCCGGTACTGCCGACATCGAGTCAATCATCAAGCGTCTTGACAAGGTTAACGGCGAGACTTACAACTTGTTGTACTTGTCTACCGAGGCATCGTTGTCAATCGACAACTGGTTGGCTAAAGTTGGTGGGGCTGGTTCCGCTACATGGGGTTACTTCGATAACAAGCAACGCATGCTTGACTTCGGATTCGACGCATTCAAGATGGGTGGGTACGAGTTCTACAAGACCACCTGGAAACTGTTGAAAGACCCGACCGTTTTGAACCCGGATAACTTCGCCGCAGAGAACCAAATCCACGGTATCATGGTACCGCTAGGACGTGCTTCTATCACCACCGGTTACAACGGTGACTTGAGCGGGCAGAACAGCACGATCAACGCCCCGTACTTGACCAAGTTGTACAAGGGCATGCCGGGATACAGCCGTGAGCTTGTAACCACGTTCCACGGTTCACAGAACGTGCCGGACGCTACCAACACCTGGGACGTTTTCGGTATCGACTGGTTGTCTGAATGGGGATTGCGCTGCGTGGGATTGAAGAAATGGGCGATCTTCGAAGGCGTGTCAGCCTAGGCTTAATTGACCTTAAATATTAAACCTCGGGGGAAGGGAATAATAACCCCTCCCCCATTTTATTTGAATCTGAATTTAATTAACAAAAAACCGTTGGCACAACGGGGTTCGGACGTGGAGGTTCCAACTATGGATGACCGTCAAGAGATTGACCTAAAAAGTAGCGTTCCCGTGAAGCGTCAATACGTGAAAGCGTAAGTGCCTCGAATCTAATATGGCAAGTACTAAAGAAACAAAGAGAATCACGGAAGAAGAGGCTAAAGAGCAAATTATCGCCGACCTAGAGAAGAGGGGGTTGGGGAAGAAACCGTTAACGTTCCTCCTCACGGGTACCCGTAACAATCACTCGTTAAGACCGAAGACACGTCACGTGTACACCGGCAAGAACGGGGAGACTTACGTGTTCAACCTCCGTTACACCCCGGTATCCCCCACCGCCATCGAGAACGACCAGAACATTGACGGACCAGTAGAGCTTAGACGGGTGGACTTCCCAGGTGACCGGTGGACCATTTACCCGGAGGATAGAGGTTTACAGATGTTCCTCATGTTGCACCCGTTCTTCGGAAAGGACAAGGTGTTCTACCTTGAAGACCTTGAAGCTGACGCCGCCATCGAGGAAAGCACGTGGACTGACATGGCTACCGTGGTTGAGCTTTGCAAGACATCAGACTTCGAGGTGTTGCAGGCCGTTTACGCTACCTTGAAGGGAGTCACCACCGAGATGAACCCCACCATCCTTCGTGCCGGTATCCTTGGCAAGCTGGAAACTGGAACTCCCCCACGGGAGATCATCGAGATGTTCGGTGACAAGAGAAACACGATCAAGTTCAAGATTCAATCGGGCATACGCTTGAACATCTTGAAGTTGAATTCAAGAAAGACTGAACTGAGCTGGGCGACGGGGGGTGTTATCTACACTTGCGCCCCGGGTCTTAACGTCATCTCCGAGTTCGCCGAGTGGGCGATGACAAGCGAGGAAGGTGGCGTGGCTTACGACAAGATTTTAACCAAGTTAAACGCTTAGAACAAATGATAGACGAGGTGTACAAGGTAGTCAACGTGCTACTCAACAAGAACGGGTACGGGGTCATAACTCCCGACGAGTTTAACTCCGTTTGCGGGCTAGCCCAGTCAAAGATATATTCAGAGATACCTAACAGGTTGAGAATGAAGTATAACAGGGACAAGCAAGGATACTCGGCAATACCGAAAGACATTCTTGAAAGCACCTTGTACAAGCTCGCCGTGGTGGAAGATTTGGAGAAGGGGGAAGATGACCCCTTCTTCCCTTTCCCCCCTACCGAGAAGTTAAACGCCGTGTACAGGGAGGGGAAAGAGGCCACCATGATAGACGTGGCACGGCTAAGGATGATAGGTAACTCGAAGTACAACAGGCCATCGGAGACGTACCCGAATTACTCCATCACGGAGGACGGGATACAGGTGTTGCCTGACAACCCCTCGATAGAGGTGCATTATTACAAGATACCGCCGAGACCCCGGTGGACTTACGTGGTCATAGAGGGAAAGCCGGTGTTCAACCCTTCCGTCAAGAGTTATCAAGACTTCACGCTGTCGGAGCATTTCTTCAACGTGCTGGTTGTCGAGATAGCGTTATGCTTCGGCGTCCACTTGAGGGAGGCGGAAGTGATACAGGTGATGGCACAGGATCAAGCTAACGAATTTCAAAAGGATAACGCCATATGAACGTAAAACTAACAGACATTATCGACTCGGTGTTGATAGACGCCACTGACCCGGACAGTTACGTTCACGGTGTCAGCAGGGAACTGGTCATAAAACACGCCCAGAGAGCGGTCGAGGAACTGCGATACGTGGGTGACAAGCAATACAAGGAGGCGGAGGGGGAGATGAACGCAGTGGGCAAGTTCAGGATGCCTAACGACTTCATCGACTACATAGCCATCTACTTCCTGCACGACGGGTACAAGATTCCCGCCCTCTACAACGATAACATCAACACGTGGTACTCGTACATGCTCAAGAACGATGACGTGTACGCCGCCCAGAACATCCTGACGAACGAGGAAGAAACGATGATAGACAACAACGACTACGAGATCGTGAAGGGGGTTGACCTCAACGGGATGAAGTCAGCCGAGTGCATGCTGCCGTGCCGTCACAACTCTTTCCTCGTTAGCAAGAACGGTTACCAGTTCGATTACAGGGATAACACCCTCACCTTCGACGACGTGCCGGAGGGTTACGATCGTATCCTTATATGCTACGTGTCAAACGTGGACCTGACGGACATCACGAAGATCAACGTTCACCCGTACTTGCAGAAGTACCTGGAAGCTGACATATACTGGCGGATCATCGAGAGAAGGCGTAACGTGCCGATGAACGAGAAGATACGGGCGAAGGCAGAGAAGAACCGTCGTTACAAGGACGCCAAGTTCGAGATGAACTTCAAGAGAGAGGAAATTATTCAAGCGTTACTCAGAGCCTTATGAAAGTGATACAAGATTTCTCGGGGGGAAAGATGAACATGGACATCGACCCCCGCTACATGCCGAAGGGGCAATACCGTGAGGCTCGAAACGTCCGTGTGATAGACACCGATAACGAGAACTCCGGTGTCATCGAGAGCATGGACGGGACGAGAGTGGTCATCGACGAGCCACTGTTCACGGCCGGATCGGTTACCGCCGGCATGTACGAGTACAACAACAAGATATACCTGTTCACCGCCCTCAAGCAAGGCGGTTTTTCTATACTGGAATACGATTCCGTTACCGGCAAGGGAAGCCACGTCCTCGTTGACCAGCTATCCACCTTGCGGGAGGAAGACGGTCTACGCAACACGATATGTTTCCTTCACAACAAGAAGGACGATCAATCGGTGTTCACGCAAGCCTACAATCAAGGTTTCGGGTGGTACGTGCCGTCCAAGGAAGAGATCAAGGACGTGATAGACAACATCGAGGAGACGTGGAAGTTCCTTATCTCCGAGAGGGAGGAAGACATCATCACGTTCAACAACCAGTACATAGGGGTGGGTACCGCCGTGGAGGTCCAAGAGGACACCCCCACCACCCGTTCGGCTCGTGCCTTGTCAGCACCGGTACCACTGGTGAACGAGCAGGAAGGCTCCGGTAATTACTACTGGACGTCCACCGAGTACGACAAGGATCAAGCGTACGTGTACGGTTTCCTCGGGCTTCAACTGGCACCGAAGACCAACCATTACATGTGCGTTGTTATCAAGAGGTTCCGTTTTGACATACCCCCGAAAAAGGGAGACTCGTATGACGGTGGAACGATCTACAAGGTGGACATGGAGAAGATGGAGGCGAGGGCGATGAAGATGCTGCCCACCACCTTCGTTTACGATTCCACCCCGGAGGTACTCACGCAGGACCTTGTCACCCCCTTCAACCTTCAAACGAGGGTGAGCGGGTTCGCCATGCTTAACGACATCATGGTGTTCCACGACTGGATGACCAACGAGCCGGTGGAGATAGACACCAGCAAGACGAGAGGGTACTTCAAGTTTTATGACTGGACGGCGATGAAGCTGGTTAAACGTCCACCTCTCTCCGTTGACGTTGAGATAGCCGAGAAATCGGAGCTGGGGGAGATGCGTAACATCAACCCGTTGTTCGCCGCTCGCTACATTTACGATACCCGTGAGACGTCAGCCATCAGTCCTTATTCCACCTCGACGTCCGAGCTTGATGACGAGGACTCGAAAAAGGTAGAGTACGACATGATGGTAGAGTGTTACGTGTACAAGGACAAGGTCAAGTTCGTTAACTCCTACATGGACCCGGTTTCTGGCGTGAAAACGTACTGGACCTCTCACGAGCTTTCCATGTCGTTACCTAACACCAGTTTCTCGAAGGCTTACTTGAAGTCTTTCAAGACGAGGTCTTTTGACGCAAACGACACGAGCTTTCACTCGGAGGGTGTTATAGCGTTCACGGGTACAACGGATAATTACCTGGACCCGGCGGGGAGGGGGTATTTCACTCACTTCAAGACGAACGCTGATGCTATCGACGTGGTGGGTGACATGTTCATAAACAAGAACGACGGTGGTGACATCAACAAGGCTGGTGATCAAATATATTACGCTAGAACTCATGGTGCATCTGGAAGTAATAACGGGCAGTTGATGCTGTTCGAGTACAACAAGAACGATAACTCCCTGTCAGAGATTCAAGGGTTCGTGGGGGACGGTGACCAGCACGAGGGAGGTTTCTGCATGTCGGATTCTGGAAAGCAAGTGTACGTCGTGTACAAGAGCGAGTTCGCTTACAGTTCCGAGTACGGGAAAGGAGGCACGTTCACTCAAGTGAAATTGAATGACTTCATATCCATAATAAGCAAGCCGAGGGGAGTGAAGATTATATGCGATTCTGACGGTAGCGTCGTGTACGTATCCTGTAACCAGAACTTCGATACCGACAACAAGTACACGCTGGTATCCGAGAACTACGGGAAGAACTTCACCACGGTATCCACCTCCCTCGTCAACGAGTTCATGTGTTGCTCTTCTAACGGGAAGTTCTTCGCCCTCGCCGGCAAGACCGTTGACACCATATACTACTCGAAAGACTCCGGTAAGACGATGTCAAAGGTTACCCCCCAGTACGTGAGTGACCCGCAGAACTATCAAGTGACCGGTATGTCCATGTCCCCTGACGGTAGAACGTTTTACGTGACGGCCATCAACGGTAACACGGCTTACCTTTTCGCCTCGCAGAACTACGGGTTGTCGATAACCAAGATAAACAACTACTCTCACGAGGGAGTGGTGGGGGCGTCAGTTTCTTACGTGCGTGGATCGTACTCGAACGAGACGCTTAACGAGATCAGTAACGCCACCTCCGCCGTGAACGTGACGGTGAACACAGGTAACGAACACGTGGAGAAGATAGAGATACTCATGAAGACGGGGCAGGGGATGTACAAGGTGAAAACCATAGACAAGAAGAAACTGGGGCTGGAAGATAACGTGGACTACACCTACAAGTTCTCTTACTCCGGCAACTACCCCCTAATCCCGATGAAGGACGTGAACAAGTTGTTCGATAACGTCCCCATGATGGCTAGAAGTTGCATGATAATACAGAACTCGCTGCTATTCGGGGGGTACGTTGATGGTTTCGACATAGACACGGACGTGTCCCTGATGGTGGAGATAAACAACTCCCCCACCACTTCCACGACGTACTCTTTAAAGACCGGGACGACTCAAGGTTACGGTATCATCTTCATGGATGACTTCGGGAGGTGTTCACCCGTGCTGGCTCCCGTTGACGTGACCGTTCCAAGGATAAACGCTGACGCCGCTAACATCGGTCGTGTGGCAACCGTTATCGTGAAGGGGAAGGCCCCGTCATGGGCGACCAAGTTCAAGTTCGCCAGACGAAACCCGAAGGTGCTATTCGACGTGATCGACGGTTTCGATAACGCTTACGTGATAAACGGGAAGTTCTACCTGGAAATAACGTCCATGCCGTGGATAGTCCCCACCCCCGGTGACAAGCTAGAACTGGTATCGGAGATGGAGACGATAGCCACCGAGGTATCCACGAAAGGGTACATATTCGAGGTGAAAGACAAGGTGATCGTGCAGGGAGAACCGGGAAAATTATCTGTAACGCTGTCAGACGGTACCAAGGTTGACATGGGAGACCCTGACAAGGTGGACGTTCCCAACGGTCGTTACTTGATTATAGAGCCATCCGCCAAGGAAGGGTACACGGAAGACGACATCCTCAAGAAGGAATCGAGATGGACCACGTCCGTGTTCTACCTTATCATGTACGAGACCAAGGACGATACCGTGGTTTATCAAGAAATACCCGGCATTCATGACGTGGCGGCGGGACTTGCCGGTTCCTACGTCCTAGACAGTGACGGGGACGTGATGATTACCACCGGTCCGGCACGAGAGATAAACAAGTTCTCTAACGGGACGTTGTTCACCACTCTGGGAAGACCGAACGCCATATCGGATAATTACAGCCGGGAGGACAGGTACGCGTCTCTTACCGTGTCAGAGCCGTACGTGGAGGACACGAAAGATAACGGTCTAGCATCGTTCAACCAGTCCCTGATCAATTACACTGATCTTTCCAAGAAATACGGCGAGATAGTGAAGATTGATGACATAGGTTCCGATATAGACGTGTACCAGAGGAACAAGTGCAGCCGGGTGATGTACAAGAAGAATATACTTAATTCCGCCACCGGTAGCCCGATCGTGGCTAAGTCGGAAGACACTTTCGGCGAGCAACAAGAGTACGCCGAGGATTACGGGATGTCTCACTACGAGACCTATTCACGTTACGGCAACTCCCGGTTCTTCGTTGACACGAACACGGGTCAGGTGATACGGAAGAGTATCAACGGGTTGTTCCCCGTCAGTTCTTACGGCATGCTTAACTATTTCCACGACAAGTTAACCACGAGCGGGGTGAAGTGTGGCGCTTACGATCCAAAGACATCCTCGTACATCGTGGGGATGAAAGATTGTTGCGTGAACTTCATGGAGCCGGTTGACGGGTGGACGTCATTCTACGACATGGCGCCTGACCTCATGGCTAGAGCCGGCGCTTACTGTTTCTCCACGAGGGATACCATCATAAGAAGGATGGGAGGGGAACCGGGATACCAGAACCTGTTACTGGGCAAGACCGTCACGAGCAAGATTCACATGGTGAACAACGAGTACATGGATTCAAACAAGGTGTATAATAGCATTGTAATGGAATCCAACACCCCACCCTCCACCACCACGTTCAAGACGTTTGACTTGGAGAGAACGATAGATCAATCTTACTTCAAGAAGAAGGAGAACTTGCTAGAATCGTTCATCCCGAAGGCGGAAGGCACGTCTCAACCGGTATTGCTTTACGTGGCGGCTGGAGACGAGGAGGCTCTTGACACTTTCAGGACTTACACGGCGAACCTCGTGGATACCGGGCTTGACGTGTTCAAGGACGGGGAAAAAGTATCTTGCATCAAGGAGATAAACGATGACGAGATAACTCTTGAAGACCCGGTGAATATCAAGGAAGGTCAGGTGCTTTACGTCAAGGTTGATGACGGGGTTAACGGTGACGCTATCAGGGGGAAATATCTCGAAATAATTTCGCACTTTAGCGTTGACAAAGAGAAGTTACTCGTTAAATCAATACAACTAGATATAGATGAATCGAAAATTTAAAATTAGGAATTACGAACCGTCCGATCATGCCATGATAAGCGAATGGTGGGAAGAGTGGGGGTGGAAGCCAGTACCCCCATCCTTCCTTCCATCTTCTGGCTGTATCGTGGAAGACGATGAAGGCCCGTTGTACGTGGCTTTCGTGTACATGACAGGAACGGGAATATGCTGGCTAGAATGGTTATTGACAAGCAAGAAGATCGACGTTTCCCGGAAGAGGGGGGCGAAAGAGTTCTTGGTTGAAGAGTTAGAATCCATGCTGCGGGCAACGGGCGTGGAAGCGATATTTACCACTTCTAACGATGCCGGTCTCGTGAACGGCCTCAAGAAATGTGGTTTCGAGATTAGTGACACGAACATGGTTCAAATGATTAAAATTTTAAAGTGATGGCAGCAGCGACATCTATCATCCTTGCCGGAACGGCGCTAGCATCAACGGGTTTAGGGGTAGCCAAGTCCGTGAAAGAGGCGAAACAGGCGAGAGAAGCGAAGAAGAACATTGACAACTACCAGCGTCAAGAGATAGATTTCAACAACTATCTCATGGCGGTAGACACTCCAACCGACCAGTACGTTCAACAATTGAAGAGGGTACAGCAAGAGTCGGCTAACTATTCAGAACAGGCATCCTCTGCCGGGGCGAGGGGGTTGTCCTTACTTCCCGGCATACAGGAGCAGACTTACGCTCAAGAGGAACAACTGGCGGCTAACTTCCAGAACCAGTTGTACGAGTTACAGAAACAGCAAGCCATCATGGCGGCTGAACAGGAGAACAGGGAGTTCCAGGCTAGAGAGAACCGTGAACAACGGGAACTTGCCGGGTACGGTGCCTTGTACGAGGCAGGAAGGCAGGGGCAATACGCCGGGATGACAGAGGCGTTAGGCGGTTTACAATCAATAGGTGGGATGTTATCAGGTCTTGACTTGACCAGGAGGAAGAACGTTGACCCCATGACGTCAACAGGTTCACTAGGTATAGGACAGCTAGGTAACTTTACTAGCACCGGTACACCAGTAACATCAGTTATGCCACCCCAACCAACGTTAAAATTGAAGTAACATGGCGAATCAATATACAGGAGAGGCTTACATGGGAGTGAAACCCATCGAGGCCGATTTCGGGCAAACTGCGATGAATTCCCTTAACATGGGGATGCAACTAAAAGCTATGGAGCTTGAGCAAGAAAGATTGTATGCCAAACAAGCGAAAGAGGCTCAAGATGAATTACAAGCCAACTTGAAGGAATTTGACAAGCTGGCTACCGGTGCGCTAGACCTTCAACCACAGGCTTTCGACAGGGACAGTATAGCGATATTGATGGAGCATACCCAGAACGAGATAGCTGACATGAGGAGGGAACTTGCGAACCCGCTTATCACCCCCACTCGCAAGTCAGAGATAATGGTAAAGATCGGTGACATGAAGAACAAGGCCGCATCTTACACCAACCAGATGAAAGATTTTCAAGGGTTTCTTGAAGACCTTGCAAAGACGGGGAAGGGGGGTATAGATGAAGTCATGAACGCCGATCTGGTAAACGACATAGGATACGCTATCATGTCTGCCGGGGAGAATGGTGTTAAACAGAAAAGCACCGGTATTTACAGTATTGGAGATAGTATTGACATGTGGTATCAAAACGGGATGTTAAACTACACCATATACGATAGAAAGGGTAGGCCGATAGCGACAGGTTCTCCATCGGAGTTGAAGGCTAAATTGTCTAGTAAATTAAAACCTTACGTTGACTTGCAAGGTATGCTGGATGATGGTGCGAAGGCGGTGGGTGATTCAGTGATAAGAAATTTCGTGAGAAATCCCGATGGGACGATAACGAATATAGAGACCAGTAATATAGAGGACATAAGAACACGTGCCGGAGAGGCTTGGGACATGAGGTTCGGCAATAACTACGACAACGACCCGTTCATGCGCAAGGGGGTGAAAGAAGGAAGGTGGAACACGCCTGGAGAGGCTAGAGCGTATTACGTTAACGCCGTGGCGATGGCTGCCGACAAGAATGTCAAGAGATCGTTGCAGAAAGACCCGAGCTACCAGGGTTACGGGGGTGGTTCTCGTGACAACCGTTTCATTGAACCGGTCATGGACGCCATCCCCAACGCCTTTAACGGGCATAAGGAGGCGATTCAAATGTTCGTCGGGAATAAATCATCAGCCTACATTGATGATAACGGAGTGAACAGGAAGGCTCAACTGAACGACATCACGGCGAAGGGAGACATCACCACGTTCCACTTCCTTGGAGAGGGCAAGAAGAAACAGGGTCGTCCGGTTAATTTCGATCAACCGTTCACGATTAATTTTGATGCTAACGACCCGTCTAGCGTGAAGAGGGCTTACGATATACTGGCTAATTACTATAATTCAGGCGCTCAAACCAAGGAGAAAATCCTTGACATTGACTTGAGAGACTGGTACAATTATAACGTCTCCCCCCGTGTCGAACCGGTAGCGGGGAGGGATGAAAACAAGAACCCGGTTTATAACAGGATGCGCCCGGTTGTTTCCAGGTTGCAAGAGCTAGCGTCCACCACGTTATCATCTCCTGAAAGCTATAAACCCGATGATTTCGTCAAAAACGTGGAAGATATTATAGCTGGAGCCAAGAGTTCAGGAGTAATATCTATTGAATCAAGAAGGAGTAACGGTGGTTTATGGTCTGGTTACATGGGTGATTATCTAGTGATAAAAGACCCAGCAACTGGAAACGAGATAGCGAAGATCAATCTTAGTACCGCAAAATCTGCCGCAGAACAATTGAACTCGGCGTTAAACCAGTTAACAGGCATATACACGAGAGGTAGTTACGGCATGGAGACAAACCCGAATTTTTACAGGTACAGGAATAACACCGGTACCATGATCGCACCTAGCGCTCCCGGTGTTAAAAGAGATGTTAACGATTTCGTGAATGGATTAAAATAGATGACCATGAATGACGGAAGAAAAGTTGATAAGTCATTGTACAAGGATATACTCGTGGATATAGCCACGTATCAAGGCATGGACGCTTCTGGAATAACGGACACGGACGTTGACGATATATGGGAGTCAACTGGTGGTGATCCCACGAGATTGATGGAGAAAATATCAATCAATCTAGGTGGAACAGCCGGGGATGTTACCGAGGATACCATGAATAACTTGTTTGACAAGTACAACGTCGTGGACCCTAATTACACCAAGTCAATGATGGATTACATGACGGATGATGTCAAGAAAAGTTTACTCCCGGAAGGATACGACGAGAGGCAGGAATTCCGTCTTGACACTTCCATACGATCCGTGGAAGACTGGTACAAGTCGAAAGGAGAACTTACCCCCTTCCAGAAGAACGAGCTATTCACCGAGAGGGTAACGAGGAAATCAATACAACTGGGAGAGGGGGGTGAAAACGAGTTAAACGAGTACGCAAGGAGAGTGGCTGATAGTGTCGGCATGGTTTATGACCCGGACTCGAAGACGTACGTCGTGCCTAGAGAAGAGCTTGAAAGGTACGGGGTGATGCTAGAGGGAACTTACATGGACCCGAGGGATGCCGATTACCTCGCTCCTGACATAGACCAGATGTACAAGAAATTGAACAAGGTGTCGGCGGAAACGAGTGCCGTGTACGAGGAAACTTCCGGTGAACGTGCCAAGAAGAGAGCGGAGACCGCTAACAAGGCGGTGGCGATAGGTGCTGGACTTCCGGGGGCGGGAGGTATAGCCGCACTTGCCATGTTACAGAAAGAGGGTGCCTCCATGAACGCCGCCCAGTTGTTCAATGACATGACGAGAAAGAATCTGGACCTAGCCAAGAAGTTAAAAGAGGGAGGTAACCAGTTTTTGAGCGGGGCCAAGGAAGGTATCGTTGATCATTTCTCCGCAATAGCCATGACCATGAGTAACGTGGGAAGGGATAGCAAGATGAAAGAGGTTAACGATAAACTCGGTGACATATATAACAGGGTGTTACAGGATCATCCAGAGTTGAGATCGAACACCTCTTACCTGTCCTCTGATGGAGAGGTTATCCCTCCCGACACGATGATGGAATCTTCTGTCAAGGAAGCGAAACTTAACGACGTGGTATCTAGTATAGCCATGCAAGAGATGACACCGGAAGAGTTAAACTTGCTAGAATCTTTCTCCGTGAACGCAAGGTCGCTAGAAGTACTTGGAGAACAAACTGGACAATGGTTTGACATCGGGAAGATGACCGGGGAGTCTGTCGGGTTCATGGTAGAGTTCGCCATGTCAGGTGCCGTGACGGGAGGGGTAAGAACGGCTTTAACATCTGGTGCTAGCAAGTTGTTGTCGAAAGCAACGGCCACCAATCTTGTTAAAACCATATCTTCCAGCTCTCTAGCCAAGACAGTTTCCGGTGCGGCGTCAAAGGTGGCTAGCACCAAAATAGCGTCAGGTGCCGGGAAGTTGTCGTCAAGAGTCGCTAAAAGCGCTTTCGACTCGTCCGTTCAGGTTCTCGCTCAACCCACGTTTTATTCTCGTGTTAGTAACGACGTGGCGAACGGCATGCCTGTAAACGAGGCGCTATTCAATAATTACTACGACCTCGTGATCGAGAATTTCACGGAAAGAATTTTCGTGGGGAAAGCTCCAAAAGCTACCGGTGTACGGGGTGGGGGCAACTTGTTAAAGAGAGGGTTTGACCAGTTCATGTATCGTGGAGGTTACGCCGGTTACGGTCAAAGAGGATTCTCCGGGTGGGTTGCCGGGACGATAGGAGAGATGGGAGAGGAAAAGGTTGGAGACTTGATAAGGGGCGGTTTCACGGCGATAGACAGGGGAGAGTCAGGGTATCTCACCAGAGAGATATACAAGCCAGAAGACTTGAACATGGTGTACTCGATAGGGTTAATGTCGCTTGGATTCGGGGCCGTCGGGTTGGGTGTTAACGCCATAAGTAAACAACCCAGCATGGGAAAGACTCTTTACAAGTCTGATTCTTACGGGAAGAAGTTACCTTCTGCCTTGAAGGAGAAGATAGATAACCTAATGAATGACGGTACTTTAACGCTAGAAAGACGTCACGAGGCGATAGCCAACGAGATAAACTCTGCGATAGACGGGTATTATGACGAGGCAACGAAAGGTGGGGAGGTGGTGAAGAAGAGAAAAGACCTTGCCCATGATGCCATAAAATATTTCCAGTACACTTCCATGTACAAGAACATGGAACTGGTTGAAAATTACAACGAGATCATGGATGACAAGAATTTCCAGGCGGAAGGAGACAAGTTTATCCTTGATGGTAAAGAAGTTACCGCCACTGAAAACGTGGTGGAAGAAGGTAAGATAGAAGTGGAGGATGCGGAAGGTAACGTGTCGGTGGTCGATTACGATGCCCTCACCCCCATCCAAGAAAATAATGTTGAACAAGGTAAAATTAAGCAAGATGCCAGCGAAACTAGAGAGGTGCGTTCGGAAGGTGAAGGCACAGAACAGCAAGTCAGGAAAGAAAGTGAACCCGTGGGCGGTGTGTCAGAAGTCGACGGGACTGAAAGTACACTCCAGCAACAAGAAGAGAAAGTAAGCAAGACCCCCCTCCTCGACAAGTTACCGATGAACGAGGCGGTTGACTGGTACTCGAAGAACAAGAATTCCAGTGGTGTTTTCGCCAAGGATATGGCATGGGCGAGGGTTAAAGCAAGTGACGCTTACAAGGCGTTATCTAAAGAAGAGAAGAGACAAGCTAACAAGGAATTCAACGAGAACCATGATCTCGTCCTTGGAGATAACTCTCCTTACATAAAGAGGCCCTCTGGTGTTAGTAATATCACTCCAAAAGATAACCTTGGCAGGATCAAGACTAAGGTTAACAGGATAGCGTCTAGCGCTTACACCAAGGGAGCTTCTGACTTGAAGGGAAAGATTCGTCAGGTGCGTGAAGCGATAAAGGGGAGCGAGAAGTTGTTGTCTCAATCCCAGTACAAGTCGATAATGTCGAGCTTGTCGAGGGGGATAAATAGTAGGGCGCAATTCGAGTCGTTGATCAATAAAATTAACAAGTACGTTACCGATCAACAGGCAAAGTTCGCCGTGGAGGAAAGAGAGTCTAACGTCAATAAAGCTAGATCGAAAGTTAACAAGTCTTCTTTAAGTCAAGAGAGGAAAGAAAAAGTTAACAGGCTCCTTGACATGGACCCTGGAAAGATGTCACAGGAAGACTTGGCCCTTCGTGATGATATAATATCAGACATAATAGATGGCAGGTTTTCCGAGACTACTGATTACCTTATAGACAGGTACCCGGAGGAAGTTTCTAATGAAACGGTCAAGGGATGGAACTTGAATTCCGTGAGAAAATACATATCAAATATAGGTGATCGACTTGACGTGATAAGAGAGAACCTAGTGGATATGCCAACGTTCAACGAGGTTAACAAGTACATGAGGTCGTTAACCAACATACGTAACAAGGTAGCAAGGATGGCCTCGGAAGGGGCTATCACGCCGGAAGAGGTCACTATGATAGGGGACATGATTGACGAGTTCATGAATGGTGACATGGGCCTGAATAACGTGTCCAAGAAAGTGAGGGAAGGTATAGAACAACAAGTGAACATGGAGCTTGATGACGCCACGTTACTACACCCGACCGGTGGGAGTCCACTCTCCTACATGGTTGACATCATGGACCAGAATCGTTCCAATATCCCCACCCTAACCAACGCTCAATTATCAAGGATGTATAACTCATTGTATAACTTGAACAACGGTTACACCACTAGAGAACTCGCCAAGGCGATGGAAGACTTGATCCGTCATGATGTCAAGGGCAGCATGGAGGGGGATAACGGCATCGTGGCAAAAGTGAAAAGGGCGGCTGATTCCAGGAAGTTCAAGAAGTTCAGGCAAGACTCCGAGAGACTTAGGGCGGCACTCGGGATTCGTGACTTGAACACGGCAGAGTACCTGTTATGGACGAGGGATGGCACGCCGATATACGATAATATAGTTGCCAAGTACATGGAGCCGGCTACCGTTAGGGCGCACGTGGAACAGGCGAAATTGCTTGAACCTTGGAACGATGCCCTTAACAAGTTCATGAACAAGTACACTATTAACGCCCGGGGCAGGCTTCATAATTACAACATATTCACGTCAAGGAAAGGTATAAACCTTAGAAACCTCGCCGCCATGTTGATGAAGGAGCTTGATTACCAGACCAACACGATAGGAGACACGATCGAAACGGTAGACGTTGGGGAACGGTCATATTTCAAGTACCTGTACGAGAAGGCGGTCAAGGAAACACCAATGGAAGCTGCCGACATGAAAGGGGCGCTTCAATACTACGTTTATCACGAGAGCGGACCCATGCAAGGGGCTGTTGACGTGGAGGCCACGTTGAAGAATCTAGGGGAAGACGAGGTATCCGTTCGTCGTTTGATGGGAGCCGCCCGTCAAGTTCTTGATAACTTGAAAGAGATCAACATGGCCAACGCATCATTCCGTGGGACGAATCCCAAGTTCTACGAGTCAAATTATTTCCCGTCAAGAGTCAGGGGTGGGAGAATGGATTTAAGCTCGATAGATGCCCTCGAACAGATGACGAAGGATAATTACAACGGTAACATCCCCTCCCCCACGGCAGTACACGCTCGTAGGGGTGGAATACATTCTATTGACTACAACCTCGCTAATGTCATAACTAAAACCGTGGAAGAGGCAACGCTAGACTTCTACGTGGTGCATCCTTACAACGGCGTGGTTAACGCTTTTAATGACGAGATAAGGGGGAAGGAGTTGAGAGATAATCCTGATGCTAGGATGATCCTTCAAGAATGGCTCCGTACCATAAAGAACAGGGTGGTGAGCGCTTATCATCTTGATAACCTGAACAACGGGATGGGTAACATGTGGAACAAGTTGAATCAAGAGATAACTAGCGCCGCACGTGTTACCTTGCTTGTTAACGTCCCCAAGATGGCTACCGAGATGGTAACCAACATCGGTGGTGCTATCATAAGTGATGGTATTAGCGTCAACCCGGTAACAATGATAAAGAACGTGTTCCAGTTAAGAAACATGAGGGACGCTTTCGAGTACTACGGTTTACCGGAAACTTCTACCGTTTCCAAGTTGAGCGAGTTGACACGAGAGTCTTACGGTAAGAAGAAGAGCCTGAACGAGAAAGTTGTTGACTATTGGATCAGAACCCCGGATATAATAACCTCGTCCAACATGTACATGAGGATATTTAACAAGAGGTTCAAGGAGTTGAACGGCGAGGACTGGGACGGTGACAAGTGGCAAGCTGATGTTAAATACAGGAAGGCAACGAGAGAGGCGTTTAGGGTGGCACATCTTGATGCCGTGAAGAGAACGCAGGAATCTTTCTCCACGATATTGCCTGTCTCTCAGGCTCACGAGACGAGGGCGCTACCATTCTGGGTATCTAATATCATAGGGATCGGTAAGAAAAACATATCAAGGGAAAGTATTAACGGTAGATGGATAGGGTTCATGTTATCATTCGCCATAAAAGAGGTAGAGATGATGGGTATAGGTTGGAGGAAAATGATAGCGGGAGCCAAGGACGGCAACGCCAAATTATTTAATGACGGGTTCACCATGCTAATTAGCCGGTTAGTACGAAGTCAAGGATACAATATCACCAAGCCAGCAATATCAACGTACATGGGATACTTGCTCGCCACGGGTGGGGATGGAGACGAGGAGGAAGTGGCAAATCAGATAGTGGACAAGATGTTGAGAAACGGTAGCACGGGATTGGCTGGAATGTTCTTCGGTAGGTACTCGATGGCGGCTAACCTGGCACACTCGTTCTTCTTGGGGGCGGCAAAATACTCCATGAACGAGGGGTATATAGATTCTGAAACTTACGACTTGATCGAGAGAGGATCGGGATACATCAGCTACGCAAGAGGACAGACTCCACTAAGCATGAACGGTTTCCAGTTAATACAAGAGATTCTTCCGGCTATCGGTATATTCGTGAATACTATTGGTAACAATATAGGGAACATGGCGGATATATACCAGAGGGCGCAAGATAACGAACCGTTATCCGAGAGTCAACAAGATGCCGTTCGGATGGCTGCGGACTTTTTCGAGTTAATGACTTTCATTATCCCGAACGTGTTGACGGCTAACGTCAGAACCGCTCTAAGAGACGAGGCGTCATTCCTTAGGAGACAGGATGCCGATGACAAGAGATGGAATGACACGGGTAACGCTTTCAAGTCCAACGGGCTTGCATGGTAACCATTTATTACGTACATTTATAACGAAAATAGAAGCTTATGGCGAGAAACACGAAAACGACATCAGTTCGCAGACCCATAATGAGGCCGGCAACTGCATCAAGAAAGATTACATGGGATGGTAAACCTAGAAGAAGTAGCAAGAAGAAATGAAATCTACGGTTAGACTTATAAAATTGGCTCCGATCCTGTTAAACATGTATGTAGCGATAGTTCTTACGCTATCACTCATGGATGTGGAGGTGGTGTCTTTTGATTATGTTTTAGGACATTCCGTTTACGTGGACATTATGCTATGGCATTTGTCGAAACGATTTAGATTTTGTTCATGGCACAGGGTATTAATAATCAACTTACTAATACAATGTGGCGTACAATTAATTGATGTATTATCAAATTACACGATTGAGTTCTGGACATTATTGAGTATTGCTTCGGTATCTGTTGTAGTATCAGCCGTAACTTCAACCATTTTATATTTCAAACATGGGTGCTGTAAAATTGACGAATCTAAGTAGATTGTTCAGGCACTTCGCCGACATGATTGGTAATGGTTATTGTGACAACATCACGGAGGATGATATAGGTGCAATGACCGAGGTACTTAAACCATACCTCAACGTTAAAGTAAATTATGAGCAAGCGAAGAAGATCACTGGTAAGACTGACAGTGCGTTTAACAGTAAAATATCAAGATGTGGACTCAAGCCAACGAAAGAAAGGCTTTATCTCTACATTGACATGCTTAAAATCAAACACAAGAAAGTTTGAGTGGTTAGTTGGTTTCATATTGGTAATTATCAAGTATGCCCACCCCCACCAAGGGTGGGTATCTTTTTTATTCCCCGATATGTAGAATGTGAATATCGGCTGATTATCAGTCGCCATGCAAATTTGCAGGGCGGTATATATTTGGTGTATCATTGTATATATCAAGATAAGTCATTGATACTCACGGTGCGTCGTGTTTCACTACGCCCGATATGGGAATTCCCATATCGCTTGATTATCAGCCGAAGTCGGGATTCCGACCACGTGTTATTCCCGAAACGGTTTTACCCGCTTCGGAAAGGGTGTCGTGATTCGATACACCCCTCCCTCGTGATTCCCGATGCAGGGGTCTCGATAAACATTAGTCCCTTGTCTGCCGTCGTGATAACCGACGTTAGATACCTGACCTCATAAATTCTGAGGGTAGCTGACATTACTGGTGGGGAGGGGAGGTGTACCCCGTTTCAGGGTATACTGTGAAATAAAGTATACCACACTATTTTAACTAATTTTAGCTTTTACTGATTATCAATAAGTTACGATAAAAACGGGAATTCCCGTTTTTATAAAATAGTGTGATTCAGTTAGTAACAATACATATATATTTTTTAATCTAAAAATTAGGTGAATATAAATATAATTCATATATTTGTGCAGATTAATTAATATATAAAACATGAAGACAAATGTTACAATGAAATCGAAAGACAGGGAATTATTCGGTGTCGTGATAAAGCAAGACACGAAGAATAGTTTTTTATCCCTCACCGATCTTCAAGAAGCATACGCAGTCGGTAGGTTGAATGAAGGATGGAAGGATAAAAGAGTTAACGAGGTGTTATCTTCTAGGGATAATGCAGAAAGAATGTACTACATCCTAGAGAGAAGGAACATGACAAAGGGGATGGGATACCACGAGTTCATGAATATGGTAGAAGAGAAAACTCTTGTTAAAACATTGAAGTATTGTGGTGCTTATAAAACTACCGGGGGGAGGGAGAATAAAAAAGTTACATGTGATCCTTATATATGGGTACTTGTCGCTATGGAGATGAATCCAAAATTGTACGCTCTAGTGATAGATTGGTTGACAGATTCGTTAATCATTAATAGAATAGAAGTAGGTAATACGTACAATATTATATCTCGTGCTGCAAGTAAATTTAAGGATGTAGATTACGTGGTAATAGCCAAGGCATTGAATCATATAGTTTTTGGCAAACATGAAACATTGCTCCGAAACAATGCCACTAAAGAACAACTCAAAGAACTTGAGGATTTACAGAAAAAATTAGCATTTGCCATTGATATGGGATATGTCAAATCGTTTTCTGAATTAAGGAACGAGATGCTTAGAATATACGATGCTAAATATGGAACTCGTTTTGCAACACCAAAAATTAAATAAAATGGAAACGTACAAAGTATTTATAGATTATGTAGAAGGATCGGGAGAAGTTGAATGGAATTGTCCTCATATCCTCCTCCCCCACCCCGTGGTTACATCCTGTACTTGCTATCGAGATGCTTATGAGTGGGGGGGGTGCAAAAGCTAAGATGTGGGTGTATAATAATTCTGATATGTTATCAAAAATAAAATAGTATGAACGAGATTATTAAAATTACAGAAGTGGATGGAGGACAATCTGTATTACTTGCAGAATTATTAAATGAACTTATACATGATTTACGTCCATCTTTATTAGGAGATATTGAAATTGAAGATGATGTAATATCTTGTGGAGGCGCATATTTCAATGATGTTGATATTTTGAATATGATTATTGAATACTCATCAAAATATCATACAAAAAAAATGCTCCCATTATTAGATATTATATATCATTTAGTTCCTTATTTATGTGAAGCAATTAGGGCAGACATTTACTATTGGTCTAGGGTTTATACGGAAACTAAAGATATTACGAGAACTTATCTTGTATATGATGAATTGAGTAAATTCACAAAAATAGGTAGATCGAATGACCCATATCAAAGATTTAATATCTTAAAATGCTCTAATCCTAGGATAAAACTACTAGCCATTGCGGATACAGATATTGAACTAAATCTTCATACTATGTTTAAAGACAAATTGGTAAAAGGAGAGTGGTATAACTTATCTAATGAAGATATAAATAAAATCATAGAAGATTTTAAATTTAAAAAGGTAAAATAGTAGCTCATTCAATAGGAAAGAAAGATGAAAGCGCTAACGATTAAACAGCCGTGGGCATCGTTGATAGTCCACGGGATTAAAGACATCGAGAACCGGACGTGGAGAACGGATTATCGTGGCCCGTTATTGATTCATGCCTCCAAGACGATATACGGTGGCAACCTGAAAGGGTTTCTCAATAAAGAACAGTTGGAAGCGGTAGGAGAAGGGTACGATGAAGTGGTGAGAGAGCAATTGACTCACGTGGGAGCTATCATCGGGAGGGTTGATATTGTTGATTGCGTGGTAGACCACGAGTCGGTGTGGGCAGAACATGATGACGAGATATTTAATGTCTTATCCCCCACCTTCCCCCTTCCCAAGAAGCGTGTCGTGTACAACTGGGTACTGGCTAACCCGGTGCAGTTCGTTAAACCCATCCCCTGCCCCGGCAAGTTATCCCTATGGGATTACGATTTGATCGACAGGATAGACGGGGAGACACGCCCGGTTTGTAATTGTAGTGTTAACAGGAACGAGGATGAACACGTTATCAGGCTCGCCGATCGTTTCGAATGCAGGTTCTGTGGAGGGGAATGGTACAAATGAAAAAAGATAATTGTATAGTAAATTACATCGTATTTTAATTAAAATGCTTGGCTTTTAGTTTAAATATTCGTATATTCGCATCATGTTAAACGCCTATAAATATCGACTACATCCCACGAGGGAACAATCAGAGTTCTTTAACAAGAGCTTCGGGTGCGTTCGTTTTATCTATAACTGGGGTTTGCAGAAGAGAATAGAGGCGTACGCGAAGGACAAGGGAAGAATATCGTACGTGCAATTATGCGCCATGTTAACCGAATTGAAAAAAGAAGAACAGTACTCGTGGTTGAGAGAGGTGAGTACCGAGTGCCTACAACAGGCGTTGAGGAATCTCGATGCCGCTTTTACCAGGTTTTTCAGGGAGAAGAAAGGGTTCCCTAGGTTCAAGTCGAAGAGTAGATCGAGGCAGTCATACAAGGCCATACTATCGGTTCACGTGGACCAAGAAAGGAGAAGGATCAAACTGCCTAAAATTGGATGGGTAAAGTACGGTAACAACAGGAAGTTTGAAGGAGACGTGAGATCGGTAACAGTTAGCGTGACTCCTTCGGGTAAATACCATGTTAGCGTGCTTGTTGATGACGGCAAGGAACTACCTGAAAAATTACCGGTAACTTTCGATACCACGATAGGTATTGACATGGGTATAAAAGATTTTGCCGTGTGTTCTAACGGTGACACGTACGAGAACCCGAGATATTTAATTAAAGCCGAACAGAGATTGAGAACCCTGCAAAAACGGTTGTCACGGAAGAAGAAGGGAAGTAACCGTAGAAACAGGGCAAGAATGATACTTGCTAGACAGCATGAAAAGGTAGCCAACCGCAGGCAGGATTATCTTCACAAGATAAGCACTAAAATTGTACGCGAGAACCAAGCGATCGTCGTGGAAGATTTAAACACGAAAGGGATGATGAAAAACCATCGTCTCTCCAAGGCGATAGGAGCTTGCGGTTGGTCTACGTTTTTCAAGATGCTTGAATACAAGTGCGAGAGACAGGGTAAAACGTTTATCAGGATAGGAAGGTTCGATCCTTCGTCTAAAATGTGTTCTTGTGGACACGTTTACAGGGGACTGAAACTTTCAGAAAGAGAATGGGTATGCCCTAACTGCGGATCGGTGAATGACCGTGACTTGCTCGCCGCTTGTAACATCAAGCGTTTTGGATTACAAGAACAGAATTTATTGTTTGTAAATAAACCCGTGGCACACGGGGGTTCGGACGTGGAGGTTCCAACTATGGATGACCGTCAAGAGATTGACCTAAAAAGTAGCGTTCCAGTGAAGCGTCAATACATAAAAGTATAATATTATGAGTAAGTGCCTGAAGAAGTTTGAGTACACGAGGATATATTGTGAGGTTGATCACAATGAACTAGATATGATGGGAGAAGCGGGATGGGAGCTAGTTGCTATCGAGCTATCCAAGTCTGTAGGTCTTCCCACCCTGTGGTTCAAGAGAGAGAAACAAGAAGTTAAATACGAAAACGTGGTAAGTTATGGTGGATTTCAAGTATGATATAGTAAGGAACATGAAACAACGGGTGAGAACCCCGCAGTTTCTTAACAGGGTGATCAACGTGTACGACTTCACCACCCTGTTCTCAAGGTTAATGATGTACCGAAGGGCCAAGAGTTCACTGGTACAACCGAAAAAGGAGGGGGAGGAAGAGACGACGTACAACATGTATAATTCCATGTTCATAAGAATCAAGGAAAAGAACAAGTTGAACGACAGGAAGATGAAAAGAATACTCAAACGATTCTACAACATCTCCCCCACCGCCACGATTGACGTGATGCACACCTGCATGGAATACCTGTCATTCCTTGAAGGTTCCATTCCTAGAGATTTGTTCGAGGGAAACCTAGACAAGAGGAAATACATTGATCAATACTTCAACAAGATAGAAGAATTCATAAACGAGAAATAGGGATAGATATTATAAGTTGTTAATTTGTCGCACCTGATTACTTGATAGTCAGGTGCTTTTGTTTATTATGCAAAGTAATTGAACCCCGATCTACCTTCCCGTAACTTTATCGAGATAAAATATTCGTTTAACCAAAAAAACTCATTTTTATGGGAAGTGAAAAGATTTTCATGTTCGGTGAACCCTCTACCGGTGGGCGTGCCGATCTTACCGCCATTTTACCGGCGTTAATGAACAACAACAAGGGTATTGACCCCAACATCTTGGCCATGCTTGGCAACCGTGACGGGAACGGTCGTGACGGGTTCGGCAACGACTTCTTCGCCATCTTGTTACTGTTTATCTTGATGGGATGGGGTGGAAATAATAACGGTGGATTCTTCGGAAACCGTGGTAATGGCGGGGGAGAGGGATTAAACATCCTGAACAACGACTCCACTCGTGAACTGTTGATGTCAGCTATCCAAGGTAACGGAAACGCTATCAGTCAGTTGTCAACTCAACTAGGATGTACTACCGGGCAAATCCAAGACGGTATCAACACCTTGAACATGAGCTTGTGCAACGTGGGTAACCAAGTTGGTATGAGCGGTCAACAGGTTATCAACGCTATCCAAGCCGGGAACTGCACGCTTGCAAACCAGATCGCCTCATGTTGCTGCGATGTTCGTACCGCTATCGAGCGTCAAGGTTACGAGAGCCAGCTAGCGACCGTGAACCAGACGAACACGTTGCAGAACACGATGAACCAAAACTTCATCGCTTTGAACAATGCAGAGCGTGATAATTTCCAAATGCTTGGTGCTAAGATAGATAGCCAAACTTCTTTGATCCAAGATAAATTCTGTCAGTTGGAAATGAGAGAGATGCAAAATCGTATAAACACGTTACAACAAGAGAAAACCGCTCTTGAAACGTCTGCGTTATTGCAACAACAGACTCAGAACTTGGTTGGTCAGTTAAAAACTCCATGCCCTGTGCCTGCGTACCTGACCTGTCCGCCTAACATGCCTTACGGATATAACCCTTATGGTGTTGGGTATGCAAATGATGGTTGTGGTTGCGGTTGCTAATCATGATCGGTTAAACTAGAGTTCTTTGACTTGTTGATAAGATTTTTGTAATCGGATAAGAACATCCATTCGAATCCTTTATGATGGTGTAATTTTCCTCTACAACATTGTAGTACAGAACTATGTGTGAATCCATGTCTAGTTGCCTCCATTATGGATGGAAACGTGTTAATCAGCTCTCCATTCATGATTTGAACTACTGGCATACTCTTTGGAGTGTTATATTTACCTTTTTTAGATAAACTTATTCTACTCCTAGTGATAGGGTTATTCATATTTATCGTGTTCGTACACCATCTTAGATTTGAAACATGGTTGTTCATAGGGTTACCATCTATGTGGTCTATGGAGGGGTAATTGTTGGGATTTTCTATGAAAGCACAGGCAACTAACCTGTGTACGGTAATAGCCTTCCTGATACGATTCTTGCACAAATGTGCAGTATATGTTTGGTATATAGATGATTTTCTCTTTGCATTTTTAATATTCAAAGACATTATAGACGGACGAATGATTCTATTGCTTTTATCGCTGTTAGGAACTTCCCTCCCCAACGACATGACTCTTCCAAAATTGGACACCATGTAGCAACCTTCATAACCGGCTACATCCTTCCACATTTCACCTTCCAAGGTGATACTTTTTAAAAACTCTTCATTAGTCATTTTATCTGTTTTTAAAGTGACACTGGCAGTAAAAAAAAGAATGGGAAGGAGGCCAGAAAACTCCTTATCAACAAGTTAATTACTCTTGTCTATCCCGGTGCAAATGTAACAATTAATTTAAAATAAATTATGTACCCGATGAATTATTATTACGGACCTTATTTTAGAAGACCAGTACAGAGACTGGATCAAGGAGGAATTCCGGCGATAAGAAGTGTCGCCGTGACAACCGACGCTACTAACAGCGAGGTTATTTATAACATTAGTCCGTGTCAGTTTCGCTCCCTCCCCAAGACAGGGATACTGTTATTGAATATAGCTCATTCCCCGGCGGCTGGATCGGAAGGATACCCGGTTTCGATTGCCACTACTCCCGCTAATAGCACGACAACCACGTCATCCAAGACGCCGTTAATAAACGGTTCAGGAGACCAGATGTTATCTAGCGAGATAACGCAAGGGAATCGCTACTTGATCTTTTACGACAAGTGTAACGGCACGTTCCAGACTATTAACCACATAGTACCGCCAACGGCTGCCGCTAGTAACAGTGGAGAGTGATTGAACATTAAATTTAGAAACAATGCAATTCAAGGATTTACAGAAATCGTATCAAGTCTATATCCTGTACAAGGGAGAGAAAATTAGACACAAGATGGGGACGGTGGTGAGTATCGCCAACCCTAGGTTCCAACCGTTACAGCCGGGACAATTATCTTACCAGCAACCGCAGGACAAGATAGTTGACTTGGAAGTTTCAGTGGATGGAGTTAGTTCAACGTTCGTGGTGAGGGAGAACATGACGGTAGAAGTTAGAAATGACATTACCATATCGTGTGACAGGGACCCGATCCTTAACGAGATCAACGCCATCATGAGAAATAGTAATGACATTCTGAATAGCGTGGACAAGCACAAGTCCATACTGGAAGATTGCGAGCAAATAGTCAAGGATTTGAACCCCGTCCTTGCCGTTGACAAGAGTCGTGACGAGAAGATCGCCAACCTTGAAAAATCGGTAAGTGGCATTAATGACAGTATAGAGGGCTTGAAAGAGTTGATACTTGGATTGAATAAAAAAGAATAGACATGGTAAGAATAATTGGTTTCAATAGAGACGGTTACAACAAGGATATTCAGGAAGAAGAGTACCGGAGACGCCAGAGAGAGGACCGTAAACGCCAGATGATGGAGGAAGAAGAAAGAGAGAGACGTCGCAACAGACGTGATCGATACGAGGAAGATGATTACGACGATGATGACGATGATGACGAGGAATACGAACGTCGTGAACGGGAGAGAAGAAGACGCGAACGTGAAGAGGAAGAAGAGGAAATGGAGAGGGAGAGGAGACGCAAGCGCAAGAGAATGATGGAGGATGAAGATGACTTCACCCGCCCCGAGAACCGTTATGACAGGTACGATCGTTACGATGACGAGCCTGAAATGCGTCGTGGTAGAAGAAGACGGAGAATGTGATGGGAAGGGATCGTTATTATTTCAGTAGCAAGACGTTCGAGGATTACCTTGACGAACATGGTCCTCACTTCTCCAAGAAGTTATGCGAGCTAGCTGTTAGCTGCATGGAGAACGCTGACGGTTCAAAGCATAGGTATTCCAAGGAGGAAGTCAAGGAACTTCTGAAAAGGAACGGGGTGACGGTAAAGAAGGCGAGCGAGTACGATTGTTGTTTCGTGGCCAACATGGCTTACGCCGATTTCTTTCCCGAGCCGTTGCGTAACGAGTTCGATATAGCGATGTACGTGAAAAAGTACATTGACGACCCGGACGGTTACGATGGGATAGCTTTTTCACGGTATCTTGCCGACTTGAAAAGAACGGGCAAGTATATTGACTGGGAAGAGATGATTTAAAAAAACAAGACCTATGGACAAGATCATGTATTTAATAGAACTACTCGATGACGAATGCAATTTTTACACCTGTCAGGCGGTAGTGGTAAGACTTAGAGATATGGTTTGTGAATGGGTCAGTTAAGCGAGAAAAGGAGTGGTTAATTCCACTCCTTCTTTTTTCTTGCCAGTTCCTCCCCCGCTTTTTTCGCCTTTTCTACCAGCGTTTCTTGAGAGAACCCGCTTGCCAGTATTCGAACGATAACCGGGAGGATGTTAGGATTCTCCGAGAAATAAGATGCTATGGCGGGGGCCATGTCTCCCAGCTTGAAATCCGAGAACACGGACGATCTTAATTCTTGGAATCCCTCGTCATCAACACTCTTCTCGAAAGACGTCACGAGTAAATACCCCACCCCCATCTCTTTCAGTTCACCTACCAGTTCCTGTAACTCTTTTAATTTTTTAGCTATTTCCTTTTCTTTTTCCATTTTATTGCTGTTTAGTGATTAACAGGACCATGAGGTCCCCTATGATGTTGTTTATTATCTCCTTGGCGTCCATCCTCCCCCTCTTGTTGGAGACGGATTCTTGTATGGATGCAAGCCTGTTGTTGAATTCTGTCATCAGGCTGTTGTTCAGGTCTATCGATTCCTGCAACCTGTCTATTTTACTTGCAAGTTCTTCGTTCGTCATTGCCTGAAAGATTGACCCGTGAACATTACCCTCTTGCAGCACGACTTGATCCTCTCTAGCGTTCTTTCCCCGTACCTGTCGATTATCCCCCTCGCGTTAAGGTTGGTGGACACGAGAACTAGGTTCCCGTTCTGTTCCGCCCTGTCCATGAGTTCGGGAAAAGCGTGCCTCTCGTTGCCGTAAGTCATGATCTTGGATTCCATCCCCACGTCATCGAGGCAGACGATCTTCTTCTTCAACACGTCATCGAGGTTGTCTCCTATCGAGGTCATCGTGTAGTAGGATGCAACCTTCCCGTGTCTCTCGGCGAGGAGGGGGAATATGTCACGTATGAACACCGTCTTGCCCCTCCCGTAAGTCCCGTACAGGAATAATCCCCTTCCCTCGTTGTCAGACAACCATCCGGCAATCTCGTCATACTCGGGTATCCACTTGAAAGAACCTCCTATAAAGTGCGAGTAAGCGTTTTTAAGCCACTTTTCGCTCTCGGGTATAGAAATGTATATCCTCTTCTTGAAAATGGCTCCATGATTGTAAGAATAGCCTCTAGCGATTAATTCCCTGTCCATGATTAAAACCTCTCGTAAATGTTGTTCAATGACGGGTAGTATGGAATCCATACCTTGTCGAGCTTACCCTTCCAGTTCTTGACCTCTTTGCCGTTAGAATCTATCCACTTCCCCTCCACCTTGCCCTCGTACGTGGTCCTTATTTTCTTCACGGTCTGTGACGTGCATACCTTTCCCTTGTCGTTGAAATACTGGATTATTTCCTCGTCAGTCGGGATAGTGAACGCTGCCATTCTCTTCTTGCACCCGGCTATCCACCTCTTGAGGTTCTTCTCCACCAGTTCCTCGTTTTCCTCAATCAGTTTCCTCGTCTCTTCCGAAATCATGTCTCAACTTGTTATAGGTTTCACGAAAAGTCTTGTCGGTTAACATGAGCGATTCGAACTTGGCAATCGAGTGGTAGTAGTATTGTCTAGTCCTGCCCAGAATCTTGCAGGTCGTGTGCCTGTTATCGTACGAGTCATCGGCTAGCTTTATGAACGCTGTCACGGCACGCAGGACGGGCAACTCTGCCCTTCCCCCCGCCATCGCTTCCATCGTTGTAGCCCCGAAGGCACGGCAACAAGCGTTGAGCAAGTCCATCATCTTGTCGTACATGGATGGTTGTTTCTCGTTCTCGCCGTACATTATGTCTCCCACGTCTTGCTTGAAGTCATCGAACAGTATCTTGAAGTTCCCCTTCGGGTGCTTCATCACGTCCTTGTACAGTAATTCTATCCTGTCGTCTAGTTCTTTTATCATGTTATTTCAATCCACTTAACTCGTTCAACAAGTTTGAAAACTCTCTAGCGTACATCATGACGATCCTTTCCGGTTGATCTTTCGCCGATTTTAACCATTCCTGTCCAAGCGTGTCGCACAGCTTGCAGAATAACAGGGTGGCGTTGTTCAATGCAACGTTGGCGTTGATACCAGCCTCGTTAACCTTTCCTTTCCCGCCCCCACCTCCACCACTGAAGGATGAAGGTGCTGTCGGCACGATCTTCACCTTGAAGCTGTCCGGCCTGTTTCCCGGTTCTATCGTGTAGTCAACCGTCTCGCCCACCTTGAAGGCGCAGTTGTTACCTTGTTTCGTCATGTTTCCCCCCACGTCACCGTTCTCGAAACGGACGGTCCACGTGTGAAAAACACCTTGTTTCCCTACCCAGTCTTGTCCTTGGACGACGCTGGTTACTTTCGATTTCTTCTGTTCCATGTTAATAACCGAATGTTAGCTTGTCAATTAACTCTTGTAAATCTTCCGTCATGCCTTCTCTTTTAAAAGTTCGACGTATTTCTTGTAGAAGATGCAGTCCTCGCATTCTTGCTCGTCAGAACCGCACCCGCTTATTTCCTTGCTACAAAACGCCTTGAACACTCTCTTGACGTCTTCAACGCTAACGAACTCTTCCATTAGCTTATCTCCCCGTGCGATATGCAATATCCTTGTTCCATGAGGAATACAAGGTACTCGTGTTCTTTGGGGGATGGAGAACCTTCTTTCAGCAACACGTCCCTACCCTTGGCAGCGTACCCGTGTCTTCTGAGGTACGCCATTGCCGTGTACCTCTTGTTGCGTGTTTTCTTGTCTACCCTTAATTTTAAACCTCTTTTACCCATTTGCTTAATCTTTAAAACGTTCAACGTGTCTTCCAGATTTCCCGATAAACTTCAATATAACCTCGGCGTGCAAGTCTTCTTTCGCCTTGAACTTCATCTCTTCCCACGACGACAGGGTGACGGGTATCCTTCGTTCCTTCTTCCCGTTAATCTCGATGTACCAGATGTTGTCGTTATCTATCTCCCGGTCTATCGTGTGATGATACTTGCTGTAAGTTGACACCGATCGTGGCGATTCGGGCTTCCTCACCCCCGGTCTCTTATATTCTTTTTGTTTCATTGGCTATCTTGCACTTGAAAGGACAGTTCTCGCAAGACGTCTCGTTGGGAGAAATCTGGTCCCACCCCTGCAAGACCAGCGTGTTGTAAACTATGGCCGCTTCTCTCGCCATGTCTTGACACAATCCCAGTCTCTCCGCCGTGCAATCGAACCTGTAATCCCTAGTGTTAACTATGCCTTCCTTGTCAGGTCTAAGATCGGCCACGATGTAGAACACTTGCGGGTCCTTCATTGCGGCGTTCCAACCGTTGTAGAATAACTCCGGGTGTCTCCACTCGTTATACTTCCTTGTCTGGTGGTTTAACTTGAACGATCGGATGATATGATGGTGCATCAATCCCCTCACCTTGTTCACGAACCTTGGGTCACCCCAGCAAGATTCCGAACACTTGTCCGGGAAGGAGGGGGAGAAGTAAGTGCTATCAACGTTACTTGTCAGGTACAGGATCAGGGAGGATAGCACCCCCTTGTAGTTACACGGGAAAACGTCAAGAGTGTCCTCGAACCATACCTTTATCCCGTTGAAATCGTTCACGTAAGATATTAAGGGCATGTTGGAGTTCACGTCGTTAACTATCGTCCCTCCCCTGAATAACACGGATTTCCAGAACCTTCCCCTCTCCAGTATTCGTATCTCGTTCGTTGACTTGTCCCCGTTAGATAATCGTTTCATCCTGCACTGGCTGCCATCACCTGTTATGATGGACTTGAAATAATCCTTCATGGCCATCACCTCCCCGTTATCGTGCAGGACTATGGTCTTGTCAAGCAATCCCCTTATCTTCTTGGGACAGGCACGATGCGTGCTTATGATCTGGTCATCGCAAACGTGTATACCGAACTCCTTGAAGAGCCTAGGCGTCATTATCAACTGCTCCATGTCACTCTTCCTCCTTGTTAAAGAAACCACAGTTCTTGCCCACTAGCTCGTAATACACGTCAGTTTTGTCACGTCTCTCGCTAGCGTTACAGAACGGGACCTTGACGCAGCAATGATCGTTATAACCGGAGATGGAGGGGAAGAACCTCATGTCACATCTCAAGCACTTGTCGATATGATCCGACTTGTTGTACCTCTTCACCTTGAAGAGTATGCCCTTGCGTTTAATCACGCTCCCCACCGGGACGTGAGAGTTCCTGTAAGCGCTCCTTAACACGAAGAACAGGAATACCAGCAAGGCAATGGCTATTACAATGAATATAGTTATCATGTTTTCCATTTAGTTTAATTATAATACAAATATACGTACTTTATTTGACACGTGTAATGATATAGGTAAATACTATAAACTACTTGATATCATCTACTAGATTTATCTTTACATGAGACAACTTGTAGTCAAGAATGTCCCATGCTGCCTGAATATCAGGCTCTTTCTCGAACACTAGTTCCACGTTATCGTGCTTGAAAGAATTAAGGAACATGGTGGCGTGTCGAGCTATATTGGATATGTAGTTACTTTTCACTACGTAGTGGCACTTGAATTGCTCGCTGACGTAATTGCTGAAATCCTCCTCCTTGATCTGGAAGTAGGAGGCCATGCTTATGATCAGCACGAGGAGGGCGAGGGTGGTTGTCTCGTTCGAGTCGTCTATTCTCTTGTCGAAGAACCTCTTGACGGAGTAGAAGAACACCGTGTAATCGTGTCTCATGTCATCGTACAGGTCATCTAGCTGGGTGGTCAGGAAATCCCTGTACTCCCTCCCCACCTCCATGTACCTGTGGTTTATCCACATCCTGATGTTTCTTTTCAGCTCGTTGCAGTGGAACTTGTTTTTCTTCACGTGAAGGCCGCTTTTCTTGACGTGATCTTCCAGTTCCACGATGTAGTTTTCCATGATCTCGGCTAGAAAAGAAGTGAGGGTTAGATTGTAAACCCTCACGTTAATGTCTAGTTTCTCCTCGATCAGGGGGACCTTAATGAATGCCATACTCTGACAGTTGATCCCAGAACATCTCCTTGTACGTGTCGGAGTAAGCGGCGAATCCCTCCCCGGAGAAGTTGTAATGATGGTGTAACTCGGTAACGTGTATCTTCTCTCCCTCTACCGTCACGAACCCGTCAAGGTCGCACAGCACGGTTTGGATCGGGGCGTTACTCTCTTTCGCCTCCTTGATGGAGATGTAATCCTTTGGCCACACCTTAACCACGTCGAGGCCGTAGATGTCCGTGTTGCCGTTTCTAAGGCACAGCACGGTAACGAGGTATCTCTGGTCCATCAAGAAGTTGGTTACCCCGAATTTCTTGTTGCTTACGTTCCAGAACATTATCCCGTCGGAGGTGGGTAGGAGGGTACTCGTTGACAAGTCCCACACCCGGAACATTAATTTTCTCATGATCATTATTTTAGAAGTTTAAACTTGATGTAAAGATAAGAAATTATCCCCACTGATCGGCCATTGCGTCAGCAATACCTTGAAATGTCTTGCTCCTTAGTCTCTGCCTCTCTTCCTTTGGGAGAGAAATCGCATCGTAATACCATTTAGACATCTTTTTCCCACTTTTAGTTATCGCTATCTCCCCCTCACCCACGATGTTGGTGGGAGTCAACTTGGGAAGTCCCTTGAGCCATAAACAAGTCGCTTTCCGAGCCTCATGCCCGAACATGAAAGGTTGAACGATTTGATCGGGCTTCCTGTAACATGTACTCATGATTCCCACGGGATTCTCTATGGCGATCTTCTCGATGTCAGATTTGACGAATTCCATGAAAAATTTCTTGCCATCATCCCTGTCCTTGGCCCTGTTAGGGTATCTGGGGTGAGGTCTTCTCTGCTCTACTGGTAGCCCCTTGTCTTCCGGGTGATAGTACCATGAAGCACCGCTAGATGACAAGAAAGTGCATGGTGGGTGGGCAATCATCAAATCCCATTTATCTATCGTCACCTCCTGTCCCCCCCTGCGTCTTGAACGTCCCGCCTTTCATCACTTCAAGAACGTCTCTCTTGATGTGGTATTCAGGATAACCGCCTGAACAATCTACTATATCACAACTGTAAGCGTTGTGTCCTTTCTTTCTAAAAGCGAGGCATACCGTTTGGCTTTCCTCGCAAGCTATTAAAACATTCATTTGTTATCTAGTAAGTCGTGTAAAAATTTTCTACCTTTCTCCGTCCACCGGGTCTGTATTTGTGTCCCCTGTTCCCCGTTAGCCATCATGTACGGGACGGACACGGTGTGAGTGTACCCGTTGCCTTGGTACTTGGCGTACAGTATCCACGCCCCACCCTGCCTGTATTGAACGCCCATCTTCGCCAGTCTAGCGTTTAACGTCTTGGCCGATAGACCGAACTCCTGCGCCACCTGGGTGGTGGTGTATGAACTCTTCGATGACATCGCCTTGTCGAAATACTCGACCTTGGGGGCGGCCTCTTTTATCGTCTCCGTGAGCAACGTTTTCTCTTGCTCTAGCATCTCGATTCTTTGTTCCCTTCTCTTGATAGTCTCTTGGGCGATCATGACTGCTCTAGCCATTATCTCTTCCGGGGTATCATTGTTACTAGTAGACATATAACCGCCATTCTTTCTTATAGCTGGTAAAACTTCTGATGTTACCCATTTACGGAAAGGCTTAACACGTGGAGATGAACTTTGCAATATCACGTCATAGAATCCAGATTCAGTAACAAAGTTTGCCATTGAATTACCAGTTATACCCTCACTAGAATTTAGGGCGTGTAAATCAATTAATTGCACATCGTCTTTGTCTAGCCTGTTTTTAACTTCACTAGGATTTGTCAATTCTAAAACCTTGCACAAGTCTGCTAAGCAAAACAACGGTTGATCATTTGTCCCGGTTACTCTTATTTCACCGAAACTTTCATTCTTAAAAATCTCAATAGAATTGTTTTTCAGAATATCTATATGGTCTTTGAAACTCTGCACAGCATTATCTACATATTCTGCAAGAGCGTTCCATACCTTATTTTCGATGTAACGAAAAGCAGAATAGACTAATGGCTTGGTAGCTATGGAAACTTTATTGTTGTTCATCGTTCAATAGGAGTTTTGCGATACGGCGTACCAATGTTACATTTATAGCATTACCCAAGGCCTCTAAAGTTCGTGTAGATGAAAGCGAGCTAAAATTCAAGTCTTGCATACCTTGAATTGCAGCGGCTTCACGGATTGTCATATAGCGACCTTTATTGGGCTCTCCCTCAGATAGAATCTCAGCGGGTAATTTTACCCATGGAAAAATAGGAATTTGAGTACCTACCAAATTTAGTGCAGGTGCGAAATTGGGTAGTTTTACACGAATACCCGAAGCTCTGAATTGGATAATTTTATCTTCAAGTGTAGGAGTAGCCGTAATACCGCAATTCCATTCCATTTTCAAATGGCTATTTTCAAAATTGCGAATTTTTTCAATCCACGGATCAAGCCATGATTTGTTTCGTTCATAAAATTTGCGGTTTTGTTCGATATATCTTATTTTCCAATTTGGAAATATTAGTGAAGTTGTGGTTTGAGCATAGTTGGGTAACTGTGCTATGCAAGCCTCTTTTGTCAGTCCATTTATGGGTTGCCCCAATTTTCCTAGCTTGCCTTGCAAATTTTCAAGAGATTGGAATACAGGGGCTTTATTTTTGAAATCATATGTGGCTCCAAATTCCATGGCCCATATAGGGAATGACGGTATAGTATCGCCGTGCGCGATAGTTTGGTCAATGAACTCTTGCCAAACTTCAAGTTGAAGCCTTGTTTCAGGTTTTAGCTTTGTGATATTAGTATCGCTCGCATCAATAACCTTATTGATGTCGCAAAAACGCGATGCGCCTTTCTGAGCAACAGGGAAACGAAAATGGTCTAAAGAACCTTTTTCATTGGCAATAGCAACAATGAAAATTCTTTTTCGATGTTGGGGAAGTCCAAATTGATGTGGTGAAAGAATGTCAGCTTTCACATCATAATTTAGCGCAGCTAACTTTTCTTGTATTACTTTCCATGTATTACCGTTGTCGTGATTCTTGAGGTTTTGCACATTTTCGAGTAAAAGATATTTGGGTCTATGTTCAGCAACGATGGCACAAATATAGTCGAATAACGTACCTCTCTGTTTAGTGTCATTAAAACCTTCTCTTTTGCCTGCTTGACTAAACGGTTGACAAGGGAAGCCTGCACATACAATATCATGTGGAGGTATGTCTTCCGGGTTGATCTTTGTTATATCGCCATAAATTGGGGTCTCTGGAAAATTTAAAGCATATAATTTTCTTAAATCATCTTTAATTTCAGAAGTAAAGACGCACTTACACCCTAATTGCTGCAAGGCGAGGTGAAAGCCCCCAAGTCCGGCGAACAAATCAATGAATGTATATTGTTGTTTATTATTTTTCATCACTATCAATTAAATCTTTGGGATCTACTTGAAGAATTTTTGCAATTTCGAAAAGCACTTCTAGACTTGGCTGTCGTCGATTACATACGTAGGAATTGACAATACAGAAACTTTTTCCAAGTTTCTCTGCCAGCCAGGTCTGTTTGATGCCTTTCTCTTCAAGCACCTCTTTGATTCTATTCATGGGTTTATCCATACTGTGTATAGATTGATTTATTTGAGATGCGAAGATATAAAATATTATGCAATAAAAAGATAAAAGCAGGAGATTTTTTCCGTTCACTATGATATTTCTATGATTAAATACCGAAGAAAGTTTTAAATCGATTCTTTTAGTTCGTTTTTAGGTTAATTTGAACTTTAGTTTAGTCAATAGATTTTCCAGATTTATAATGTAAAGGTGTGAAATGAAAACAACATCCAAACAAGTGCAAAGAAAACGGCTTTATTACAGTGGTTTATAAGGGTGTTGTTATTTGCAGTTGTTTTCATTGTTTGCAGTTGTTTGGTTCTTTTTTGGTGCATAGATGCTAATTTTCCGGCAGCACCCTTGTATAATTTAGCCGAAACAGCATCTAATCGTTGTTGATGATTAACTGTTGTCAAATAGTTCCCGTATATATCCAAAAGCTTGATATAATCTTCATACTTCCTACACTTTTCCATCTCCCAAAGAATCATTTCAGCTTTCAACGGATCACTTGACAACCATTCCAAACGATCCTCCAAAGCAATCCGTTCTTTTTCACCACCACAAGCAAAAGTTGTATAACGTTGTAAATAATCGTAGCCATAAGGTTGTCTTAATATAGAAGCATCCGATAACTTTCCTTTTTCCACGATTGTTTTATAATATTCCGGATAATCTGCTGGAGTCGGAACGCTGGAAACTACTTAAAAACTATGATACAAAAATGAAATATGAGTTTACTTTCACTCAAAGTTAATACTTTTCCTTACTAATTCAAAGAACATGGCGATTCTTTACCTTGCATGATACCCACTGCCACCCTAAAGCCTTAACATCTTCTCTACTATATATACTACATATATACTAGATGTACTATATATAGTTTAGCATACTACTACCATAATTGTATATATGATAGGAGGAGATGCAAGAAGGGAAGAACGAGAACCAGCATGGTTATGATGAGTCTCATCACTAGAGACCATCGTGGCTTGATCCTGACCCTACCTTGAAAGGGGAGTTAGTATAATAGTCTCTCGACCATGCAAAGGACCAAGTTGTCGTCGTCCGGCATTGCTTGGATTTCCTCGGGATCATCACCGTCAGTTGGAACTTTTGGGCCGGCTTGAATATTCAAGAGTGATTGCCCGGGGGAGGGGTGGTTCCAAAATAACCCTCGTTACTTCCCTCCTTGCCGGGCATTAAAAAACCCGGCCTTGAGCCACTCCTTTCAAGTACCGGGGTTTTCTACTTAATATATGATTAGTAGGAAAAAGTTTATCATGTCATCGTTACTTTATTTGGAGTGGCGCAGTAACAGTGCAAATATACGACTTAATCTTTAAATTCCAACTTTCGTTGCAAATCTTTTTCGTCCTCCCCCACCGCTTTTTCAACTTCTTTCTCGAATTCCTTGATTTCTTTCTTCTTGAGGGTAGGATCGGCGACCCATTCAAGGGCGTAGAATCCCTTGTATTTCGGGTCGTTTACCGGTATTAAATTGTACCTACCCACGTACTCGTTCTTGTCGATGTTATTCATGGAGAACAGCTTGGAAGTGTTCACGTAGGCCGATCCCGATTTGCTACGTTTTATCTTGAATGAATCGTTATCTTTCACGGTGAACTTGAAATAAAGTCTCCCGTCATCTCCCATCCCGATAGTGATGCCATCACGACCGGGGAAGTAATCCATCGTGTCCTTGTAAATACTTACCATCCCGTTACGGTATATACCAACGTACAGGTTGGAGGGGGTGTTCTTGAAAATCTTGATGTTTAACATGCTTCGATTTCTTTTTGGTTATTTATATTCTTTATTAGCATTTCCACGAAAGTTTTTGCGGGGGTGGAAAATAAGATGTGGTTACGAAGTTTTTTTAAGCAATCTAGTTCCACCCCATCCCCAGCACATATCCCGATAATATCTGCCATCGCTTTTATAACCTCCAAGTTCCTGATATTTTCCATCGAGTTATACACGAAGCAATGTTTCAGTTTTTCTATCTCATCTGGATTCATAATTATCCGGTATTAAAAATTCAACTTCATTTTTCTCGCATATTCTTTCGAATTTTTCCTCTATCGAGATGGATGGGTCGTTAGGTTCAAGAATTTCAAGATTCCCCATCGTTATCGGCATCCCCCCCACCCTGTACTCGTACCATCTTCGTGTTACCGACTTGTATGACATATCCACGCTAAAATAGGTTCTGGCAATGATGCCTCCCCAGCCTTCATCAAGTAGCTTCTTGAGTAACAGGTAGTCTCTACACCACGTGTACTCGGCCATCTTTTTTAATTCTAATGTTTTCATGATAGTGGCATTTATTTCTTGTAAGTTATTATCGTGTCCCTCTTGATAAGGATGGAATCAACGTACGTTTCCTGTATGTTCACGTCCACCTTCCCCCTCATGAAATCCAAGACTGTTGGTCTATTGAGAAGTATAATCATGCAAAAACCAAAGCCAATTAATATTCCACCAAGGCATGATAATGATGATTGCCCACGCTCACCTTTCACGAGTAATGATGCACAACATACTATAAATCCAATAAGTATAATTGCAAGAGATGCTACAATATTACTCATTTTCCCTCCTATCTTTAACTATTTTACAAGCCTCTTGCAAGGCATTTTCCATAGTATCAATGTATTCTACACATGATTTCCAGCAATTTGCTACTAATTCTACTTTCCCTATATTTGGGGTCGTGTAAATCTCGTAATAATATCCTACTACATTGTCTATTTGTACCGTGACGACCAAATTATACTTCTCCATTAACCACCTTAATAAATCGGTTTGGGTGGGGGCAGGTACACAATCAACGGGTAACGTTGCAGGAGTTGTTTCCAAATGTTCTACTGATATGGGGGTGGGTGGGGATATTAATAGTGTGATAGGTATAAGCTTGTTTTCACCATGATTGTAAAAGTGTAATACCTTCCCGTTAAAACCTACCTCCTCGGCCAGTCTTGCCGTTTCTAAAGTTACTATTTGATCCATGATTATATCTCTTGTTTAAGTTTCTTTACTATCCACTCCCCAAAGTCATCTTGTATTTTAGCTGCCTCGTGACCGGGTAGGTTTAAAGCATCACATCCGGTTAAGTGTCCCCACCCCCGAAGAAGTATTACGTTTATCCCGTCTATTGATATTTGTCCGGCTTCATCATACTTGACTTCTCTATTCACGTACTTGTCTGTCCTGTCATTAAGGATGTCGCACGTACGTGTGTCCTTTTGTTTCGATAGTCACGTATTGTCCTTCCTCGTAGGTTAAGTACCAGGGTAATTCCAGTTGTAAATCGAAACTTGAATCATGACCTAAGTACTTACCATCATGGGTAAATGAACGAGCGTGAGAGGTATTATGTTCTTCGTTAAAATAAACACCTATCATGGGATAATTGCCCTTGGCATCATTTATCTCGTACTCGGTTTTATAATTATCCATTATTTTCCCCTCCACTTCACCGTTCTGGATTTTCCTCGCCATTTCTAAATCGAATGGAACTGTAACTGTTTTCATAAAATTTCAATTATAGGGTATTCAAAATCAATATCAAAATACATTTTTATCTTGTGCGTGTAACACAAGTCCACGAGTTCGGCATACTTCAACTCTATCGTGTACACGAGCATGGATCGTCTGGGACGGTTCGGTACCTCCTCTATTCTCAGGTCAAGGAGAGGGGGTTTGCATCTCTCGATAGCCTTCATCGCTATCTCCCGGTCGTTGTCATCCCCCACCTCGTACTCGGTATGGTATGCGTACAGGTAATCGTTCCTTTTACTCGTTACCATGAACTTCTGTGTCTCCATAAGTTTGCAGTTTACGTTTGTGAAATTCTATCATGCACCTCGCCACCCTCTCCTTGTCACCCTTCATGAGGCATCCGAAATCGAAAACCTCTTTCATGATCTCGTTGCAGAGGGCCTCGTCATTCCTTAACTTCCTCCCGTGCGTTTCCATGAACACGCCGAAGGTGAGGCTGGGCTGCACTAGCTCTGTTGTCGTCTTGTATTTTTTCAAGTCCATGCTCACGTGAATGCATCTAGCCTTGCAACCAACCGTTAATTTTTTCTTAATAGTTGACGTGTTCTTGTACCCGTGAGCGTCCAGCAATGATTGCAACTCTATAAGTTGAGTTATGTTTCCTCTTATCGTGTGTATCATATTATCCAGTTATCTCTTAACAAAGAATTCATCTTGTAAATAACTTGATTCAACGTGAACCCGGTCACCCGTAGTGTTGAATCGTATTTTATCTCCCATTCCATGTTATCTTTCAAGAAGTTAACGCTCAAGTAACAAGGGTTGTGATACCTGTCATCTCGAACGAGGGAGTATCTTCTTGCCGTCTCGCTGTCCTCGTTGTTGGAAAACAGGATCGGTGGTGGTAGTTCTACTTGCATATTTATTCACTTAGTAATTGACTGAAAGTCTTGTTCCCGTACACCGTGTCTTCTAGTCTCACCCTCTCGAACATTCCCTTGTCCATGAATGAACGAATGTCTTCCGGCTTGCGGGTGGGTGGGAACATCCGGAACTTGGATGGGGGGATGTCATTTTCCATCGTGACAACCACCACCCCGAGACACTTGTAAACCTTGAACTTGATAGAGGCGTACAGAACTGCTCTTTTCACCTCGATCAATAGTTTGCTCGTCAAGCGGGAAGATAATTGATTGTAGAGCCTGTAAACGGCTTTCTTGTCGAATCCTGTTACCTTCTCGATCACGGGGAGGGGGACTTCTTCCATTTTCAAGGCCACGGCTATCATCTTCTGGCTCCCCTCCACGAGCCGTAGTTCCTTCATGAGGTTGTCAACGTTAATTTCCATCATCTTTCTCTTGTATCTTGTAAACCGTTCTAAGTGACACGTTGAACACGCTGGCGACTACCTTCTTGTCCATTCCAACGGATAGCAACGCCATGATGTCAGCCTCCATGACGGGGGTCACTTGTCGAACTTGTCGTCTCTTAATCCTATCCATCTTAGAAAACGATAAAAGGGTTGGGGGTGTAATCTAATCGTGAGGGTGAGAAACGCCACGGTTCCCATGAAACCCAGTATCATTTCCCCCTCGTTCTCGCAGGCGATCCAGAACCCGGCACTGAACAGGAGTCCTCCCCACGAGATCAATCTCGATAATAACATGACGTAATCAATCATTCCCGGTTGGTTTAAGTTGTGATAGCTCGGCTCGCAGGCTTTCCACTTGATCGCACCCGTTATCTTTTTCTTCTGGCTCCATGTTAATGGATTCAAGGTACGCCTTGTAAGCCTCCGGCCATTCTTGTTCTAGCTTTCTAGTGGTTCCTATCGTGTTCAGAGTGCAGTTAATCCTGTTAGTCATCTGCTTGATGTCTTGTTTCACGCTCTTTATTTGGTTCACCATGTCCTCGCATTGCATGGACGCCTTGTCTATCACCGTGTCGTTCTCTGACACGAACTCGCCAAGGGTGATGTACTTGTCGCTGTAATCGAGATTCCACAGGTAGATGTATTTTGTCGTTTTCACGAAACCGCTATTCTCTTTCACGAAAGGTAGCAATTCTCTTGGTGTCTCCCCGTCAATGATTTTAACCATCCTTTCCCCGATCTGTTTCTTGATGTCTTCTATCTTGCTCGTGAGAGGTTCTAGTAATCTTTCCCGGATATTCTTGATGTCTTGTTGTGATAATTTCTTGTGTCTCATGATGTTATGTTTTTAAACTAGTTTCTTGTACCTTCTTCCATCCATTGTAAAAGTGTCCTCGATCTCCATGTCAACGGGTGATAGGAGGTGGAGGATGTTGTATTTTATAGCCTCTATCCCGGTGTACAGCTCCCCTCCCTTCAACGTTCTTGTTACCTTCCCGTTCTTCCTCACGGTCATGTTATCGAGGCGGGAGGGGGTTATGTAATACCTTCGTTTCATTTTATGGTAACTAACTATGGTAACTATATATCTGATTACACTAGTATTTTTTTTCGAATTTCAAATTATCTGAAACGTACTGAATAGTGTTAGTATCCCATTTTCGAACGATGGAATTGTCTTTTAAAACACATTCTATGGTCGAGCGACAATTTATATATGAGTTGTCGTAAGCCTTTACCGTTGAGTTGCCGTAAGCCTTTACCGTTGAGTTGCCGTAAGCCTGTACCGTTGAGTTGTCGTAAGCCTCTACCGTTGAGTTGCCGGAAGCCTTTACCGTTGAGTTGCCGGAAGCCTCTACCGTTGAGTTGTCGTAAGCCTTTACCGTTGAGTTGCCGGAAGCCTCTACCGTTGAGTTGCCGGAAGCCAATAAGAACCCACTTTTAATAGATACATTGTGATAAATTTTATTGTCAGAAAATATTTTCTTGTACTTGTCAATCAACTCGCCATCTAACACATTGTTACGACAACACCACCAGAAGTTATCCTTAATAACATTGCATAATGTCTCTAAATTCTCACTTTGATAAGCTCTCTTGTATTGAATAGTACAAGCTCTCGCATTGTGCGCTCTTTCAAGTATTTCCTTTTTTATTTCTTCAAACTGTTTCATTGTATTTAATTTTTTAAGTGTTTCCTTAAAATATAATGTAATTTACTATATAGTTATCATTTCTTTTTTCTATTCTTGTAAATATAAATTAGATCGAATCTCTCCAGGTCGGTATGTTCAACCTTGTATCCCCACTTCTTGAACTGCTCGAATATCCTTTCAAGTCCCGCTCTTTCCCACGATACAAACACGTCCTTTTGTCTCCGGAATCCTATCGTTGATTTACTTCTCCACATTAACCCCCTCGTGCATTGATCCAGTAGGCCAGCCACGCATTCCGTTCGCTTGTTGTACCCGCACCCGCTACACCTGTAAGAGAAATAGTTGATATTCGCGTTCTCGTCTACCACGGTGGCCACCCCGTTAGGGTTGTTCCCCCACGTTCTACTTTTCACCCATGTTATTTCTATCTTTATTTCCACGGGAACGGGTTCTCCCCTTTCCTTTCTCGCTTGTTCTTTCCATTTCCGGTGATTTCTCTCGATCTCGACAAGACGTTTCTCGTCATCGGTGAGGTGGGGGTGGCCTAGTAGTTTGCAGATATTGGTAGTTGTTACTCTCTTCCCGCTCTTCTCTATCTTGTTGAAGGCGGATTTAATCTTTCGAGCGGTGTATTCTTTATTTTCCATGTTACTTGCTATTTACTTGTTTCTTCTACTCATCCATTCCGTAACGGTGGAGTAAATCGTGATATAACGTTTTCATAATAACTTATTTTCGTTTGGTTTTAAATGAGAATATTATTCCTCTTTAAATTCTTGCATTACATCAGTAATCAACTGATCTATTTCATCGGGAGACAAGAACTTTTTCCCAGATTTTCGTTGTTTTCGTAATTTATTCTTGTATAATTTACCGATGTACGCATTAGCCTTTTTGTACCTATACCGCCAGATTCGATTTCGAGGATCTGTTTCAGGTGGTGTCTCTTGGTTTATTATTTTTTTTTGCCTGTCTTAAATTCATGTTCATTTCTTATTACTTTTGTTTGATTTTAATTGATCATACTTTTCTCTCACTTTTCGATAAAATTCCTCTTGCTTCTTAGTGAACGGCATGAATGAATGGTTTAGCCAACGACAGATGTAGTAGGGCTTGTCATCGAAGTAATCCTTCTTGTCGGAAGTTATCAACCAATCAATCGGGTTACCATTCCTTCCTGCTTTTTCTCTTGCGAGGATGAAAGCATCAATCAACTTAGGATATTTGAGCAATCCAATATAGTTACTCGTAAAATTAGTTTTCGGGCACACGATACAACCTACACGCCTAGAGTGTTCGTATTCGGGATTGACAGGGAGATTATACTTATGTATGTAGTCCCACACATCGCCGTCCGTCCAATCAACAATGGGCATTAGCTGTATAACACTTGCCGTTCCCACCGATTGGCAAGTTTCTACAAAGTATTCGTTTACAAGGTGCTTGTTTTTTTTGAGTATGGTTTTATTCTTAGCCGAAAATGCCGTGCGTTTTGATCGAGCTCTACCTTCAGCCTTGCGAACGCCGACAATAGAGCATTTATCTATATAGTTGTGATTATGCTTGTAGTTACTACAGCAATAAGCGATTTGAACGGTCGGCAACAAGCCTCCGTGATTTCTCCAAATGTTTTCAATGAAGCCGAACTTGTAATCCCTGCGCCAAATCACATCGGGATAATACTCACGAATAAAACACTTTGTAACGTTACTTTCAAAAGCAACATTATAGTATGCTTTAAACTCAATTCCGCTACGTTTACAGAGGTCGTAACATACTTGACTGTCCTTGCCCCCACTGAATCCGAGGCACACTTCAAATCCCATAGTCTTTGCTATCTTTGCAAACTTCTGAATGCGCTCAATAGCTTGCTGTTCTATTTTTTCGGCAAATAGGTTCATATTCTGTGATCAAGAATTAATATTTCACGCGATCGTCAGTCATGGAATCGTAGAATGATTTATTAGCGTTGTACTCTCGTGCTATCTCGTCCACGGTGCAACCGTCCCCGAGTTTGAGGGTTATGGATTCGTACACGTTGTCCCGCATGGAGGCCACGATGTCGGTTGAATCATGGACGGGGGAGGGGGATATTGCCACCACCCAAGCCGAGATAGCGGTAATTATTAAAGAAGTGATCAAGTATTTCATCATGGTATTCAAGTTTTAAATGTTAATTGTCAAGGGTGGGGGAATCGAACCCCGGTAAAGTATCCATACCCCTCGAAAACGTGATAGTGGAAATTGATCTCTAGCGGTCGGGGGTGGGGTGGATCATCCCCGCCACGGGACGCAGTTTGTAACGTTAAAGCATCCGTCACCGTCACCCCGGACCACTGATTTATATTTACCATATGTAACACGTTATAGTATAACGCTTTACATTGTTTTGACACGTGGTTGTTAGTCAATGACTGATCAATCAACCCGTCTGCCCCGGGCTTGGCTACCCGGCCGTGTGTTATCCTACCCAACAAGTAAATATATACAGGTCAATATAATGATTCATCATCATGGATTCACGCTTAACGACCTTCAATAAACAAAGAACTAGAGAGAAATGAAGAGGAACGGGATACTAGCGTTATTGACCCGGGTGGAGGGGGTAGTCTCAGTCTCTATATATACCACCGACCCGGTAACCTGTTCACCCTGGGTTCTAACCGTGTCCACCGTTTCACCACCTAGATAGGTGTTGTCCTGCTAGAACCTTGATGCCTCAACCGTGATAAGAACTCTTTCCCTCATCTTGTTGACACAAAGGTACGCAAAAGTTCAACACGATCCAATACATTCAACGATAAAAGTGTAAGCAAAAGTAAATAACGTGGTGTAACTATATATAAATCAATGGAATATAACTATGTTGAAGTTTGTAAAATATATATTCATACCCCGAAAACAGGGTTAAAACTATAAGTTATAGTTTAACTTTTAACACTAGAATATAACATCATGTTAAGAATTTAACAGAAATTCTCGAAAAAGGCATCGAACAGGGAAGGGGGTGCGATACAGGAAACAGGGAGAAACAGGTAAAAAGGGGGTGGGAGGGGAGTGATATAGATGACAAGAACAGATCACCCCACCCAGAACGAAAGAGAGTGGCTATATATAGATAGAACGTTAATAGAAGACGATAGAGACACGATCGAGAGGGTGGGGAATACAATACACGTGAAGAAGAACAACATCGTTATACTCGATATATGAACGAATTCACCACGCAATAGCGTTGCGCACCACCTCACACCCACCATACTATAACTAGTAGTCATAGATATAGTGGAAAGAGTATAACTAAAAGTTATAGAATGACTGATGAAGTGAAGGGGGGAGGGATGAAGTACCGAATATATTTCGGGGGTTGGGGTATAGACGTAGAGCGGGGAGGGGGTGGGATATATTGTATAATATAAACGTATGGCGGTGGGGGAATTGGGTGATTATTAAACGTTGGTCGGGTGGGAGGGGTGTGTATTATCCCCCCCTCCCCACCAAATAATCTTGTTATTAACATCACGGGGATGGGGGTATACTATATATATAAGGTATAAAACCCCACTCCCCACCGATCAATTATACCTATATATATAAGGTATGAATTTCGTTTCGTTGGGTTGGGGGTATGAGTTTTAGTTATACCTTATATATATGGTATGAAATTCAGTTATCGTGGAACGTGATTCAAATTTTGATATGTTCCACGTGGAACGTTGTTAAAATTAGTTTAACCCACCCCCACCCTAATACTAGTACAATTAGTTTACTGGGATGGGGGAGAGTTCAAACGAAAAGGTAAAAACTTTTACCCCCACACCACAAAGGTAAATGAATGTACAGGGGTGGGGGAGGTTTCTGATTTCATGGATGACGTGTTGAGGTGGGGGTATAATGCTCAATAGCTATTATAGTTGTAATTTTTGATACCCCACCCCTCCCCATTCTTATGTCTATATAATACCCCCTCCCCTATCTATATATACCTGTTTTGTGGGGGTAGGTTATCGTGGAACGTGTATCAAAAAATATACATGTTCCACGTGGAACGTTTTGTTAAAAAGCATGATGTTCCACGCCATTTTACTTGGTGCAGGTAGGGGGTCTCGCTGTTTATAGACCCCATCCCGCTCGAAAAAAAAGGGGTGTAAATTGAAAAATTGAATAGACGTGGGGGGGGGTATGGGAGTTATATTATATATAGTATAATATATAATATATTAATACGTGCGAGAAAAACAAATTTTTGACTATAAATAATGTTAACAGGTTTGGTGGTGGGGGTAAATAGGAACCCCCTCCTTCCCTTGTAGAATTGGTTGCTTTATCTTGTTAACTATGGTTGGGTTGGAGGGGGTGGTGTTTAAATATAGATTGATAAAATGCTATTCTCGTGCTATTAATTTTCTGGGTACTTTTCGTGTTACTAGTAACCAGTCATCAACCAAACGGTCATCAATACGTGCTATGTCTTTAATATTCTCTTTAGTTATTCTAGGGGGAGTATCTCCCTCCCACCCGAGGTATTCCATGTCACCGGCAGATAGCTTGTAATCTCCCAGTGCTTTCTTGACTAGCGAGACTGTATCGTCACATCCTTCTTCCATGATGTAGGCGTTATTGCTAGTTAACGAGGGTACCATGAAGTGAGGCACGGGTTCACCGTTAATATCCTTGATGTTGAAGAACACGAACAGAACGTCGAGGGTGGGTTCTTGCTCCCCTCCCTTCATCGCCATGTCTTCTCTCTCTTCCTTCTTCAACAGTTCATTATACTTCAAAACCATCTCTATATTGATGATGTTTTTACATTTATTGAACTCTCCTATCATTCTCGTGTCCTCGGTTATTCCCACCTGACTCAAGTATCCCCTCCCAACGAAATCGTTATCTCTCAACTTTTCAAGGTACAGTTTTATCGCTTCCGACGGGGTGTCAGCTTGAGCGCCTAACCCTATCTTCTCGTCGAACACGTCCCACGTTCCCTCTTGCAGTTGTCTCATGTAAATCCACATCCTTATATCATCTATCTCGAACCTTGGTATTTTAATACCACCGGGGGTGAGGTCCATGAAACCGTGTTCTCCCCTGAACCTTAACGCCAGCCCGTCGTGAACGTCCGTGTATTCCACGGTGCCGGTTATACCTTCCATCTCCACCTTCATCCCTGTATAGTCTTTATCTTCACTCGCTGGCTTGATCTTGTAACCGGCATGCACGCCTATTAAATCCTTCACCTCCACATCCGCCCGTGACAGTGATGCAGGGAACTTTATAACATCTGGAATGGGAAGTGGGGTGTAAGGTTCTATTTTCCCAAGTTGTAACTCGTTACTTTTCAAGTATTTATCAACAACTTTCTTGTCATGTTGTAATTCAACATCCTTCAAGAAATCGTTCACCGGGAACACCTTGCTCGTGTTATAGCTCTCTATCTCCCTTCTTATCTCCCCCACCTCTCTCATCAGCTTGTTATACTTGTACAGTTTCCCCGCTAACGGATTGCTACTTGTCGTTTCTATCTCCCAGTTATCCTCCCCGTCCATCATGTCAAGCAGTTCTTCCAGTCCCGTTATGAACTTGTCACCGTTATCGTCTTGTACCAGTACAGTCTTGATACTTCCGCTATCGTATACTTTCGCTTTCATATCTATCAATTTTAAACGTGTAGCGTTAGAACACACTCGTTATCCATCGTGGAGGGGGTCGTTTTATTATCGTAGAACGTGACTAATTGTTTCACGTCGTTCAGTTTTTCCAGTTGAGTGAATAAATCTTGAATCACCACGCTTAACTCGCCTCCCTCTATCACTCCCCCGGGAATGACTATCAAGTAAAATATCGATTCACTGAAAGTTTTAACACTCTTGAACTTGTACACCGGCACTTTCACGGCGTCCGCTTTACCTTCTTTAAAATAATCACCGTTGTACATTAACAGGGATAGCTTGTCTTTTCTCCAGCACAAGAAGAGAAACCCGTCATTATTTTTTAAAGTTACCAGTGATAACTCGTCGTCTACCGGGTAATCGATCCCTGTTACCCATGAAACTGGAACGACGGATATTGTCATGTAGTCGTAATCATCACTGTTACAATTAGCCAGCACGGTCCCTTCCTTGTCGAAGAAGTAGTACATCTTCCTCGAATCGCTGTAAGTCATGTAATCGCATTTCAGGTAGTACCGGAGCATCCATTTGCTAGTTTTCACGAGCAACGTTATATCCACCGCCTCGTTCATCCTAGCCATGACGTCAGGTGATGGGGAGGTTACCATTTTCTTGTAAAAATACGTGAAGTTACCGTAAACGTCATACCATAACTCTCTATCTAGGGTCAATTTACCTTCACTTGAAGTAACGACCTCGTCATGGACGCTCTTCCCGTTGATGAAGTTAACCGGTAAAATAGTTTCCGGTTCATCCCCCACCATCTCCTTGATGTATTCCAGTATATCAATGTTCTCTTTCAGGTTGATGATGTAATCTTTAATCTTCCCCGCCATCACGTTGTCGCCTTCCACCTCTATCTCCTTTCCTGAATTTATCATGTAAACGAGGGGGATGACGGACGTTACCATCTTGTTACCTTCTTCATCTTGTAATAGCACCACGTGAGCGCCGTTGTCAATTTCAATAGTTGCTTTTATCATTGCCTTGAATATTAAATAGTTAGTAATACTTTTCCTCTTTCCTGCTTATGATCTCTCCTCCCACTTTCACGTGGGTGATGGAGGGGACTTCCTCGAAATCCTTGCCGTTACCGGAGAACTGGATTCCTTTTTCTTGTATGGATACTTCCACGATAGACTTGTTGTACTCTTCGAGATGACTCCTCGGGATGATGACGTAGTTTTCCACGGCGTACGCCACTGGATGCTTCAACTCCTTGACGTTCTTCTTTATCATCTCGATGTCTTCCCTCGTCTTGTCAACGACTGCCCGGTTCCTTAAAACGTCAAAGGACATGAATATAACCAGGACTAGCGTGCAAACCGCTATCGCCAGTGTCAAGTAAGTTATCATACCTCCCCTCCTTCCTTCTTTTCAAGTTCAACTTCCGCCTTGAGCTTGGCCATGTTCTCGTCCACCTCCTTGTTAAACCTCTTCACGGACGCCGCCCAGTTCACGTAAGTCTTCATGCCTCGCCTCTGGTTAGCGGGTATGGATTTCATCCAGTCCTCCCCCATGTCGCTGGAGAAAGTGGGCATCTTCTCTATGAGCATGCAGTAGTGCATGTACTTCCGGTAGATGTTACGGCATTTAACCGTCAGCTCGTAAGTCTTCTTGAGGTGTCTAGGTCCCCCTCCACCCCCGAACATCGTCATCAGGCCGTTAGCCACGAACCATCTCACGACCTTTCTTGACCCGTCCCGCCCGTACATGTACGGTAGTTCCCTGAAATCGTCCACGGACACCACCCTGTTCAGGCACACCAGGTAATAAACCAGCCCCAGTTGCTTGTCGTTCATCTTGAACTGCCTTCTCATGCACTCGTCTATCAGGTACTTGTACTTCCCCATCGTGCAACCTATGATCGTCCCTTGAAGGACGTTCCCCAGGTCCCTCTTCCAGACGTACTTGTACATTTTCCCGTTATCCTGCATCCTGTAATGATGGCGGGGAGCGTAGCAATCGAACTTGCTTGGCTGTTGATAAACGGTCGGTCTTCCAAGTCTTATCGCCATACTTTTTAATTTAAATAGTTAAGTAATTGATCATCAGTCTTTTCAGCTACAAGTTGTTGATACCTCTTGAAGATACCGTCAAGGTCCCAGCCCTCGTACTTCAAGAGTATTTGCCGGAGGTACACGTGAGCCAGGGGGAGGGTGTTGCCGGACGCCAGGTTTCTTAACACCATCCTTAAACGGTGACCGTCCGTGAATTGATGGGCGAACAACGATTTCACTTCATCATCGCTCTTCATCTCCACCTTGTTCTCGATCAAGTATTCCTCTATCTCCTGTTTCACCACCCACAGCACGAGGATCACGCTCTTGAACACTTGCTCTTTCTTGATTATACCACCCAGGAACACCTCGTCGGTCTTCTTCATCAGGCTAGACAACCTCCTTATGTTGATGTCGTCTATCTTCTCGGCGTCCGTGGCCTCCCTCACCTCGGGTATGGACATAAGTAACGCCAGTTCTTCTATTTCAATTCCCATGTCGATAAAATTTAATATTTAACGGAACAAATATATGAAAAATACTTGTAAACGTCAAAGTTTTTCCCTATTTTTGTCGAAACAAAAAATCTATTAGATATGAATAAAGAATTTAAAGTTAAAGACATCTTCCAGCCACAACAAGTGAGCGAGAAATTGAGAAAACAAGAGGTATTATTCACGTGGAACGACGGGCGGTGGGACCATGACGTTGTCATCCAGTTCCTGAACGACCGTATCGACTCCCTCGTGCAATTAAATATAGGTGACACCGTGGAGGTTGGATTCGACGTTGAATCGAGACGGTGGGAGAAAGACGGTGTCGTTCGTTACTTCACGTCGTGTACCGGTTGGAACGTCAAGATCGTTGGCAAGAACCCCGCCTACCTGCAAGACCAGGGGCAGTTCTCTCAAGCGAGACATGAGTTCAGCCAGCAACCTTCCACCCCCCAATCCCAACCACGGCCGGTTCAACAGCAGGTGGGTGTGAATAACTTCCCCGATCCAGAGGACGACGGGCTACCGTTTTGATAACTAACTGATAATCAATAACTTCATTGATCATTTCGTACTTTTTGATTTATTTCTTTTTAGACATGTAGATTTCCCCTCCCCATCAACGGGGTGGGGTTTTCTATTGTCATTATAATTTCATATATTTGACGTACAATTAAATACACGCGTTATGGCATTAAAAAACTTAGAATTCAACGAGACCGGGGACAAGAAGTTCAAGGTTTCATTTTCAACTAGCGGGAAGATTAACGTTTTCCTTGACAGGGTGGATAACTCTGACGTGATGATCTACTTGTACCCGAAGGGATTTGACCCGGTTCTTTACAAGGTGATCAAGCCGGAGAAAACTGACGTGTTAATAGACATGGAAATACCGGGGGATGGCGAGATTACAGTAGACATCGTTTCTAACAGCGAGGTGATCAACGCTTGTTACGTGACGAGCGCCGAGACGTTCGTTTACTCCGTCCCCGCCTCCTCCGTTATTTTCGATGACGGTAAAAGCTTCCAGCAAAAACTGGAATCTGGAGAGTTGAAGGGGCAGAAGGGTGACAAGGGAGCCACTGGAGCCACCGGGGCGAAGGGGGAGAAGGGAGACACGGGTCCTGCCGGTCCTACCGGTCCTCAAGGTCCAGCCGGGGCTAAAGGTGCTACTGGCGCTGCCGGGGCGAAGGGAGCTGACGGTAAATCCGTTAAGGCTATCAGCCTCACCGCCGATTCTTCCGGCAAGATCACCGGTGGAAAATGCACGTTATCTGATAACTCAACGCTTACCATCACCGTTACCACGGCTACCGTTTGATGATTTTTTTCTGTTTAAGCCGTTTCTTTACATACTGGAGCCGTGGGGATACCCTCACGGTTTCTATTTCCTCGAAAGTGTCATAATACGTCTTCATGGCTTTCTCGGCCTGTTCCTTGTATTCCCTGTTGGTTGCGCTATTGTAGATGTCGTAATTTTCCATAAGCGTAAAAAAAAAGAGGGTGTGGTGTCCTGTGTTTTCCCCACCCTCGAACAACTATTGTTAACAATGAAAACCTTGAAATTCCCCCTCCAATGCCCGTGGCACGAGGGGGACAATTCACTTACTATAATTCAAAGCAAAGACATGCAAATATATCATTTTATCTTCAATTCTTCTATCTTCTCGACTATTTCCCTGTATATAAATTCCAACAAGTAAGCGTAAGCCTCCTCCGATTCCTTGACGAGTGACATTCCCCTGCTCCTGAGTAGAATGCTAGTAGCGTGGAATACCTCGTGAGCCAGTATTCCTTTATATTCATGAGTGGTGGGGGAGTGAATTAATCTAATGAACAAGGCGTTATTACTTAACAAACAGGTAGTACCTTGCGATCCGGTATTGCAAGAAGACTTGACAAACTCGATGTCATCCTCGCTGACGTTCTTGTTATCTAGCCATTTTATCGCCCCCTCAATATCTCCCACCACCACGAGCAGATCGGTGGAGTACAGTTCTATCTCGACGATGAAGTAATTTATCTTTTCTTTTTTCATTCTATTTCTATCGTTCCAAGAATATATTTTTAATTATCCATTTCCTAGCCCCCCTCACCCACTCGTGGTCCTCTATAACGAGTAGCTTGTCCGACATCGGGTAAACGTCTATCTCCCCCCACCTCTCGTCAAAGAACTTGAACATGGTGGCATGGTTACAGGCTCTAACATCGTAAGCGTCGAGGGAGGGGAGTATCTCTCTTTTGAACCTCACCATCCTTTTCAGCCTCGCTGCCTTGCTATCTTGCTTGACCTTCTCCATCTTGAACACCGTTTCTATTCTCTGTTTATCCATTTCAAGTAAGGACATACCTCCGACTTTTTCTTCCCCATGCTAGCTAATACTCACCGCTTTCTTTACATGGCATCACCTATAATATATTTATTATATATTAGTAGGTTATTAGTAATATAAATGTTACTAATATACTACATCTATATTAACTATACAAGTGATATTCATGAAGAATATAGTGTAGTAGATGGGAGGAGACCTCCACGGTGAGCATTAAATAACAAGAAGAATACGCAAGGGTGGGCGGGACCTTCTGGTCGAGTGACTCCCACTCCCTCTCCATGAAAGCTTCCTGTCTCCCCTCCATAACCTGTGCTATGGATTCCTTGTCAGGAGCGATTCGGCCCGTTGGTGGTCCATGACCTCCACCTTGTACCTTTCGGCATGGGTTACTCGTCGTCAAGTCGTACAGACGTAGCGAGATTTCTTTGAACCTTATTCATGAACAGTTTATATTCCAGGCACTCTAGCCTTGGTGAGCGTTTTCGGGTGTCAACCGGGGCGACAGGTCGCTCTGTCTTCAACTGCCGCTATATACCTCTTGTCGTGGGAATCTCTATAAAAAGAGAAATCCTTAACCAGTCACAATCATTTGGGGAGGGTCAGGTTAAGGATAAGCTCTCAAGTATCTATAAAGTGTGTAGAACGCTAAAATCTAAAGTTGCTTGTCTTAGACCACCCTCCCAGGACGACTATTACATAGCAAGACAAATATACGGTGAAGTTTCGAGAAAACAAAGCGTGAAGGCAAAAAAAAATCACGTGGACGAGGGAATTTAGTAGAAGGTTAAGTCATTGTAGCGTGAAATGGGCGGTAGCCCGTGCGGTGTTAAATATCTGTTCTTGGAGATCGTCCACGTGATGATACAAAGGTGAGTAATTTATTCGTGGTTTCAAAATATTTTTTATATATTTGCTAAGTATTTATTGTTTAACAATAACCGTTGGCACACGGGAGTTCGGACGTGGAGGTTCCAACTATGGATGACCGTCAAGAGATTGACCTAAAAAGTAGCGTTCC
>ENA-OOXM01000116-OOXM01000116.1-human-gut-metagenome-genome-assembly--contig:-NODE-116-length-72353-cov-9.887618_pt1 | contig 72353 bp, 67 predicted proteins | sample MGYA00241589_ERZ501347 | MGnify/ENA primary metagenome ERZ501347 (study PRJEB25962, sample SAMEA2042832) | human gut metagenome | biome: human gut; feature: human-associated habitat; material: faeces...
CTATTTTTTATGTCGTACTCTATCATATATGGCGTGAGCGTTATCAGATCAAAGGTCATAAAGCAACTACAGCCGCTATTTATGGCCTTGCAGGATTAAGAATTATTCTGTGTATGATGCCTCAGAATGCCTGGCTCAGTGCAGATGCCCCGCTTTCCTGGGGAATCTATCGAAATATTCCGTTTGCACTAATGGGATTAATTATCATCGTTTTATTCTATAAAAGCGCAAAAGAAAATAATGATAGATCCTTCCGCTGGATGTGGCTGACCATCGTCCTGAGTTTTGCATTCTATATTCCGGTTGTACTGTTGGCTGATGTGATTCCGATGATCGGGATGCTGATGATTCCAAAAACCTGTGCATATGTGTTGACAGTATTAATCGGCTACAAGACAATGAAAAAGGAAATTTGCCATGATAAAATTTCCTCCGTTGTTTAAATTATTGTTCATCATAGTGTAAATCTCCTCATATTATATAATCACGCTTTCTGTTTAGGTACAAACTCAATCTTAAGAGCCATTCCCATACCATCCGCTAATCTTTTAAGCAAATTAACAGAAGGATTCCTTGTTCCATTCTCAAGCTTGCTGATATCTGCCTGATTAATACCAGTACGTTCAGCAAGTTCCTTCTGTGTCATATTCTGAGAAGTACGAGCATCCACGATAGCTCTTATAACATCCATCTCCGGCTGAATAGCTTCATATTCTTTTCTGAACTCATCATCTTTTAACTGCTTAGAAAGCATATCATCAAATGTTCTCATCCTTCATCACCCTTTCTATGAAATCTTTTCTTCTATCCTTTGCAATCTGAATCTCCTCTTTAGGAGTTTTCTGTGTTTTTTTAACAAATCTATTCGTCAGTATTATTTTTCCCTCATAATAGAAAAAATATAAGACTCTGGTAATATCACTTCCGAATTTGCAACGCAATTCAAATATTCCGTCATCCAGATGTTTACTGTAAGGTTCTCTAAGCATATTTCCCTTTTCTTGAAGAATCCCCAATAATCCAAATATCTTAGCTCGCATCTTAGAATTAACAGAATCCAGAAATTCTTCTACCGGAACTTCGCCATTTTCCTTTTCATATGCTATCAGTTTAAATTCTGTCATATAATCTCCTTTGTAAATATTATATGGCATATATACCATAATGTCAATTATCCATTTAAAGTAAAATAAACTTCGGTAAAAACTTTACCGAAGCCTACTATCTGACCAGAACACCGTTAAAAAATTGTTCCTGAAATGCAATCTGTGCGTATATTTCATCATCACCCGGAACAGTCACATCACTACGAATTACTCCGTTTTCGTCACAGGGAACCACTATCCACTTGGTTTCATTATCATCATACCTATGATACACTGCGATAACCTTACCTATATATTCTGTAACAGCCGAATTTTCTCCCAGAAGATACACATCCTGCTCTGCGCCGTCTCCGCCAATTATTCCGGTGACATAACCGTAATTGACCGGATAAAATATATTCTTATGACGCGGGTGGCAACTTCCCATAGGGCGGTCTATTTTTCCTCTTACCACCTGTCCTATAACATCCTGATACCTATCTGCCGGCACGGGATTTTCCTCAAATCCGAAAATATCTTTCACACTGAGACAGCAGTCGCCATGCTCGTATTTTTCTCTGATTTCCGGCAATGTGAGCCATCTTGTCTGAAGCACTTCATTAGTTGATGCTTTTTGCAAATCCGGTTCATCCGTTGTCTCAAAATAATAAGCATCTCTTATCCAGTTATGACGTTTCCCGTCGTATGTAAAAGCAACTTTAGTAGACCGGATCACTGCTTTTTCCGGCTGCAGCGTAATCCCAACCTCTTCAGATACTTCACGCAGAGCCGCATCCAAACTGTTCTCACCTGATACAGAATGTCCTGCAACAGTTTCCCATTTTAACGGATCTGTTTCCTTATCAGCCGAACGCTGCGAAATTAAATATCTGCCGGTCTCAGGATTCTTGATCCAGACCGTTATCCACAAATGGAATTCATCCTCCGAGAGTTGTCCCTGCTCACCGCGTATGCAGGTTTTCCCTGTTTTCTTCCTGTCTTTCGTATATACATCCCATACTTCACGCATTACTGTTATGTCCTTTCTGTTTTAAGTTCTCCGCAATTATTTATTCAAGGTCAAATTCTTGAGAAAATTTCCACCTTCAAAATAAATATCGTTGCCACTTTCATCTTCGAAAAAACTAACCTTCTCTGTGTATATCCATGTCCCTGCGATTTATTTGTATAACCGTATCTAATCTCGTATTCGGAGGATGCCACAATATTCATGGAAGTAAATCCTATCATTTCGTCATTTAAACATGTAGCAAAGAACATGTGCTAATTACCTTGTCTTGTAACTTCTGCCCACTTTGCAATTCGTGGTTGTAAAGTTTGTGTTATAATTATTTCAAGAGTTGCATATCATATATTCACTACTAAAAAGCATTTGACATTCTGTCATAGATGGATTATACTTTTCGTAGTGAATGAGTTACGGAAACTTGAGAAGCCCGTAACCCGAGCGGCTCCTGCGGGGGCCGTTTTGTTATATATGCAGAAAGTTTTGGAGGTGTTTTATGGCTAACAATCTACAAAAGAAGCCTTTTCTAGATTATCAGGCTCAAATTAAATATTTAAAGCAAAAACAGTTAGTCATTAACGATGAAGTTTCTGCAACAACTGCTCTTGAAAAAATCAGTTACTATGGTCTTATCAACGGATACAAGGATATTTTTAAAGATCCTGCAACTAATAGCTTTTATCCTGGCACCACCTTCGATGATATCTATAATTTGTATTTGTTTGATGCAGAATTGAGAGATGTATTCTTGAAATATATATTAATCTTTGAAAAGCATGTTAAATCATCCATTTCATATCATTTTAGCAATACATATGGTAACGGTATGGCTTTTTATCAGGATATCAACAATTATGACTATGGCAATAACCTGTCCGATGTACAGTATCTATTTCGCAAAATGAATAGCAAGATTAATGGTCGGCATCCATCTCCCCAAGTTTCTCATTATATGCATACTTATCAAGATGTACCTTTATGGGTTCTTACCACCGACCTTACCATTGGTGAAACTGCCAGCATGTACCGTTATTTAAAAGGGCACTGCAAAACCCTTGTATGTAATGATTTCCACCATATCGGCAGAAATGAACTTGGTAAGATGCTCATCATCCTCACTAAATACCGCAATATTTGTGCTCATGGCAATCGCTTATTTAATGCAAAAACCCAAGATTCCATTCCTGACCTTGTCGCACATAAGAAACTGCATATTCAGAAGGTAAATTCCAGATACCAACAGGGCAAATCCGATTTATTTGCTACAGTAATTTCATTGAAATATTTACTTGATGCCGCTGATTTTCGACAGTTTTATTATGAATTAAAGAAAGTCATTAAAAAATATAATTCATCTGATAAAACTATGGAATTGATGGGGTTCCCGGCTAATTGGATGTCCATATTAAAAATAAAAGTATATTAAATTACTTACATCTATAAATCAAAAATAGTATTGTACATAATGATCAGGTTACAGAAACTAGCTATAACTGTGACCATAAGGAAGACCTGCTGGACTTCCTTTTTTATTGCAATAAAATCTCCACCGCTACCGGTGGATGAATACTAACCGCCTCGAATTGCACACAGTTAAAATCCGAATCCTGCAAATTAACTTAGAAAACTATTTTCCGTATGGTGTTTTAGGTTCTGCTACCATCGACAGCGATTTCTGACTGTTCATGTCATAATTCACTGTCTTATGCTCCAGCTCAGTAAAAGTAGACGAACCACCGATACCGAAGTACTTTTCAAAGAAAGTCTTCAGCTTGTCAATGACACACTGTTTCTTCTTGGCTCTGCCACCACTGCCAAAGCGTGAGATCGGTGGCATAAGTTTATCTACGTCTGTTCCGGCTGTTTTGATCTCTCCGTCACGGAACGCATTCTCCATGAACTTCCGTGTATCTTCCGGCTTCAGCTTTTCTTCCGTGATAATCGCATTAAGGTCGTGGTCTCGCTGTTCCACCACATACTCATGCCATTCATTCACGACATCATCCACATCATTGATTCCTGCAATAAAAGTTTCAATGAGCTGTTTCTTGCTACGCAGTTCCGGGCTGGCATCAATCGCCTTATTGATGGTAATCAGGACCTCCTTATCTTCGCAATGAGTATCATGATACTTCTTTACAAGCATGAGAATATAATCAATGTTAATTTCTATCTGCCGGATCAGCTCAATCTCAAATACTACATCATCCGTAATATCCGCGCTTTCCTGACGCTTGCGTTTCCACTCATCACGCAAGTCCTGATAGCGTCCAAGGTAATCCTGTAAATCACGTTCAGAAATCAGCTCTTTCCCCTTGAAATCATCAAAGGAAAGCAACAGATTTCTCATACGGAGAATTGCACCAAACAAAGCAATAAAATCCTTCTGGTTCTGTTCTCCGACAATCTGTGGCTCTGACAACGGAAACTTATTATTCAAATCTTCCATCATATCCACATACCCCGGCACCTGCTTACCATCTACAGATTCATATCCGTAATAATAATCCTTAAAGCTCTGCAGCAGAACAATGCCTCCGGCATTCTTGTCTCCGAACAGGGATATGGCACTATCCACTCGCTTTTGCAGATTTCGGAAACATACAATATTTCCAAATGTCTTGATGGAATTTAAAATACGATTGGTACGAGAAAATGCCTGTATCAGCCCATGCATTTTCAGATTCTTATCTACCCACAATGTATTCATGGTTGTGGCATCAAAACCTGTAAGGAACATATTTACTACGATCAGAATATCCAATTCCTTGTTCTTCATGCGAAGTGACACATCTTTATAGTAATTCTGGAATTTATCACTTGAGGTATCGTAATTCGTATGGAACATTTCATTATAATCCTTGATGGCTTCTTCCAGAAATTCTCTGGACGGCTGATCGAGGGCAGATGTGTCCTCTGAATTTTCTTCATCCAAAATACCATCCGATTCTTCCTCATTCGCACCATAACTAAAAATGGTTGCGACACGCAGGTTCTTGGTCGGGTCTGCTGCCATCAGCTTTTTGAATTCCTGATAATATAGTTTTGCCATCGGAACGCTTGATACTGCAAAAATGGAATTAAAACCGCTGATACGCTGTTTCTGCTTAATTTCCTCTACCTCGTCCCGTTTGGCAGAAGCCACCTCCGCAATATTAGTCAGCGTATTATATATGTAAGTTTTATCCCCACGATAGGTCTTCTGATCAAAATGTTCCAGTATGTACTGTGTTACAATTCGGATACGCTCAGGAGACATCATAACCTTTTCACGGTTGATATCCCAGACCATTTCGTCTGTGATTTCTTCTTCCACATCCATCGTTTTAATATAATCCACCCGAAATGGAAGAACATTTTTATCATTAATCGCATCTACAATCGTGTAGCTGTGGAGTTGGTCTCCAAAGGTCTGACCTGTAGTAAAGAATTCTGGATTCTTGGCTCTGCCGGAATTAACAGAGAAAATCGGTGTTCCTGTAAATCCAAACAGATGATATTTCTTGAAATTCTTCACAATCGCAGTGTGCATATCCCCGAACTGACTGCGGTGGCACTCATCAAAAATAATAACGATATGTTTCGTATAAACTTCATGCCCCGGATTCTTTTTTATAAAGGTAGCCAGTTTCTGAATTGTAGTAATAATGATGCGTGCGTCCTGGTCTTCCAACTGCCGTTTTAATATGGTTGTCGAGGTATTGCTGTTGGCCGCACCTTTTTCAAAACGGTCATATTCTTTCATGGTCTGGTAGTCCAGATCCTTACGGTCAACCACAAACAGCACCTTGTCAATATAAGGCAACTTCGATGCCAATCTTGCCGCCTTGAACGAAGTCAGCGTCTTGCCGGAACCTGTGGTGTGCCAGATATAACCACCACCCTCGACACTGCCGTACTTCTTATAATTATTGGCAATTTCGATACGATTAAGAATTCGCTCCGTAGCCGTAATCTGGTACGGACGCATGACCATCAACATATCCTCAGATGTAAAAATACAGTACTTCGTAAGGATATTCAGAATCGTATGCCTTGCAAAAAAAGTCTTTGTAAAATCGATCAGATCAGGAATCACACGGTTATTGGCATCTGCCCAAAAGCAGGTAAACTCAAAACTGTTACTGGTCTTGGTTTTACTTGCTCCCCGTTTCTCATGCTCCTTTTCCGCATTCCGTCTGGTGCTGTTAGAATAATACTTTGTGTTTGTACCATTGGAAATGACAAAAATTTGAATGTACTCATACAGTCCGCATCCCGCCCAGAAAGAATCCCTCTGGTAACGGTTAATCTGATTGAACGCCTCACGGATGGCTACACCTCTGCGTTTCAACTCAATATGTACAAGAGGCAAACCGTTTACCAATACTGTAACATCATAGCGGTTGTCATGCTTTGCACCATTTTCTGTGCCAATCACATACTGATTGATGACCTGCAACCTGTTGTTATGGATGTTCTTTTTATCTATGAGTGTAATATTCTTGGAAGAACCGTCATCACGAGTCAGAACTTGAACATTGTCCTCCTGTATCTTCCGGGTCTTTTCCACGATATGCTCATTGGGATTAGCAACAGCATTTTTGAAAAAATCATCCCATTCTGTATCTGAAAACTGATAGTTATTCAGTTCCTCTAATTTCTTACGGAGATTGGCAATCAGGTCTTTCTCCGTGTGAATCGGCAGATATTCATATCCCTGTTCACATAGCAAACGGATAAACTCCTGTTCCAGTGCTGCTTCGCTCTGATAACTGTCAGAACGCTTCTTGACTGGCTCATATTCTGTGACAACGGTATTCTCCGATGTCTCCGCTACAATATTAAAGTACGACACATCCTCGCCTCCTTACTTTGGTAATTTGTAACTGTTCAGAGCCAAGCAGATTTCCGATGAGAGTGAAAGCCGTGCTCGCACGAGCGAACACTCTTATACGGAAATCTATTTGGCGAATACGCCACACCTCCAAAATGCGTAGCATTTTGGAGGCTGGCTCTGAACAGTTATGATAATTCTTTAAAAGACAGTAACTTATCCCTGTAATATTCATACTGCTTCTGACGTGCTTCGATTTCTGCCGGAAGTCCTGCGGACAGGTCATTGCAGAGGGTGTCAAAACAGTCGAGAATGGATACGATTCTTTCTTGTTCCCTCATTGCTGGAATTGCAATAACAACCTCCTTTATTTGTCCAGCAGTCACAAGCGGTTGTCCACCACCTTTTGCGTAGCGATTCAACCCCATGTTTACAAGTTGATAATAAACATATTTGAGATTATATTCATTTTTTACATCTATAATCAGCGTATTATCAGATACATCATAGCAACCTTCTGCTAAATGTGTATATCCGGCATTAGCTCCGACTCTAGCGACCAGAATATTTGTCTTGTTATAAACTGCCTCATTTGTTTTTGCAATTATACCAGTGGATCCATAAACTGGATATTTACCAATATTATCCTTTGTTTTGACCTTCCCAGATGAAATCGAGCGACAAATTTTACTCAGTGGTAACATAACATAACCAAATACATACTGTATGAGCTTAATTGCGCTCAGCTCTGTCTGTCTGTCTGTCTGTCTGTCTGTCTGTCTGTCTGTCTGTCTGTCAATAGCGTACTTCCTGTTTCAGCAAATGTCAAGAGCAAATCTCGATAATATTCATATTGTTTCTGGCGTGCTTCGATTTCTGCTGGCAAGCCAATATTCAAGTCAGTACAGATTTTTTCAAAGTTGTCCAAAACATCCGCAATTCTATCTTGAACTTCTTTATTAGGAACAGCAATTTTCACATCATTTAATCGTGAAACCGATAATCCAGGCTGTGCTCCTGCAGTTTTATACTGATTTAAATCTGCATGTATTAATGCATGAAAAAGATACCTACTGTTAAAATAGCCTTTATCAGTAACAACAACCGCATGCTCTGTGGCATAATACTTACCTGTAGCGTAACAAACATTTCCGCATAAAGCACCTTGTCTCCCAATGATAGATTTATTTCCTTCTTGATTATAATCGTTCACATACCCACGAAGCCCATTAGCCCCAAAGCAAGGAATGGAAGCCATAGATGTTTTCTCGTCAGAAATCAAATTTGCTTTAATCGCCTTTCCCGCTTGCAAATCACACACATTACCCAATGGCTCAATCTTCACATCCGTATCAAAGGATAGCAACTTATCTCTGTAAAATTCATACTGTTTCTTCCGAGCTGTAAGCTCGGCTGTAAGCTCAGCTGTAAGCTCAGCTGTAAGTAACGTGAAAGAATCTAAAATATTGACTATTTCGCGTTGTACCTCCAAAGGAGGTACAGGGAGCCTCACATCATTTAGCCTATCCGGCGTAACCTCTATAACCTTAGTTCCGTGCGCTAATTTTCTCTTTTGAAAATTAAACTGTTCAGTATGGAGATAATACACAAGATATTTAGGATTTAATGTATGATGAATAATCGCAGAATGTGCACTGACTGCAACATCTTCGTCACCCAGCCACGCTAAACTCTTGCATACATCTTCAATATTTTCACTGGTAACCGCCATAATGACATCATTTTTAACAGCCATTTTCTGCTTTTTAGCATTCTCCTCACTTATAAATGTCAGCGTACTATCTACAAACAAACCATACTTTGTATAAATCTGTCCATAATGAATGCAAGGAACACCCTGTTCAACAAAATCTTTCTTTTGAAAATTTCCGCCTCTTGATATAGTGGCAACATCGCCTAGCTTTTTATACTCCACTCCACTAGGACAAAGTTCTTGTATTAGTCTCTCAAGATTAGTCATTTATTTCATCTCCTTGCTTTTGGTCTACGGGTATACTAATATTATACACTGAAGCTATAGTGGTTACCTGAAGTGGATATATTGCATAGTCCCACGGTAACAACTTTATAAGATATGGTATATTCCCAGTCCGGATGACCTCAATCCTCGCTTGATTCAGAAAAATCACATATTGTATCTCATTTTTGAATTGATAAATATATTTCAATAGTTTTTTATCCCTACTGAGGCGATATTCCTTGAACTTTTCTTGCCCTCGCATATCTCCTTGAGACATTCCGTCTATCCAATCATGATAAACATTTTCACACATTGCCAAAGCATTTTCGGGATATTCAATCATAAATATACCAATTTGTTTTGAACCAGTATACTTTTTGTAACTCTCCATATGATGTTGCCAGTTGCTTCTAAACGAATCGGATAAAAATTCGTAAGAATGCGTAGGATTGGAAAATGACCATGACTTTGAACGCACCTTATCAAAACTTGGAGTTTCATTCCACTCACTCTCAATTTCCTTTGTTTCAATATCAACAGTGCAACGAAACTCGCTTTCTTTTCTTGCATGTGTAGAACCCTTTCTCGTTGTAGGTGATGATGTCACCTGAAAATGCTCTATAAATCCACTTTCAAATATAAAATCAGGAAAACGACTTGCATCAGGATTTGCCTGAGCCACCCGTAAAGTGCATTCGAATTCTTCACGGTTATTTTCCTCCAGTCCAAAATATGATTTGTGGCATTCTGAATTAACAAGCCAAATTCTATCTTTCTTGAACTCATCATCTGATACGTCCAAATACATTTTATGTGTAAATGGGTTTTGCATGGGGTTACCATTTTTACAAAACATTGCATCTTTGACAATATTTATACATCTTAATTCACGTTCACCTCGCATAGTTATCCCTCAATCTCGTTAATAATCTTATCAATCTCATCACGAAGCACTTGCTCACGAGCAACAATTTCTTTGATTTCCGCATTCAACTTCACGATATCAATTTTCTCTCTGGTATCTTCGGCTTCGACATAAGTGGATACAGACAAATTATAATCATTGCCAGATACTTCTTCATAGCTTGCCAGATATGCAAAATGTTCCACTTCTTCACGCTTATCAAACACATCCACAATACGGTCAATATTCTCCGGTGTCAGCTTATTATTGTTAGTAACCTTCACGCATTCGCTTGTAGCATCGATAAACAAAGTCTTGTTATCCGCCTTGTTCTTTTTCATTACCATGATACAGGTTGCAATCGAAGTTCCAAAGAACAGGTTACTCGGCAACTGAATAATACAATCAATATAGTTATTATCCACCAGATACTTACGGATTTTCTGCTCTGCACCGCCACGATACATAATTCCCGGAAAACATACAATAGCAGCAGTTCCGTTCGACGCAAGCCATGACAAGCTGTGCATAATAAACGCCATATCAGCTTTGCTCTTAGGTGCCAGAACTCCTGCCGGAGCAAAACGAGGGTCATTGATGAGCAATGGATTTTCATCTCCCGCCCACTTGATAGAATATGGCGGATTAGACACGATCAACTCAAATGGCTCATCATCCCAGTGCTGAGGACTGAGTAATGTATCTTCACAAGCTATATCAAATTTATCAAATCCCACATCATGCAGGAACATATTAATACGGCACAGATTGTAGGTTGTAATGTTGATCTCCTGTCCATAAAAACCGTTACGGATAGCATCCTTGCCAAGAATTTTCTCTGCCTTCAAAAGCAATGACCCAGAACCACAAGCTGGATCATATACTTTATTGATTTCCGTTTTTCCAACAGTTCCAAGGCGTGTGAGTAGTTCGGACACATCTGCCGGAGTAAAGAACTCTCCACCAGATTTTCCGGCATTCGATGCGTACATGGTCATAAGGTACTCATACGCATCACCAAAGGCATCAATGGAATGGTCTTTCACATCTCCCAGATTCATTTCACCTACGCCATTCAGCAGCTTTACAAGTTTTTCATTACGCTTTGCAACGGTAGAACCCAGTTTATTGCTGTTTACATCATAGTCATCAAACAGTCCGGCAAAGTCGCTCTCTGCCTCACTGCCTTTCGCTGATTCCTCGATGTGGCGGAACACACGCTCCATTGTTTCATTTAAGTTTTCATCATTCGCAGCATTGGCACGGACATTACAGAAAAGTTCACTCGGAAGGATAAAAAATCCTTTTTCCTCTACAAGTCCTTCTCTTGCTTCTTCTGCATCCTCATCCGGCATTTTTGCAAAGTCAAAATCGGTGTTACCTGCATCTATCTCACCGCTGTTTATGTAATTACACAGATTTTCAGAAATATAACGATAGAACATCGTGCCAAGAACATAATTTTTGAAGTCCCAACCATCGACTGCTCCACGCAACTCATCTGCAATTGCCCATATTGCACGGTGCAGTTCATCACGTTCCTGTTCCTTTTTGGTATCAACCATTCTCTTTTCCTCCGTTATTATTTTCTCATCATATGTTATAAATCATATCATAATAATACTTTTTTTTCAATCTGCGCATACAATTCACAAATCATAAAAAAACATTCCAAAACCGGTAAGATTAGTGTTCTGGAATGTCCTCATAAATCAACATTGTTTTTCCATACATATGCCTTTATCTACTCATGTGTTTTTCCTATCTCCACTTCAAAAGCCCCACCGTTTCCACATTTCCGGTTCCCGGGAACATGTCCACGCAGCATGCCTTCACAAGCTTATACCCACGGCTTTCAAATATCTTCACGTCACGCGCAAGGCTTGTAGGCTTGCAGGATACATAAACTATCGTATCGACGCCGAAATCAATAATCGGGCCGATTGCTTTCGGATGGATTCCATCACGAGGCGGATCGAGTATGATTATATCGGGCTTGTCCGTGAGATCTCCGACAACCTTAAGGACATCACCCGCTATGAATTCACAGTTGTCAAGACCGTTAAAATGTGCATTCTCGCGCGCAGCCACAACGGCCTCCTCCACGATTTCAACACCCACAACCTTGGAAGCGACAGGCGCCATCACCTGTGCAATCGTACCGGTGCCGCTGTAAAGGTCGAACACGACCTTGTTCTTAAGCTCTCCGACATATTCACGTGTCTTGGAATAAAGGACCTCAGCGCCGAGCGTGTTGGTCTGGAAGAACGAAAAAGGCGTAATTTTGAAACGTAAGCCCAGAAGCTCCTCGTATATGTAATCGCGGCCGTATAAAATATCGGTTCCGTCATTCTGAACCGTGTCGGCCAGACTGTCATTATGTGTATTGAGAATACCGGTTATTGTTCCGTCAAGCTTAAGATCCAGAAGGAGCTTGACATATTCCTGAAGGTCCGGGGATTCCTGGGTTGAAGTCACAAGGTCGATCATTATCTCGCCGGTCTTATGTGCTTTGCGCACCAGGAGATGACGAAGATAACCCTCATGGCGCATCTTATGATAGAACTTAAGTCCGGTCGCGGCAAAGTAGCGGCGGCTTGCGCTGAGAATAGCGCGGTAGTCGGAATCCACTATCTGACATTCATCAACTGCAGTGACATCGTAGAAACTGCCCCTTTTGTGCATGCCGAGAGAAAGCGGTCCGTCCTTATATTCATCGCCAAAAGAAAACTCCATCTTATTGCGGTAACCACGGGTTATCGGGCTTCCTGTTATTCCTTCAAAAACATAATCCTCTGCCGCTTCATCAAGCATTGATTTTACCTGGGTTGCCTTTATTTTAAGCTGCTCCTCGTAAGGAATGCTCTGGTATGTGCAGCCTCCGCATATGCCAAAATGGGCACAACAATCTATGGCACACTCAAGCGGTGATTTTTCAATCACTTCCAAAAGCCTGCCCTCGCATCGGTCTCCATGCTTCTTATTGATGACGAAACGCACCTTCTGTCCCGGTATTACATTCTTGACCGTGACTGTTCCGTCCTCGCAGATTACCCTGCCTTTATTCGGAAAATCTACTGACGCAACTGTTCCTGTGTATTCCTGACCTTTTTTCATGCTGCTCGCTCCACGCTATTTATTTCGTTTTTTTATAAAAAGTGCCGAAAGGCATACTATTATTCCGCCTAATAAAAGGACTCCGTAAATTATCCACTCAAATGTGGAAATGTCCTTCTCGATTATAATCGTTGTATTTATCAGAATCGCAGTCACGATTATCACTGCGCCCGCTATGGCCACAATCTTAGAAGCCATCAGATGCGGTTTGACTATAAGCATTACTATTCCGGCTGCAAGCGGAAGGATCACAAGCACTGTTATCCACCACGAATACACGCCGCCAAATGACAAAAGTTCTGTACTAACGCTGGTCTTAGATATAAAAAGTCCTACTCCTGCCGCAATCATGACAAGTCCGATAATAACACGGATAAGTTCATTCCTTGCCTTCTTATTCATATCAGCCTCCATGTCACTGTTATTAATCAATATAAGAGTGGGGATTATAGGTAACCAATCCCCACTCTTGTAAATTCACTGTTCAGAATCAATTATTCTTCTTCAAAATCGTCTGCATCATCGAAGTCGTCTTCAAAGTCGTCCTCGTAATCTTCGAGGTAGTCCGGCTTAAAATATCTGTACAATGCATATGCGATTCCGGCTACTGCGGCTACAACGCCAACGATTGCAAAAATCTTCAATACCTTATTCTTGCACTTGCATTCCGGTTCCTCTGTAACGGCTGCCGGTTTGAAATAATCATAGAATCTGGAATCTGCAAAAAGTTCATTAATCTTCTTCATAGTTCCATCCTTTCCGTGCCCCCTTCGGACCACTAACTAAAAATATTATATTTATTTTATCACAAAAAGTTCGAATTTACCATAGAAAATATATTAATTTTTCACAAAAATCAAATTTTCTGTAATTTGGCAAATGATGCGAACATCTTCTTGGTACCGCCGTTTTCAAAATCAACCGTAACTTCGTAATCCCTGCCACCGCTCTTGATTTCTTTAACCGTACCCGTTCCGAATTTGATGTGACGTACCTTATCGCCTATGCCGTATCCGAGTCCTACATTGCCTGCTGACGGTTTCTTATCGAATATATCTTCCTTAAGTACATCATGCTGGAAGGACTGAAATCTGGATTCACCGGCTTTACGCGGCGGAAGATGGAAATGATCCTTGTCCGTCCCGTCGGATGTAAGTATCTTATGGGCCGGTCCCTGTGTGCTGTTAACCATGAGTTCCGCAGGTATTTCAGATATAAATCGTGATACCTTATTCATATGCGTCTCACCGCGCACCATACGCACCTTGGCCGCACTCATGATGAGTTTCTGCTTAGCTCTCGTAATTCCCACATAGCACAGTCTTCTTTCTTCCTCAAGTTCAGAAGGATCATCTGAATCAATACACATATAACTCGGAAAAAGTCCATCCTCCATGCCTGCAAGATATACTATCGGAAATTCCAGACCTTTGGCGCTGTGAAGTGTCATAAGAGATACTACATTATTATTGTCATCCATATTGTCTATGTCAGCAACAAGCGCAACTTCTTCAAGGAATCCCGACAAAGTCGGTGTCTCCTCTCCATCCTCGTATGTCGCCGCCTTGGATATGAGTTCGTCTATATTGGCACGCCTTTCCTCAACTTCCTCCGGGCTGTCATTCTCGGCAAGATAATCCATATATCCTGTTTTCTCGATAATATCGTTAATAAGCCTGACAATTGACAACTCGTGCAATTCCGCGCGGAACAGCCTTATCAGATCGGTAAAAGGAGTTATCTTAGATGCACTTCTTCCAAGACCCGGAATATCCTCGGCCTGTTTAAGTGCTTCATAAAAACCAATATTTTGCTCATCGGCATATGCCTGTATCTTACCGACACTTGTTGCGCCGATTCCACGCTTCGGAACATTGAGGATACGTCTTACCGCTATCTCATCCATTCCATTGTCGATTGTTTTTAAATATGCCAGAATGTCCTTTATCTCCTTGCGGGAGTAGAAATTGATACCGCCATATATACGATAAGGTATATTATGCCCAAGAAGTTTCTCCTCTATCGCACGCGACTGCGCATTGGTCCTATAAAGGATAGCACAATCATTATATGCATATCCGTCATTAATATTCTTCTCTATTCCGAATGCGATTCCTTCCGCCTCGGCATAACCGGTCTCATATACATTAAAAGCTATCTTATCGCCGGCATCCTGCTCGGTCCAAAGGCTTTTGTCCATACGGCCGGAGTTATTCTTAATAACGGCATTGGCCGCATCAAGTATATTGCTCTTAGAGCGGTAATTCTGCTCAAGTTTGATAATCTCCGCTTCCGGAAAATACTCTTTAAAATTAAGAATATTGCGTATGTTGGCACCGCGGAATTTATAAATTGACTGGTCATCATCACCCACAACACAGAGATTATGGTACTTGCGCGCCAAAAGGCTTACTAATTTAAACTGTGCTGTATTGGTATCCTGATATTCATCCACCATTATGTATTTAAAACGCTCCTGGTAATAATCCAGAACATCATCATTCTTCTCAAATAATTCAACAGTAAGATTGATTATATCATCAAAATCAACCGCATTGTTCTTCTTAAGGCGTTCCTCATATACTCTGTAAACTTCTGCAATGCGCATCTGCGTATAATCATTGTTTGCCCGCGCATACATCTCATCCGGCATTACCAATTCATCCTTCGCCGCGGATATTCTGCTAAGGAGCATTTTCTCCTTGTAGACCTTGGTATCCACATCCATGCTCTTGCAGACTTCCTTCATAAGGCTTTTCTGGTCATCTGTATCATATATGGTAAAGTTGGTCCCGTATCCGAGCCGGTCAATAAAACGTCTCAATATCCGCACACAAGCTGCATGGAATGTCATTATCCACGCCGCATCAGCTCCGCATCCGACCAGGTCATCAACTCTCTCACGCATCTCTCTGGCAGCTTTATTGGTGAACGTGATTGCCAGAATATTGTATGAATTAACGTCACAGTCATCTATAAGATGAGCTATTCTGTGTGTAATGACACCTGTTTTGCCAGAGCCTGCTCCGGCAAGTAAAAGCACCGGACCCTCGGTCGTAAATACGCCTTTTTTCTGTTGTTCATTCAATCTGTCATATATACTCATGTTATTATTTCCTATTGATTATTAACGTTACCAAATCCTGCATTAATCTGTGCCTGACGTACTTCCGCCGGATAACTGAAATTGGCAATCGTAAAAGATGTTATGCTGATTCCGTCCTTAAACAATTCCATATCAAGGTCTTCTTTAATGCCTGCCGCAATTTCTTTTGCATTCATCTGAAGATTAAATATATCCCTTCCTTCCTTCGTAATCCACTTCATAAGAAGGCTTCCCAGAACGGACACCACACGGTCACGCAGATCGTCTGTGGTATATACAGTCCGCACCCCGGCATATTTATCCATGGCAGCAATATAATCTGATACTTTACACCCGAATGTACCGAAAGCGCGTATCGGAAGACCGGTTGCAAATCCCTGCACCGGAATCGTTACCGGGCTCTGTGTTCCCCACTTAATCGTGAGTTCCTTCGTATTGACAAACAGAACCTCGCACCTGGATCTGTTATCAACGTCAATATCGAAGCATCCTTCATCTTCAAATATTCCCTCAATACGTCCGTTCACAAGATATACTGCATTCTGTCCCGGGCGCACCACAAGATGGCACCCTTTCTTCAACTGTGGCTCAGGCCATTTATAAAAAATTATATCTTCTGAGTTCTCAACCCATTCTACGACATTGGACATACGTCCGCCAAAAAGTCCCATAATTCTTCCTCTCTTATTAATAAAGTCTTAAAGAGGGTGTCCACAGGACACCCTCCGGTCTTATATAATATTCAGATCAATAAATTACATACCCATCTTAGCCTTGATAGCTGCAAGTTCATCATCAACTGCCGGAGCTGATACCTTATACTTGTCTTCAAGATCCTTGATGCTGTTGTCAGCGCCTGCTGTGTTAAGTTCTGCCATTGCATTGGCCTCATCAAGCATTCTGTCAGCCTTAGCTTCCATTCTGTCAAATGCTGAAAGACTGCTCTCTGCTTTACCCATGCCAGATGTCATCTTATTGACTGTCTGCTGAGCCTTGGCAACCTTCATCTTAGCCTTAATGGTGTCACGCCTTGAATCAAGCTCGTTAATATCATTAACAAGCTTATCATGCATCTGTCTCATTTTGGCAGCATTATCAGCTGCAAGTGTATATGTCTGCTGGAATGCCTGCTGCTTGGTAACAAGTGTCTGCTTCTTGGCAAGAAACTGTCTTGCATCATCGTCATTACCTGCTGCAACTGCCTTCTCTGCGTAAGCCTGAAGCTTATTAATCTCTGCCGTACACTCATCGAGTTCTCTCTTGGCTCTCTGTTCATCGGCCATAACAGATGCTGTCTCTGCTTTAACCTTTCCCAAATCACTCTGAAGATTTCTCATGTACTGATCAATCATCTTCTCCGGATCCTCACACTTATCAAGAAGTGCGTTAATGTTAGCGGACATAATGTCCTTGAATCTGGAAATAATACCCATTGCCTCTTACCTCCTGCGGTTAAAAATATGCGCCCATATATCCGGGCTGTTTATAATTAATATGAGTATAACATATTCCCCCGTTTCTGTCACGAATATTTTATTTTTCTTGTCATATGGTTTGCAATACTATATAATAGAGTAAGGCAGTACACATACTGCGATTTGAAAGGACATATATTATGGCAGATTCAACAACGGATCTTTATACCCGCCTTCTTCGTGAGCTCACTAAGATTGATTATGTGAAGCCGGGTGAATTTCCTAACATAGATTTATATATGGATCAGGTTACCACCTTTATGAATACCCACTTATCCGATTCCAAGATTAAATCGGACGATAAGATTCTGACCAAGACAATGATAAATAACTACGCCAAGAATAATCTGCTGCCGCCGCCGGTTAAGAAGAAGTATTCCAAAGAGCATATGATTGTTCTTATTTTTATATATTATTTCAAGAATATACTTTCTATAAGTGAAATCCAGGCAATGTTAAATCCATTGACCGATAAATTTTTTGATCCAGCAGGCAACTCCGGCAAGATAAGCATGGAAGATGTGTATACTGAAGTTTTTAACGCTATTAAATCTCAGCTTTCCACGATAAACACCGACATCGAAACTAAGCTTGAAGTTGATAAAGAGCATTTTAACGATGTGAAGAATAAGCAGGACCGCGAATTTCTGCAGAAATTCTCCATGATATGCATGCTCGGATTTGATGTTTTTCTTAAGAAACAGATAATCGAAGGACTTATTGACACTATTGTCTCCGACAAGGAGAAGTCGGAACATAAAGAAGCAGAGCGCAAGGCCAAGAAAGAACCGGTCAAAGCTCCGGCATCCAAGGAAACACATAAGAAATAATAAAAAGGATATCCATCAAGGGTATCCTTTAATATTATTTATTCTCGTATAATCTCTTAAATACCATATCGTATCCGTCGCATCCATAATTAAGCGAACGGTTGACGCGGCTTATCGTCGCGGTGGATGCCCCGGTCTTATCGGCAATATCACGATATGTGCTGTTCTCGCGAAGCATCTTGGCAACTTCATATCTCTGTGAGATTGAAAGCAGTTCATTTACCGTACACACATCTTCAAAAAAAGCGTAGCACTCTTCCTTATCCTTCAGACATAATATTGCATCAAAAAGATGGTCAACTTCTTCGGTTCTTATATTCTTACTCATATCCGGTCTCCTTTTGTGATAATGGCTTTCACGTAATAAAATTTTAACGCATTAAAGTATTCTAGTCAAGCACAAATTTGTTCAGCACATCAACAATACCATTCTCATCATTAGAAGGTGCAATGTAATCGCCTTCTTTTTTTACGGTGTCGTTGGCATTGCCCATCACAACGCCCATTCCGGCGTATTTAAGCATGGATATATCATTATATCCGTCTCCAAAAGCCATCAGTTCCTCTCGTCTGCAGCCAAGATGATTTAATAATTTCTCAAGAGTTGCGGCCTTATTGATTCCCTTCGGAAGCACTTCAAGGAAAAATGGTTCCGAACGATAAACATCCAGCCTGTCCGAAAGCCTTGCGTGTACTTTTTTCTCAACCTCGGCAAGGTAATCTCCGTCTCCGAGCATGAGGAATTTAGGCACTTCAAATGTGAGATACTTTTCAAGATTATCGACCTGTTTAACACCAAGTCCGTTAATCCTTGATTCTATTTCAATATATTTGTCATCTATATTCTCAGATATTACATCATCTCCCTGATATGTCATAAGGTTGACCTTATATTCTTTTGCAATCGCGCATATCTCATGATAATATTCCATAGGGAGAAAGGTCCTGCTTATCGCCGTACCCGTACTGCAGTTCTCAAGGAGACCTCCGTTAAGCGCAAGAACATATCCTTCTTTATCCGGAAGTTCAAGTTCATTAACGTATCTGACGACTCCCTGCGGCGGCCTGCCTGTAGCGATTACAACCGTGCAGCCCATATCTGCTGCCCTGAGTATCGCAGCCCTGGTCTCAGGCGTTATCTCCTTACGCGAATTGGTCAGTGTCCCATCTATGTCAAATGCAAGTACTTTATATTTCATCATGTCCTCCGGTTTGTTTTATTCATCATATTGTACAGAAACAAATTCCGTACGGTATTTATTAAGATAAATATCCTCGATATTATAACTTATGACAGCATCATATTCGGCCACATAATCATATGACACATTTATTTCTCCGTCATATGTAATCACCGCATCTTTGTCTCCTGACGAATAATAATAACTTTTTACGAAATTCCCGTCATAATCATAATAGTCATAATAGAACTGGATAACGTCTCCATTCTCAAAATCGATCATGCTTCTTGAAGGGAATGAGGATGTATCATCTTCCGAATCAATATAATATCCGACAGCTTTGCCGTTCTTATTATTGTTGTTATCCCAGTAAACCATTATTTTGATATCTGTTTCGTTATTAAGCACTGCCGGCACATATCCGTATGAATATTCCTCACCGTCCGTCTTGGTTCCTTCTTCCTGCGCATAGAACGGTACTATAATTCCGTTTAATGCAACCCAGGTGTAATCAAAATCGACAATAAGATTACCGTCATCATCAAAATCATACACATTATTCATACCAAGGTCAATATATCCTGAACCGTCATCAAGCAATACCTGCAGTTTTAACTGTGATACCAGATCCCACTGACTGTCACTGAGTTTTAACAGATAATGTCCGTTTTCATAATCAAGTTTCAGGTCATCCTGTGTAAGCTGCTCTGTCCGCGCAACATATTTTTCTCCGACAGATGCATCATACCAGTCATATTGTTCATAATCGTTATCGTCAAAAAGCCAGCCGAAAAATCCTCCAACCGAGTCATTTTCCTGTGACGTATAAGCGACAATATTGGCGAAAATATCAAAAAAATTCTCATATTCACTATATCCTAACACATCTCCGAGATGATCTGCCGTATTCTGGTATGCATCAAGATACATATACGGATAATACATCGAAAGTCCGCAGGCCTCATCAATATTGCTTACATTATATACAACCGCTTTATCCAGGGCATGCAGTAAATCATCCGAACCTTCAACATCAAGTCTTTTAACATAATCCTTTATGTCTATCTGATCATATTCTTCTTCTCCGTATGATTTTGCATTGCTTCTGGCTTCAAGTATCTTATAATATCCATTATTTTCCAGACTGTCAAGCGACCTCGTCATATATGCAGCAAGTTTCTCCTGAACATCAAAAATACAGCTCAGATCAATAACCGACATTGTCTTTACATCCCAATTATCATCCTCGTTGTTATTGATATATCCATCCGCAATCATTTTACAGATATCAGCTGCCGCCATATCCGGATTATCATCCAATGCATTGAGCCAGTCTGTGTAAAACCAGCCGCCTCCGGGTTCGGTCTCTTCTGATGCAACAAGATAACCGGCATAATCTGAAACAGCTGCTGCCGTCTCAATTCCGGCCATCAGGCATGCATCGAATCCGATGAAATCCATATGTATGCCCGCATCCTTAAGTGCCCACGCAACATCATCAAGCATCAGTTCATCATCCGTGAAATATTCATCATATCCGAATCCCATAGCTGCGCCGCCGCCATGATTCCAGAAAATCAGGCTGTATCTGTCAGCCGGACAGTTTCCGGCTGCCCATGTTATAAAATCAGATACGCTTGATTTGTCCACCATACTTGTTCTGCCAAGATTCTCTTTCTCAGTTATTTCTTTATTCCTGATGACAAAACGCTGTGTCTCTCCTCCGGTCACTTTATTATTATGCCATTCCTTCGTACCTCCGGTCTGAAGTACGACGGTCACATTATCGCCTATCCCGGATTCGATCATTTCATTGATATCTTCGGTTGCACAGGCAGCATCGCTTTCAAGATCTGAACCTATCATATATACCATAACAGTATAATCACTCTTATCATCCGGTTTACCGGATGTACTCTGTGAAATATCGTCAAAAATTATCCCGCCTGTCACTACCATGATTATAAGTCTTATCACTACAACAAGCGATATCCCAATAATTGCCATAACCTTTTTGCCGTTATGTTTTCCGGTTGTTTCCATTTTCCCTCCTGTATCCACACACTCTTACAACGATATATTACACTATTTTTAACCGAAAATAAACCTTTATCTTTTAATGTTTACTTTTTTTTCGAAATGGCTATAATGTTAGGGTGACAGGAGGTGTTACATATGCCGGGTTTTGTAACTCATTATATTTTCGGCGTTAATGCTTATAAGCAGATTGATAACAGTGATATTCATAATATAATATATCGCAACAGACAAGCGTATAGTCTCGGGCTTCAGGGGCCGGATTTATTTTACTATTTTATGCCGGCCTCACTTGGTTTCAAGCCGAATATTGCCAATATCATACACAAGAAGAAGACCAACGAATTTTTCAGACAGTTGATAGCGTCGGTTTCATCTCTTACAAGGCATCAGGACTATGAGACCGCTTTTGCGTATATCGAGGGATTTATGGGTCACTATCTTCTGGATACGGCGATGCATCCTTATGTATATTCAAGAGTCGGCACTTCTATTTCTAACCGCACGCTCGGCGAGCATTTTGCAATTGAAACCGATATAGACAGAGAGGTTCTCTGGAAATATAAGAAAAAACACCAGACGGATTTTCCTCATTCTTCATGTATAAGGCTTTCGCCCCGTGAGCGCAGTGTTATTGCCAGAATCCTTAGCATTGCCATACTTGCCACATACGATATTAATGTGACTACCAGGCTGATCAAAGCTGCTATGGTAAGTTTTAAAATTGAAAGTTCCATGCTTATAGATGAAAAGACATACAAACATAATATTATCCAATTCATTGAAAAACGTACACTTGGATATAATATTATCTCTCCGTTACTGATCAATGAGGTCAGACATGTGGATGATCCATGCAACCTTTCACATGAGCGCTGGGCTAACCCATGGGATAAGGAGAATTGCAGTACGGAGTCTGTTTTTGAAATAATGGAATCCGCTGCATCCAAATATGCTTCGTATATGATTAAGATGGCCGATGCACTTGATGATGCATTTGAAGTCATTGAAGATAATTCTCCGGCAATTCTTGAGATGTTATGCAACAATTCATATAACAGCGGTCTTGACTGCCGCAAAAAGCTTAAACGCGAGAAATAATATTTTAAAAGCCGTTGGCATTTAAACCAACGGCATTCCGTATTTGGGAATAACGGTTTTTATCTATATTTTTCTATCTGTTCTTTAATAAGTGCACCATCATCGAAATAATTAATCTTCATGGATGCCCTTACCTCAGCAAGTGTCTGGGCTGCCACAGCCTCTGCTTTACGGCTGCCTTCTTTGAGAATGTCATATACAGCAGGTATATCCTTCTCCCACACTTTACGACGTTCACGAATCGGAGCAAGTTCCGACTGTATTACATTGTTAAGGAACTTCTTAACTTTAACATCGCCAAGTCCGCCCCGGCTGTAATGTGCTTTAAGTTCATCCAGATCCTTGTACTCAGGAAGAAACTCCTCAAAATGTTCAGGCTTGCAGAAGGCATCAAGATATATAAATACAGGGTTGCCTTCAACCTGTCCCGGATCTTCCACACGAAGATGATTAGGGTCGGTAAACATTGACATAATCTTCTTGCGGACATCTTCTTCCGTATCCGAAAGATATATGCAGTTACCGAGTGACTTACTCATCTTAGCCTTACCGTCCGTGCCCGGAAGTCTTAAACATGCCTTATTCTCCGGAAGAAGAATTTCCGGTTCTACAAGCGTCTCACCATATACCGTATTAAACTTATGAACTATTTCCCTTGTCTGTTCAATCATCGGCATCTGGTCTTCACCTACGGGAACAGTCGTCGCCTTAAACGCTGTAATATCTGCCGCCTGGCTTATAGGATATGTGAAAAATCCGACCGGAATGCTTGCCTCAAAATTACGCATCTGTATCTCTGACTTAACTGTAGGATTACGCTGAAGTCTCGACACTGTCACAAGATTCATATAATAGAATGACAATTCTGTAAGTTCCGGAACCATTGACTGTATAAAAAGTACCGACTTGGCCGGGTCAAGTCCGCATGCCAGATAGTCAAGTGCAACCTCTACTATATTCTGCCTTACTTTCTCCGGATTATCGGCATTATCGGTAAGTGCCTGTGCATCCGCAATCATAATATATATATCATCGAACTTACCCGAATTCTGTAATTCCACACGTCTCTTAAGTGAACCTACATAATGTCCGACATGAAGGCGTCCGGTAGGTCTGTCACCCGTCAATATAACTTTACTCATCTTAAAAACCTCTCGTTTCAATAATGTGATATATTTAATTTTATAATATCATTGTAAAAAGTCAAGTACAAAAAAACCGCCCCTCCGGTATGAAGAGGCGGTTCTGTGTCGGTTACTATATAATTTAGAATAAATCAACTTTTCCGGCATATTTGCTGTTAATTACATAATATGCTGCTGATTCTTCCGGCTTAAGATATACCTGAAGAGACTTAATTGATGAAGCTCTGTGTCCGTCTGCAACATAAGCCTGTGTAGCTCTTTCAATCACTGCATCAACCTTAGCTTCCTGTCCTGCGAACTGAACATATACTTCTGATACAAGTTCATTCTTCTTCTCTGTAACTTTAGCAGCAGTCTTCTTAACTGCTTTCTTAACTGTATCTTTAGTCTCTGTTGCCTTATCAGCAACTTTCTTAGACTCTTCCTTAGCTGTTTCCTTAACCTCTGCAGCTTTCTCTGAAGCAACTTTAACTGTCTCTTTGGCAGCCTCTGCTGTCTTGGATGCTACTTCCTTAACTGTGTTTTCTGCTTCTTTAACCGTTTCAGCTGCCTTAGCCGCTGTAAACTTAACTGTCTGCTTGACTCCGGTTGACTTTCTAGACATAACAAATTCCCTCCTTGAAAATAAAAATATCCACAAATATGTATATTTTGTGTCACCTGTCTTAAACACGGATATAATATAACTCATTTATCAGAAAAAAGCAAGGATTATTTATTATCATTGGTAAAAAGCCTTAAGCAGAAATTATAAAGTGCATTCTGCCATACCTTTGTCTGGTGTCCGCCAGCTGTATCATAAAATATATGCTCGATTCCTTTTTCGGTCATCATCCGGTCAAGATCATATGTCACCCATCCGCACACATTATCTTCGTTGCCCACCTCTAACATAAGAAGCTTAAACCCTCCATACTCCGGGTCAATCACCAGGTCATCCAAAAGCGGATACATAACCGTTTTCTTTGATTCTCCTTTAACAACACCCGCTGTTGAAAATGCCCCGACATATCCGAAGATATCCTGGTGTTTGAAAGCAATGTACATAGTGTTACGGCCACCCATGGAATTTCCTGCTATTGCAGTATTATCCCGTCCGGTTTTAACAGGATATTTTTCTTCAATATACGGCATAAGATAATTGATCAGGTCTTCTTCTGTCTTGTCATATATCGCAATTCGTTCTTCTATCGGCAGATTATCGGCATCTTCTTCTTTATTTACTTCACTGTTAGGAAGCACAACAATCATATCCGGAACATTATTAAAATAATTAAGATTATGGATTATCACATCCGCATCCTTATTAATCCATGTTTTATGGCTGCCTCCGAGTCCATGCAGAAGATACAACACAGGATATTTTTTATCATCGTCATAATCATCCGGCAGGATTACGGTTGCGTGTCTGTAGGAATCTGTTACTCCTGAATAATATTTTATGACAACAGGTTCTCTGTATGCAAAGCCCGGCTGCTTCGTGGCGAAGTAAGGGTTATCGTCCATATACTGCGCAATTCCCTGTTCATTGGTCTCCTGCTCATATGAAAGAACTTTCTTTCTGATATGATTTCTGTAGGAGTCTGCACCAAAAAGGACTGCCACCACCGTCACGATAACCGCCGCACACAAAGCAGCCGGTATTATCACTTTTCTTTTTGAAAATTTCTTTTTATCCATTATTTCAAGTGCTCCTTGGTTATTCTTTATCAGAGTATAGCACCTGAAGTAAGGTTAAGGTCAATATTAATTTGAATTTTTTACAGCTTTTTTATAAATTTTACTGCCTGTAATCATAACTGTCACAACAGCCGCACCAAGCATTATAACAAGCTTAAACAGTCTGCCATCGCCGGCTCCTACATCCGGATCTTTCTCTTCCGGTTTATTATTACCGCTGCCATTATCGCCGCTGTTATCGCCACTGTTATCACCACTGCCGTTACCACTGTTGTCACCCGAGGGTGTGTCGTTGTCACCTGATGGTTTATCATCCTCTTCATCTGAAGGCTTGTCATTGTCTTCATCAGATGCCTTTACAAGTGTAAGTGTGAAGTCATCAAGTGTTCCCCACGCACCGGATGGGAGTGAGAGTGCTGCGCCGATTGTAACGGTTCCGTCTTCACCTACGACAATCTCTTCGATAACAGGGTTCTGCCATGTGGTCCATCCAACAAGTTCAAATGAAGCATCCTGTCGTACGCCTGATGATACGGCATAGATTGCATTAACTGCACCGGCTGCATCTCCGCCCTGTGCTGAAACCGTAAATCTGTATGTTCCGGGTTTAAGACCGGTTATTGTCTGAGATACGTCAAATGCATAATCACTACCCTTCCAGAAATGAAGCGAATAATCTCCGCTTGCTGCATCAGCTGATTTATTCTGGTAATCTGTTGCATCCGCATCTCCTGTGATAACCCACATGCTTCTGTCAGAATCTTCAAAACTTGAATTAACCACATAATTATGTGATTTTACATTGACATTTAAGACAGCCTTTATATCACATCCCTGAATTGTTCCGTAAAATACATATGTGCCTTCTTCTAATGTAGATACGTCAGTGCCATTGGTATCCCATGTTACATTTCCTTCTCCGGTAGTTCCGTCATTGTAATAAACAATAACCCTATCCGGAAGTGTAAGTGCATCTCCGGCATTAATTTCTACATTAAGAGCTTCGGCCGAATCTACTTTAACAGTTGTCTTTGCACCGGTTCTGACATATTTATACACATTGAGTGATGCTAATGGTTTTCCTGCAAAATCAAACATAGCCTGATTATCCCATGCACTTCCGCCATACCATACTCCTGCATCATCCGGATCATATTCAACGGCATAGCCTGATGCCCAGCCTGATCCTTTGCTTTCCCATATTGTTTTATTTGATGCAAGTATATCTTGTGATACCTTCCCGTTCTCATAAGCATATTTAACAGGAATCCATGCAGGTTCCCAGTAAAACATACCTATTCCGGCACTTCCGATGTCTGCAACAGCCTGAATTACATCCCTGACAACATTTGTCTGTCCCTGTACTGTTGCGCTGTATCCGCTTACAAGATCCGTTGCTGAATTTTTAATTGTGTTTTCATGTCCGTCTCCATCCTGCATTGTATATGCATATGATGTTTCGGCAACCATAACTTTCTTGCCGTATGTATCGGCAATATTTTTGAGTACCGATGTCAGATTGGACATTGTTCCATGCCAATATGTGTAATATGATGATGCAAAAACATCATAATCAACATTATTGGCTGCCAGCTTTTCTGCAATCGAGGCATAGCTTCCGGCATTTTCAGGGTTAGTAAAATGCAGTGCTATAAGTATATTGGCATCGACCGTTCTGACAGCCTCGCTTCCTTTGTTATACAAAGCGCACTTGGATGTCATATCTGTTTCGCCGCACATACCGTTATTGGTTTCGTTTCCAACCTGCACCATTCCAACATCAACTCCGGCAGCTTTTATTGCTGTTAATGAGTCATATGTGTAATTGTAAAGTGCTGTTTCCTTTTCTGTAAGGCTCATGCTGCTCCATGCCTTCGGAGCTTTCTGTTTAGCCGGATCTGCCCAGAAATCGGAGTAATGGAAATCAACAAGTACCTTCATTCCCGCATTAGTCGCAAGCTTTCCGATTTCAATAGCTTTATCAAGGTCATTATCACCTCCGCCATATCCGTTTCCGTTTGCGTCATAAGGATTATTCCATACTCTGACTCTTATCCAGTTAACACCGGAATCGGCAAGGAGATTGAAAAATCCCTGTTTATCGAGCGCATTGCCATCCCAATCATAGTATACAACACCCGATTCTATTTCAGAGATGTAAGATGATACATCCATTCCTGTAATAAAATCATCCGATAATCCCTTTACTTTTTTGACAAAGATATCTGCATCAACAGTCGTATCTGCTTCTTCCGTATCTCCGTCAGTCTTCTCAATCACAAGATTAACGATATTTCCCCAATATGTTGCTGTTTCCGTTCCGCCAAGTGTAACCGTAACCGTACCCTGTGCGTCAAGAACAATCTCGTCAGATGTAACTGTCTGCCACGCATCCCATCCTGTCGTTGTTATTGCATCGGATGTGTAAAGCTGTGTTCCATCAGCTGCATTCACCGACAGCTTAAGTCCCGAATTCATTTCTGCTCCGGATATATCAAGCGAAACCTTGTATGTGCCGGCATCAAGTGTTCCCGTCGTATAAGATGCGCTTACTTCCGTATCAGCCTCATACCACGGTAATGTAAGCGTAAATGTTGTGTTATTTGACGCATACTGATCTACCGATACTGTTGCACTGTCCCAGCTAAGATTCCATTCATCCGCCGTACCTGTTTCAAAATCTCCGTTGCCTAACATTACATTCTGAGAACCCTTTACGGGCGACAACGCCATTGAACCAATTGCCATTGCCGCCGCCAATCCGACAGCCGTTGCCTTTCTTACAATACTCTTCATAAAATACCTCCATAGATTATAAATGCCTACATGCGCAAACGGTTGCGCTCTCCATGGTTTGAGTATAACACTTTCACATATTTTCGTCAATACAGCATAGAAATATTGTGAATATTTAACAAATTCTTTTGTTGATTATTGATAAAAACCCCTTGTCCATGGTTTATCGAACCGCTGAGCAAGGGGTTTATTATATATCCGCGCTACCGTTTGCGTTGCCGGTATTACGCTTTATTCTTCTGTATATTTCTTATTATTCTCTATGGTAAAGCCCGGTTCCATCATTCCCGGACACTGATTTGATCCGTCATTGAAAATTACAAGAGCAGCATTCCAGTCATTCTCAAGCACATAACTGTAAAGTCCGTTGCCTTCATCAGTCATCGCAACTCCAGGCCATGCAGCATTCTCTTTAACTTCCGACGATGACTCATCATATACATAAGCATTGACCGTATTCGCCCATGCTGCAGGTTTCTGGAAATATATTTTGGTTCCGGAACTGTTAGTCGTCTTATGTGTAAATACATATGTCATTACAGTCTGGTTATTTCCTGATTTAGCTGTAAGTCTGAGTGTCGCGGTATTATCGCTTCCTGCCTTGATTTCAATCTTATCACCGTCAGTATAAGCTGTCTCGGCACCTCCGTTTAAAGAATATGCCGCGCTGTCAGCATTGGATGCCTTAAGTGTTACCTGAATGGAATCTTCATAAAATATGCATGATGTTCCATCCTCAATCTTAACCTCCGGCAATGTACCATATTCTTCATATCCGTCATTGCAAAGGATTATTGCGCTTCTCGCCGGTATTGTTCCCGTGATCTTACCGCCATCAACAGTATATTCCGTGCTGTTATCTGCTCTGTTAACGTATTTGCCGTCAGCAAGCGACACCTCACAGTTAATCTGCTTATCGGATGAATCACTATTCACAACAACAAGTCCCTTGTTTCCTCTTTCAACCATGATAACAGATGTATCATTATCCGGATTGCTTAATTTCTCGCTTTCTCCGGTAACTGCCTTGTTAAAGAGATTGGCAGCAGCTACCGTTGCATCTTTATATAAATAGCTTCCGGCTACTCCGATTCTGTTCATCGCGCCCCACATATTGTCCGCGCTGCTTCCGTAAGGTCTTGCAAAAAAGAGTGCATTTCCATTCTCCCTTGCTGCAAGAAATGCCCATCCGAGTTTAATATCCTCATCCGTAAGTGATGTTGATTCCTCTCCGGTATATGTATCATGTGACTCAACCCATGTTACTGTTGATGCATCTCTTGAACCTACGGCATAATCTTTAAGATCTCCGGCATCCATTTTAGCTGATTTAATTGCTGTTCTTAATTTATAACCATATGAACTTGCCGTTGCCGCGCCTATCGTGTCAATATAATCTGCAATTCTTTCATTGTCTCCCTGAAGAACTTCTCCGTAATTAAATATATTATCTGCATTATCTATTTCGGTAATAACTCTTTTCCAGAAATTATTTTCGGAAACGCCTGTATCCTTAGGGTCATCTTCCAGTCCTATGTGCTTAGCTGTATCATATCTAAATCCATCAGCTCCACATGCGATACACTCGTTAAGGTACTCAATAAAATAGTCCTGAAACGCCTTATTTTCTGTATTCACATCATACAAGCCACCCTGACTGTATAAGGTACACTGAGCTCTGTCTGCATAATCTGTTATATCTTTCTTACCAGTTGAATGGTAAAGCTTATCGATTCCGCCGACAGCATTGATCAGATCCTGTGAAACGGCACTCTCATCGCCTGTAGTATGATTTGGAACAACATCCACTATAACCTTGATTCCGTAACTGTGTGCTTTCTCACACATTGCCTTGAATTCTTCTTTGGTTCCGAGCTGATAATTTCCTATCTTCCAGTCCGTAGGCTGATAATGGTAATACCACTTGCCCTGTCCCATAAGTTCCATTCCGCCATTACCGCCGACAATACATTCATTGGCAGGGGATGTCTGAATAGCCGCATATCCTGCATGAGCTATGTCTTCCATTGATTCGCTGATGGTATTGAATGACCACGCGAAACACTGGAGTATCGTGCCATTGATATTTTTACCGGACGATTTATCAGGCTTTTCAGTATTCTGTGAGTTTCCGGCTTCCGTACTTTCAACTGACGTTTCACCGGCCTGTGTAGCCTCATCACCTGTGTTGTTTTTCTTTCCGCATCCGGCTGCAGCAATAATAACAAACATGCATGCCAGAATTAACGACAAAATCTTTTTCTTAGTCATCTTCGTTCTCCTTAATGTTAAGATTTAACTTCGTACTAATTCTATCATTGCAGTCATTATCTTTAAATATTAGATTTCTTAGAAAATATGTTGTTTTTTTATGAACTTCGGCGGTTTCTTAATATTCCGATTATTCCCGCAGCACTGACGACGGCCGTTATTGCTTCCGATACCGGATACGCACTCCATACTCCGGTCATCCCTGCTATCGCCGATAAGATGAAGGCACATGCGATTATAACAATGAACCCCCTCATAAGCGATGTAACAAAAGCCAGCCTGGCCTTTTCCACCGAACTGAAAATATTACTTCCAACGATATTGATTCCCGCAAATATGAATCCCGCAAAATATATATGCATTCCGTTTACCGCCATCCGGGTAAGTCCGGCATCATTATCCCTGTTAAATATACCTGCTATCTGCGGTGCAAAAAACGCCGCACATACATATATAACCGTACCGATTATCACTGCGGTTATCATAGCTAATCTTACAAGTCTGTTCATATTCTCCGTCTCACCGCGTCCGTAACACGAACTTAAAAGAGGCTGCGAGCCCTGCGCCACGCCATTAAGTGTAGCAACCGCAACAAGTGCCGTATTAGCTATAATTCCGTATGCAGCGACTCCTGAATTACCCGCCAGGTTAAGTATGATGTAATTAAATACTACCGTTATGACACCTGAGGACATTTCTCCCACAAATGCTGATACTCCTACCTGACATGAGTAAAACATCCTTCTGACTGACGGTCTTACCGGTCTTAAGGAAATCGTACTCTTTCTGCCAAGAAGATGTGTCATACATATTCCGATTCCGACAACCGGAGAAAAAGCCGTAGCAAGCGCCGCTCCTTTCATTCCAAGTCCGCACGGAAACATAAGAACGTAATCAAATATAATATTGAACAAACTGCTTAAAAGCGTGGCAAGCATTGCAAGGCCGGGTCTGCTATCATTTCTGACAAATGCATTGCAGATATGATTACAAATAAAAAAAGGTGCAAACGACATAAAAATCCTTGTATATCCGCTTCCCACAGCAATAATTTCTTCATCTCCGCCAAGAATTCCTATTATCCTGTCCGGAATGGTTACTCCGACAACTGCAAATATAATTCCTATAACAATGCCACATTCTATCGAATTCATAAAGAGGCTCCTGCATTCATTTCTTCCGTGGCTTGCCGCTACCGAATACCTGATTGCCGCTCCGACACCTATCATAAGTCCAAGTGCAAATATAAAATTATACAATGGCAGTACCAGATTAAGGGCTGTAATGCCGTCTGCTCCGACCGCTTTTGAAATGAAGAAAGTATCTGCCAGTATATATAATGATATTCCAATCATTCCCAATATGTTCTGCGATACGTATTTTGCAAATTGCCTTGTTACTTCTTTCTTATTCATTCTGTATATCCTCTGTCCGCAATATAGTCTCTGTCCCACATGAGAACCTTTAACTTGTCAGCCGCTTCCTTTGCAGGTGCCGTAAAATAACTGTTAGTCATAACCACTCCGACCATCCGGTCATAGAAATCCTTAGCCGCGTATACTTCCTGTACGGACTTAATTCCAACCATATCAGAATAGCATTTACATTGTATTGCATATGTCACGCCATCCCTGCTTGCTAATATGTCTGCCCCAAAGTCCCTGCTTGCTTTCGTTGTGATTACTTCATCAAAACCATCCAAAGCCAGCATCTGTGCACAAAAAGCCTCAAACTCATGTCCTTCCATGTCATCTATCGAAAGTTTTCTGTGTCTTACGGCACGTCTGATCATAAGTATTATTGTGAAGATTAAAACAGCGGCAGCTAATGCCACCGCCGTAGTTATTATCTGTTCCTTAGTCAATTGATTCCTCCGAATCGTGCATTCCGCAAATATCCCTTGCAACATATATACCACTCGCTGATGCATGCGAAAGTGAATGAGTCACACCACTGCCATCGCCTATTATATACATGCCATCATATTTACATTCAAGATGTTCATTAAGTTCAACTTCCATATTATAGAATTTGACCTCAACACCATAAAGAAGCGTATCATCATTAGCTGTACCCGGAGCTATCTTATCAAGCGCATATATCATCTCAATAATACCATCAAGGATACGTTTCGGAAGAACAAGGCTCAGATCTCCCGGTGTAGCCGACAATGTAGGTCTTACAAGACCCTCCTCCATTCTCTTGACATTACTTCTTCTTCCTCTTATAAGATCTCCGAAACGCTGTACAATTACACCGCCGCCGAGCATATTGGAAAGTCTGGCTATGCTTTCACCGTATCCGTTACTGTCCTTGAACGGTTCTGAGAAATGCTTGGCAACAAGCAGTGCGAAGTTAGTATTCTCCGTCTGCTTGTCCTCTCCTTCATAGCTGTGTCCGTTGACGGTAATTATACCGTTGGTATTCTCATTAACAACTATACCCTTCGGATTCATGCAGAATGTTCTTACATTATCCTCAAACTGCTGCGTACGGTATACTATCTTGCTTTCATAAAGTTCATCCGTGAGATGTGAAAATATAACAGCAGGCAGTTCAACACGCACACCTATGTCTACGCGGTTGGACTTTGTCGGTATATCAAGTTCCTGACATACATGTTCCATCCACTTACTTCCGCTTCGGCCTACAGAAACCACGCATTTATCGCACTCATAAACCTTATCGTCTTCACATACTACTTCAAATCCGTTGTCCAGCACCTTTATCGACTGTACCGGAGTATCAAAATAAAAATCAATTTTATCCTTAAGCTCATGATATATGTTATCAAGAACTACATAATTAATATCTGTTCCGAGATGACGTACTGATGCATCAAGAAGCTTTAGCTTATTCTGCATGCAGATTTTCTTGAACTTGGTTCCGGCGGTTGAGAAAAGTCTTGTTCCTTCTCCTCCGAACTTCATATTAATATCATCCACATAGCGCATAAGTTCAAGCGCCTTCTGTCTTCCGATATATTCATATAATGTTCCGCCAAAATCATTTGTTATATTATATTTACCATCTGAAAAAGCTCCGGCTCCGCCGAATCCGCTCATAATCGAACAGCTCTTGCAATGGATACAGTTCTTAACCTTAACCCCGTCGATCGGACACTTTCTCTTTGCCAGAGGATGTCCTGCTTCAAATACCGCGATACGGCAGTCAGGTCTGTTATTGATGAGCTCATAGGCAGTGAAAATTCCACCCGGTCCCGCTCCTATTATTATAACGTCATATTTACTCATATATTATACCTCCTGTTGCATAATATCCCCAATTCAGTAATCACTCAAGTACATAATTATATCTTATTATCCGGCAACTTTCAACTGTTATTACATATATTTCCTGAATCTGTTCGGAAGATTCTGCCTCTGCAGTCCGGGGTTATATCTGGACTTGATTGCAATGTTATCTTCAAAGACTTTCCATAATTTTCCAAATTCGTCCGTTATCTCCTTATCTCTTATTATAGCAAGCATATCATCTTCTATGTATGTCATATAACTTGCATTACTGTCATGAACGCCGGCAAGACCTCTTACGACATCGATTATTATAAAACGTTCCTGCTTCAGCCTGTCTTCGAAAAACTGCATCAATATCTCGCAAATATTATTCTTCGGCTCTATTCTTGCAATCAGATATCCCTTACAGTCGCGGAACCTTAAAAAACCTCTTATATGCTGATATTCACGCTGACTCGCTCTGTGCAATTCAAACACACGCATAACGTATTTATCATGCAGATCATTCACTATACCGCATCCTACCCGAAGTCCTTTACGTATAAACTTAAATATAGCATCTCCGCGATCGTCCGCCCCGGATACGGCTGCAAAATAGATCATCTCGTATGCATCATATCCCATAACCGCAATAACTTTAGCTGCCACGCGTGATGCCTTAGCGCTGTCAGTAACTATATCAATATAATCGGCAAACCATTCGATGTTGCCCTTACCTATACTGATTCTGCTGTCATTCACGCCTGCTGCCCATGCATCGAACACAGCTGTAAGTATTCCATCGACTGTCCCGTCACAACAACATACTATCATAGCCACCCACCTATATCTGTCCGGATATAACACCATATGAATTATTCTGCATAAACCCTTCCGGCATTATATCCGCATACGTATCATCATCAAAAAACGAAATCTGCTTATATGTCAGATTCCCTATCCGCTTGCGTATATTCCTATCCGCATCCGCAAGATTACTTACAATAAAATCTTCATTTATCCTTATTCCCTGATACATCATCCTGCCCGAACATGTAATGAAATACACTGCGCGCTTAAGCACAACGCCCATCTTACGTATATCTTCAAAATCGAGTCTCGCACTCTTACGCGCATTAACAATACGCCTGGCTGAATTCGTACCTATTCCCGGCACCTTAAGCAATGTATAATAACCGGCCCTGTTAATCTCTACCGGGAACTGTTCCAGATGTCTGACCGCCCAGTCGCACTTAGGATCGATAAAAACATTAAAATCAGGTCTGTCCTCCGATAATAGATCCGATGCCTTAAATCCATAAAAACGTAACAGCCAGTCTGCCTGATACAGCCTGTGCTCCCGTAAAAGAGGCGGTCCCGCTTCTGTGGAAGGCAATGCCGAATCATTATTGACATTCACGAATGCCGAATAAAACACCCTCTTGAGCCCATAGTTCTTATATAAAGCTTCTGCAACGGTTACCAGCTGATAATCGTTCTCCGGTGTCGCACCTATTATCATCTGTGTACTCTGTCCGGCAGGAACAAAACGCGCATTGTCATGTTCCGGACGCATAACGCCATAATTAACAACATTCCGCTCTGCCAACGATTCTCCGGTGCCGCCATACTCATTAAAAGTAATACCATTGCCATATGCCACCTGATTATCATTCAATCTCAACACATTATCCTTAATCCCGTTCTGAATCTGTCTCATCGGAGTCAGGATATTATGTCTGGACTTATTCGGAGCAAGGCTCTTAAGCCCATCCGTAGTCGGTAATTCAAGATTCACACTCATTCTGTCCGCATACCATCCGGTCATCTCTATAACTGACCTGTCAGCACCCGGTATCGCCTTGACATGTATATATCCCCCGAAATTATATTCGGTCCGCAGCCTGTATACAACCTGATACAGAAGTCCCATCGTGTATGTGGGATTCTTCACAATACCGGAACTTAAGAATAATCCCTCTATATAATTCCTCCTGTAAAATTCCATGGTGAGTGTACATATCTCATCAGGTGTAAACGAAGTCCTGACAACATCATTGGAGGATCTGTTAATACAATAACGGCAGTCATATATGCACTCATTGCTCATAAGAATCTTCAAAAGAGAGATACATCTGCCGTCCGAGGCAAAGCTGTGACAGATTCCGCATGCTGCGGCGCTTCCTATTCCGCGCCCGTTATTGGAACGCTCTGTTCCGCTGGAAGTACATGCGACATCATATTTAGCTGCATCGGAAAGAATAGCAAGCTTATCCGTTATATTAAGGTTATCACATATATTCAAAAATCCCGCCTCCATACCGAACATTTGTTTGTAAAATCATTATAGCACAAACGTTCGATATGTCAACGGGATTTTATTTTTAATTTTATTCGGAAACAATTGAATCCTCAGATATTGTTATTACAGGCCTTACTCCTATATCCGTTCCGATTACATAGTAACCGTCACACGCAAACACACCTGTTGTATTGGTAAACATCTCAAGTGCCATATTGACACCGCATGTTCTGAGCCACCATTTACAATATCCGTTTGTGTCTGTGTACACACCCCTGTCCGATGCAAATTCAGTAGGCTTACACAATCTGTCCTTGTCTGACGCTTTTCTGTCGCCTGCAAAACCGTTAGCCCCCTCGCTGCATTCTTCAGCCGAGAAAATGCTTACCATATCACTAACTCCGCCTCCGGACACCAAACCATAATCCGGATTACGTGATGATGACGTTGTCATACTGAGCATATTTTTCTTCTGTTTATCATTAAATGCAATATCATAAAATGTCTTATTAAGCCAGTTTCTTAATGAACTGTTATTCCAGTCAATATCGCTGTATTCATCATTAAACTGCACCGCATCTATCGCATATTCACTCATGAGAACGCATTTGTCCTTGTCCTCACTGACAACTCTCCATGTAATATCATTCATTACATAATAACTGTATTTTCCGTCTTCACCGGTTCTGAAATATTTAATGCCTTTGACCTCGGCTATGCCGTTGTCGTCATATTCCGCATCGGTTATGCTCTTTGTAAGTCCGTCCGCTTCCACGCGTTTGTCGGGATACATGCCGAAAAGAACTGTTTTCTCACCGGATCTGACAGGAGCATCATTATGCACCTTGTAATCAGGATTGGAATAATTGTCAATAAGACCTTTCACTATATCAGATCCCGACATAAGAATGCTTTGTGCCGCAGCACTGTCTCCGTCGGCAACCAGGATGTCCGCATATTTATAATAAATATCTTTAACCGTGTCCGGTACTTCCTTATCGCTCCAGTCAATATCATTGATTACTTCTATTGCTTTTGCGAGTGTTTCCTTAACTCCCTGCATGTTATTTTCTGCCTCATAGACCCCGGAAATCCCGATATATGCATCTATAAGTTCCGGATTCTCCTCAAGAGCCATGTTGTAAGCCGACATCGCCTTGCCGTATTCCTTATCTTCCATAAAAGCTGCCGCATTTTTCATATGATCATCAGCCGTAAGTTCCTTAGGCTTTCCGGTAATACTTACAACTATCATGATAATTACTGCTGCAACAGCGACCGCTATGACCGCCGCCATAAGGATTATTATCTTTTTTTTATTTGTCTTTACTTCTTCTTCCACTTGCATATCCTCCACAAACATACTAAATAAATAATATGTTATTTTGAACCGGTCGTCAACGGTTCTTTTGACTTTTGGACTTATATTATTTATACTGTAATAAGAAATATGAAAAGAGGTTCAAATTATGCAGACAGCTCTTATTACCGGTACATCGGGCGGAATCGGACTTGCCACAGCCAAAGCATTGAATCTGCGTGGCATCAACGTTGTAGGTTTGTCCAGAAGCACATCAGGATATACATCCCCGATTTTCAGGGAAATAACCATAGATATTACTGATACATCCGCCCTGGCACTTTGTGTCCGACAATTATGCAAAGAATATGATTTTGACATATTGATCAATAATGCGGGTGCAGCTTATTATGGGCTTCACGAAAATCTGAGCGCTGCCATGATACACGAGATTGTCTCCGTAAACCTTGAGGCTCCGATGATAATTTGTTCGCTTATGATCAACCGCCTTAAGAAAAACCGCGGCACAATCATCAACATATCAAGTGCCACGGCAAAGAAATCTCCCAACACCCATGGTGCAGCTTATGCTGCCAGCAAAGCAGGCCTTACATCTTTCTCCGAAAGTCTTTTTGCAGAAGTCCGCAAACACGGTATCCGCATGGTGACACTTCATCCGGACATGACCGACACCGGTCTGTACCGTAATGCCGATTTCACGGCAGATCCGGACTTCGGATGCAGTCTCAGGCCTGAAGATGTTGCAGATGCGATTGTATGGGCTGTAAGCGAACCTGCGGGAATTAACGTAAATGATATCACAATATCACCGCAATATCACAGAATCAAAAGGAAATAATATGATAATTGAAGAATATTCAGGTGTTTTTTTCTGTCTTGCAGATGAAAGCAAAGATGTAATATATAATAAATTAAACAAATCCGGTTCGATAAGTCTCTACCCGGACATATTTTTCAGGCATCCGTTTGCAGAAGTCGAACTGAATGACCCCGATATATATGATACCGCCGCAGAACTGCTTCGCTGCCACGGCAGTGCACATTGTGTTTTTCTTTCATTAACCGATCACAGCGCACTTCGCAGTATCGCAGAAAGCATCACATCACTGCTTGAAAATGCCGGGTGTTGTGCATCTGCGGACAACATCAGTCCCGAAGCCGTAAATGTTCTATGTGACGATCTGGTTCTTTCGGCTACCATGAGTGCATCACTAAAACAGCTTTTCAACTATTATGCGGCATGCGGCAATGACGTTATGAAACTGATTAACGATACATACAAAGCCTTCCGTCTCCCGGCGGGCAATAAGAAAGAGGGTAAAGAAATTTATGCCGGATTATACCAACATATCATGGGCTGATTTTTTCTCACACATATATATTGAAAAAGAAGCATTGGAATACGAACTGACAGAGCAAATTCTTGCAATGTATCCGGATGCGGTACGCATCCATATTGAACACTATAAAGATATTTTTAACCGGCCGCACCAGGATTGTGAAATACAGAAAAAAGCCCCTTCACTGGTTCTCGCGGTAAAACATGGCGAACTTATTTATCCCGGCGCAAGAGTGTGCCAGAATTTTGACAATCATTATTTCTATTACACATCATCGATAATGAACTGCCCTTTTGACTGCAGATATTGCTATCTCAAAGGAATGTATCCGTCATCATGCATTGTTGTTTTTGTCAATATAGATGATATTTTTGCCGAAGCTGCAAGACTTTGCGAAAAACACCCGGTTTATTTATGTGTATCTTATGATACGGACATTCTTGCAATGGAACATCTTACCGGATTTGCATCAAAATGGTGTGCGTTCACATCAGCCCATGACAATATAACAATTGAAATCCGCACCAAATCGGCTTTTGACTGCTCCACGCTTTCAAAATACGCAAATTCCGGCATAATCATGGCATGGACGCTTTCTCCCGATCCGGTGATAGACATGTATGAGCTGCATACCCCATCGCTTAACGCAAGACTCTCGGCAATACGCAAAGCATATGAATGTGGTTTTACGGTCAGACTGTGTTTTGATCCTATGATATATATAAAAGACTGGGAGAATATATATAAGGACTTCTATGAAGAAGTATTCCGCAATATTGACGCCGGGCAGATTTACGATGCCAGTTACGGACTTTTCAGAATATCCGCATCTTATATCAAAAATATGCGCAGGCGGCATCCTGATTCCATAAGCACATATCCTTACAGCAACATCAACGGAATCTGCTCATATGACCCAGGACTTTCAAAGCGGATGAATAATCTTGCATTCAGCTGCCTGTCGCAATATATTCCTTCAGACAAAATATATAAGCCGGAGTGGTAAACTCCGGCTTATGTTATCCGTTCCATTCTGCATATTCCATGTCAATATCGATTACTCCGATACAATTTCCCGGAAGTCCGGCGACTATCCTCTGCATCGCTTCCTTAACTTCCTGCGGACTCTTATCCGACCCGGCAGGTATGACAGCATCAAATATAACATTCGTATGAGTTTTTCCGTCAACCACCCTGAAATCATGTATGGTTATTTTATCATCATACTCATGTATCATTTGTGTTACTGCATTACGCATTGATATGACACGTTCATCATTAACTGATATGGGATCCATATGTATTACCGCCTCACAGCCGAGTGTATCATGCAATTCACGTTCACACCGGTCTATGGCGTCATGCAGCTCTATCAGGTTCCCTTCTTCCGAAACCTCTCCGTGAAGCGAGATCATACATCTTCCCGGTCCGTAATCGTGTACAACCAGATCGTGAATTCCTATGATTTCATCATAAGACATAACTATGTCCCGGATTCTGTTGACAAATTCCGGATCAGGTTTCTTACCGAGAAGCGGATCAACCGTTTCTTTTATTGATTTGATTCCTGTTATCAGGATAAAAACAGAAACTGCAAATCCTGCATATCCATCTATATTGATTCCGAAAAATTTCGTGAGAAGAATCGATATCAATACTACTGACGTTGCAACAACATCGCTTATGGAATCAAGTGCCGTCGCTTTCATTGATGCCGAGTTAATCCGTCTGCCATATATCCTGTTATATGCGAACATATAAAGCTTCACCAGTATGGCGGCAGCAGGTATTATTACAGCCAGTATGCTTTCGGACGGCATTTCGGGTGATATAATCTTTGAAACAGATGTTTTACCAAGTTCGAATCCCATCATTATAATAAGAACCGATACAAACAGACCTGATATATATTCCATTCTGCCATGCCCGAATGGATGGTCAGCATCGGGTTTCTTATCGGCCATCATAAAGCCTGCAAGCGATATAACTGATGAGCCGGCATCCGAAAGGTTATTAAATGCATCTGCCATTATTGAAATTGCTCCGCTTATGCTTCCTGCAATAAATTTCCCGATAAAAAGAAATACATTCAACACGATTCCGGTTATTCCCGTTAAGGTTCCGTATTTCTTCCTGACTGTTCCGTCAGAATAATTCTGTCTGTCTTTGATAAAAACTTTAGCAAGTAATGCTATCATATATTACTGTGTAAATTCTGTCTCCGAAGTCTGTACTCCGCCTACATTGAACTTCGGATTCGGAATTTTGATAGGCGCACCCATCACAGCACTGAGTGTTCTTACCTTTTCATTAGCTGACATAATAATTACCGAAAGATAATTATCTTTGATAAACTGGTCAAGATTATCAATAAATGTACTTACCGTAACTCCTGTTATCGTCTCTACATCAACCTGTATACACTTATCAGGATCTTCCACTACAACCCTGACCACTACTATTGCAACCACCGGGTTGGTCGGATTAAGCTTTATCGATGCTTCAGATCTCACCGAAAGCGCTATTTTCTCTCCCGGTTTTTTTGAAAAAGCATTAGAATATTTAACACTTCTTATCTCCGTCGGATTAATTACTACTTCTACATTCTTCATTATCCTGTCCTCCTTAATGTTCTCTTATCTGATATTATATAGCTTTTTGACAGCCGCGTCTACCCAAATTATGCAGTAACTTCTTCAAATTGTGATTCGTACAGCTGTGCATAGAAGCCATTCTTCGCCATAAGTTCATCATGCGTACCCTGCTCTATTATGTCTCCATCCTTCATAACAAGGATAAGGTCGGCATTCTTAATCGTTGAAAGTCTGTGTGCAATCACAAAACTTGTCCTGCCGCGCATAAGATTATCCATCGCTTTCTGGATTCTGTGCTCGGTTCTTGTATCAACCGATGACGTAGCCTCGTCAAGAATAAGTACCGGATTATCTGCAAGTATAGCCCTTGCAATTGTAAGGAGCTGTTTCTGTCCCTGTGATATATTTGTGGCATCTTCATTGATTTCCATGTTATATCCGTCAGGCATAGTCTCTATAAAATGATGTGCATGCGCCGACTTCGCAGCTGCTATGACTTCTTCATCCGTGGCATCAAGCCTGCCGTAACGTATATTTTCCATTATAGTGCCCTTGAAAAGCCATGTATCCTGGAGTACCATTCCAAACGCTTCCCTCAGACTGCTTCTGTCATAATCTTTGATACAATGTCCGTCCAGTCTTATTTCTCCGGCATTAACATCATAAAATCTCATCAGAAGCTTAACCATTGTTGTCTTACCTGCACCGGTAGGTCCCACTATCGCAATCTGCTTACCCGGAGCCACATGGGCAGTGAAATCATGAATGATTATCTTATCATCATTATATCCGAATTTAACATGATCGAAATCAACCTCACCGTTTATGTGATCAGGATGTACCGCATTTACCGCAAACCTGTCTTCCTCCTCTTCTTCAAGAAGTGCGAAAACCCTCTCTGCTGCCGCCGCCATTGACTGCATCATATTAGATACCTGAGCTATCTGCTGTATCGGCTGGGTAAAATTCTTGACATACTGTATAAACGCCTGTATATCACCTATCTTTATAACACCTTTACCGGCAAGAAATGCTCCGGATATAACAACCGCAACATAACCAAGATTGCCGACGAACTGCATAACCGGCATCATCATTCCGGAAAGGAACTGTGACTTCCATGCTGAAACATAAAGAACATTGTTGGTATCATTAAAAGTCTTTATAACGTCTTTTTCTTTATTAAAAGCCTTTACGACATTATGACCGCCGTATACTTCCTCAACCTGTCCGTTAATATGGCCTATATATTCCTGCTGAACCCTGAAATACTTCTGGGACTTTTTCATAACAAAACTTATAAGCACCATGCTTAATGGCACAATCAGTACAGCAATGAGTGTCATGACCGGGCTTATTGTAAGCATCATTACAAGAACACCGATAATCGTCGTTATTGACGTAACGAGTGTTGTCAATGACTGGTTAAGTCCGTTACCGAGTGTATCTATATCATTGGTAATAACAGACAGAACCTCTCCGTTGGTGCGGCTCTCAAAATATTTCATCGGCATACGGTTTATTTTTTCGGAGATCTCTTTACGCATCCTGTAACAGAGTTTCTGCGTGATTCCCGTCATTATAAATCCCTGGACAAGATTAAACACGGCTGATAATGCATAAATTACAAGTACAAGGAGAAGAATATGGCCGATGTTATCAAAATTGATCTGTCCTGTTCCCATAAGTTTGGACATAAAGCCTATCTGGAGTTCATTGGTGGCCTTTCCAAGTGTCTTAGGTGCTATAACATTGAACATCGTACTTCCGATTGCAAATATCGCAAATATAAGTATCGCGTATTTGGAGCTTCCGACATACTTAAAAAGTTTACGGATGGTTCCCTTGAAATCCTTGGCCTTCTCTCCGCCGCGCATGCCTCTGTGTCCCATCGGTCCACGCATAGGTCTTTTCTGATTCTCCATGTTATTTCACCTCCAGACTCTTTTTTAATTCACTCTCAGATAACTGTGAACCGGCAATCTGTCTGTATATCTCACAATTCTCCATAAGCTCCTTATGAGTTCCTATTCCGGCGACTTTTCCGTCATCAAGAACTATTATCTGTTCAGCATGCATAACAGTGCTGATTCTCTGTGCCACAATCAATACTGTCTTATCTTTAACCTTAGGTGCCAGTGCTTTTCTCAGTGCCGCATCGGTTTTAAAATCAAGTGCCGAAAAACTGTCATCAAAAATATATATCATCGGGTCTCTGGCAATGGCTCTGGCAATCGAAAGCCTCTGCTTCTGTCCGCCGGAGACATTATTTCCTCCCTGCGCAACCTGGCTCTCATATTTATCAGGCTTGGCTTCTATAAATTCCGTCGCCTGCGCAATCTCTGCCGCCTCAAGCATATCCTCATCAGATTCTACCAGTTGGCCATATTTGATATTATCGGCGATTGTTCCCGAGAACAGGATTCCTTTCTGCGGAACATATCCTATATTCTCTCTCAGACTCTCAAGCGTGATATTCCTTATGTCGCGTCCGTCAAGTGTAATGCTTCCTTCCGTGACATCAAAGAACCTCGGTATCAGATTGACAAGTGTGGACTTACCGCATCCCGTACTTCCTATTATCGCAGTAGTTGTTCCCGGAGATGCTTCAAAATCAATATCATCCAGTACTTTACCTTCTGCCTCCGGATATGCGAAGCTGACATGATTAAATCTGACAACGCCTTTACTTCTTCCTGCATCCACAGCATCTGTGCTGTTATTAACCGACACCTCTGTCTTAAGGACTTCGTCAATACGGTCAGCTGCAACTCCCGCTCTCGGAAGCATAATAGATATCATGGTAAGCATTAAGAATGCCATGACGATCATCATCGTATATGTAATGAACGCTGTCATCGTTCCGACTTCCATAACGCCGGCATCGATTCTGTGTGCTGATGTCCATACTATAAGAATTGACATTACATTCATGATTATCATAAGTGCCGGCATCATAAATGTCATTACACGGTTAGTATAAAGCATTACTCCGGTAAGTTCCTTATTGGCGTCATCAAAACGCTTTTCCTCATGTTTTTCCCTGCTAAAAGCCCTGATTACTGGAATACCTGTAAGAATTTCCCTCGAAACAAGATTGACTTTATCTACAAGTTTCTGCATTATTTTAAACTTAGGCATCGCAAATGCCATAAGAAGGATCATAAGCACTGCTATTGCAACTACTGCAATAGCTATAATATATCCCATTCCGGCTCCGGTTCTGATAACCATTATTATTCCACCGACAGCCATAATAGGTGCGTAAAGAACCATTCTTAACAACATGACCGTTACCATCTGAACCTGCTGCACATCATTGGTCGTCCTGGTAATCAATGATGCTGTCGAAAACTTATTGATCTCTGCATCTGAGAAATTGACCACCTTATTAAAGACTTTAGTCCTCAGATCCCTGCCGACCCCGGCACCTACCTTTGACGCAAGATATCCTACGGCAATAGCAATCGCCATCATTCCCAGGGCAAATACGATCATCCTGCTGCCCATTTTCCATAAATACTTTGAGCGCATTTCATTAAGGTCAACACCCTTTGCCATAAGCTGGTACTTTGTAAAAAGAATGGCATAATTGTTAGTCATGGATTCTCCCATGGATTCAAGTTTCTTATCTGCTGCTGCCCTGACCTCACTGTTTCCCGGTGTTTCCTCATCTGACGCGGAATCATCAGGCATGTCACCATTACGCCTCTGGCCGTACTCCTGCAAAATAAGACTGTATGCCGCAATAGGCTTTATCAACGTCTTATCCATTTCCTTCTTATCTGCGCCCTCATTAAGCACAAAACTCCCATTCTCATTCATAGTATAGTTCTCAAGCCATACCTTACGTTCGTCGTCCGTCATAAACATCGCGATTCCTATATAATCCGGTGAAGACAGACTGTCAGGAGTAGCATACTCAATGCCGGAATTGGTAATTCCGGTATCTATCAGTCTGGACGTGTAATTAGGCAGTGAAAAATCACAAACCGCCTGGAGTATAAGCAGCACAAAAATAATTACCACCGATACCCAGTATTTCTTCATGTTACTGAATATATGCCTCATATTGCATCTCTTCTCTGTGTATTCGCACAGTCCTTTCACAGTATTTATAAATGATGGTACTCTTTACTAATCATTAAATCAATAAAAAAAATATTAAACTTTTATTAAAAATCAATATTTTTTGAGTTCAGCCTCATCTGCATCGCCTGTATCCTCTATCGACTTGATGACAACATAATATCCGACACCCGAATTTACCTCAACATATACACGTTCACCAACCTTATGTCCGATAACAGCCTTACCTATCGGAGATTCATTACTGATGTATCCTTCAAGCGAACTTCCCCGTACAGTAGTAACCACTTTAAATTTCTCTGTTTCATCATCTTCCTCGAAATATAGCTCAACGGTTTTATTCAGTCCGACTTCATCGTCCGCCGACTCATCGCTGATAATCTGTGCTGTCCTGATCATTCTCTCAAGGTATCTTATACGGCTCTCATTTCGGTTCTTGGCTTTCTTGGCCGCATAATATTCAAAGTTCTCACTTAAATCTCCCTGCGCCCTCGCATCCTTAACATCCTCGATCAGTTCCTTACGCAGAACCAGTTTTCTGTGTTCAATTTCCTCCTCCATCTTGTCAATATCTTTCTGTGTTAATTTATCATACATTATTAAATCTCCTTCCCGTTACAACAAAGGAACTGTCACATCCGGCAGTTCCCTTGCAAAATATTATTCGTATATACTTCTGTACTTATTCCTGTTCACGAATTATGAATTCCTTAAGCTGATCATCAATAACTTTCGATATCTCTTTAAGTCTGACAGCATCATTAGTAACTCTTTCCATAATGTTGCATACTTCCGTAACCGAAGCGGAACATTCCTGTGAACTTGCCGCATTCTCTTCGGCAATTGCCGAGAGATTCTGTACTGTATCTGTTACGGCAGTTCTTGTGCTGTCAAGTTTCCCTGTCAAATTGGTTATCTCTTTGACACCTTCTATCGATACTTCAATATTATCTTTAACCTTATCAAATGCCGAGTTCGTATTCTTAACATTCGTACTCTGCTTATTCATGATTTCGCGGACATCCTGCATACCACTGACAGCCTGCTGTGAGTCTTCAATAAGTTTCTCCGTGATATCTTCAATCTGCTTAGCAGACTCATTGGACTGTTCTGCCAGCTTCTGTATCTGTGAAGCTACAACTGCAAATCCACGTCCCTGTTCTCCGGCCCTGGCTGCTTCAATACTTGCATTAAGTGAGAGAAGGTTGGTCTCTTCTGCAATCGACGTAATTATATTAATAGCTGCCTTGATATCTTCTACGGACTTATTGGTAGTATTGGTTCTCTCATAAATCATGTCAATCGACTTAACTGCCTTCTCGTTAATTGCAAGAAGTTCATCAAGAATCTCCGTAGCTTCATCAACAGCCTCACCAATCGCCTTGGAACTCTCACTGAGTCTTTCGACATCCGAATTAGCTTTTTCAATCATACCACCCATTGAAATTACATTAGAAGTAGCATCTGCAGTCTCTTGTGCCTGGCTTGATGCACCTTCCGCAACTTCACTTACGGCAATCTCTACCTGTCTTACGGAATTAACCGTATCATTGGCATCGGATGCAAGTTCCTCAGATGTTCCGTAGAGATTATCGCTCTGTGTCCTGATTTCTGTAATTACACCGTTAAGACCGTCCGCAAGGCTCTCAACCGCTCTTGCCATATATCCGGTCTCATCCTTACGCTTCGTGATGCGCTTAGTCTCTTCATCAACCGTAAGTTCAAGCTTGGATAATTTAAATATTGAATTAGTAACCTTAAGAATAGGCTTGGCAATAAGTCTGCCGACAGCAATTGCTGCTGCAAGTACAACGACCATTATTATGAGTGAAAATTTAATTATGTCATTTCTGATGCTGTTAGTCTCGCCAAGCACATCCGATTCATCAGCAGTTATAATGACCAATGCCTGTCCCTGTCCCACAACAGCATATGCCGCATATTTCTGTTCGCCCTTATATTCGTATGATACAAATTTATCTTCTACCTGGTCAGGATCTTCTGCAAGCTTGGCAACAACATCCTTTATAATCTGATTCTCTACAGGCTTGCCGATCTTATCTTCTGTAGGATGATACAACATCGTCCCGTCCGATCCTACTACATATGTATATGATGACTTAAGTCCGGTAACTCCCACATCTCCGATTCTGTTGTGGAGATATGTAGCCGCAAGTGCATTTTCCGAACCCATCTGCTGCATTCCGTCATTGACAAGACCTCTGGCAAGCTTGGACTCACTTACCATATAGTTCTGTACCATCTGCGATACATGTTCCGATGTAGAAGATGCTACTGACCAGATAAGGAATGCATTGGTACATATAAGTGCTACAAATACCAATAAAGCTATCTTGGCTGAAATTGAATGAATAAAGCTGACCTTAACACGATCCTTTACCTTCTCTTTAACCGTTCTGACTTTCGCCTTTACTTCTTCTGCCTTCTCATGCATCTCTTCATGATGCTGCTCAATCTTCTCATGTAATTCTTCACTGCGTGTCTTATTCTCTTGGGCTGCCATTTCTGCAGCATCCGATGTCTGCTGTCCGCTAACCTCTGTTACCTCTTCCCTGTTACTTAAATTAATGTCTTCTGACTTACCCATATATGTATCCTCCATATCTGCCTAAGTTATTTTTATAGACAAAATTATACTACATTTTTACAAATAATGCTATATGTTTTTACTATATTACCAAAAAAAGAATTTATCTTACTCCGTGTCCATATAATCCGATACTTTAAGACTATCTGCTCCGGATATTTTATCGATTCTTACCATGTTGGAGCCATTGCACACATAGAGTGCATAATATTCCGTATCTTTATCCGAACTCACGATATACTCCTCATCATAAACCGCCGCAGCCGATACGCAATTATAATTATCCGACGAAAATTTAAGTTCAACGGCCTTGGCTGTCCTGATATTGAACCTTGACATCACGATATTGCCCGATTTATTCTCACACATCAGTATCATTCCGCCGACATATGTGATATACTCTATTCTTTCATCGTTTCCTTTGAGAAGTTTTTCCGGGTTTCCGCCGTTTATTGATAATTTACAAAGTGAAGTGTCCTCACCGTCCGTTTCTGTATAATACAGATCAGAATCTTTCCCGGCGCATACCGACATTATTTCATTATCCAATGTGATCAATACATCCGCTGCCTTCTTCGCAATATCATATTTGACTATATTATATGTATCTCCCTGCACGTACGATGCCGCTATCACAGATCCAACCGCTGTAAGGGAAGTAATCCTGCATTCCGGCTCAAGCGCATACAGCTCCCTGTCACTTTTGCCGTCATACATATAAATTCTGTTAGTATCATTATATACAATTCCGTCATCAACATAATGTGCATTGGCACCTTTGCCAATTACAGTTTCCCTGCCTTCCTTGAAATTGTACTCCTTAATGACATCTGTACCTTCCGTATACAGGACTCTGCCTTTGAGATTATTGGCAACGTTCTTATTAACCTGACCCGATGCAATAAATATGATTATTATAACCACACCGACAATTCCGCACAGGATAAATGCCGGCTTAAGATGTTCTTTTCTGTTCTTCATGTTATATGTATTCCTTTCAATAACTGCGGTATATTCAGTATAATTCCCGCAGTTATCAAAAGGCAAGGATTATTTATTTTTTCCGGAAAGACAGTCCTCAATCCTCAGGAGTTCATTATACTTTGCCACCCGCTCACTTCTCGCAGGCGCACCTGTTTTTATAAGCCCGGAATTCACTGCAACGGCAAGATGCGCAATGAAAGTATCCTCCGTTTCTCCGGAACGGTGCGATATAATTGTTTTATATCCGTTGTCGCCGGCAAGTTTAACTGCTTCCAGTGTTTCGCTTACCGTTCCTATCTGGTTAAGTTTTATAAGGATTGCATTTGCACACCCTCTCCGGATTCCATCGCCAAGCCTCTCGGGATTCGTAACAAAAAAATCATCCCCGACTATTTTAATCCTGTCACCCAGCCTTAGGGTTATCTCATGCCAGCCATCCCAGTCTTCTTCATCCAACGGGTCTTCAACCGAGTACATCGGATATTTATCACAGATTGCCGTCCAGTACTCAATAAGTTCCGCACTCGTATACTCCCTGCCTGATTTCGGCATTCTGTATATCCCGGTTCTGCCGCCTTTCCACTCGCTCGCTGCGGCATCAATTGCAAATTTGAAATCATATCCCGGTCTGTATCCGGCTTTCTCAACCGCTTCAAGCAAAAGATCCAATGCAGCTTCATCATTCTCAAGATCCGGTGCAAAACCGCCTTCATCACCGACAGCAACCGATAAATTTCTTGATTTCAATATGGCAGCAAGTGAATGATACACTTCGCATCCCCATCTGAGCCCCTCACTGTAGCAATCCGCTCCCACCGGCATTATCATAAATTCCTGAATATCCATGTTGTTGGCAGCATGCGCACCGCCGTTTAAAATATTCATCATTGGCACAGGCATATCACAGGCTCTTATACCGCCCAGAAATCTGAACAAAGGTATTCCGAGCGACTTTGACGCAGCATCCGCACATGCCATGGATACGGCCAGTATCGCATTGGCTCCGAGATTACTCTTGTCTTTGGTGGCATCGGACGCAATCATCGCTTCATCAATGGCTTTAAGATTCATTATATCCATGCCTGTTATCACAGCCCGGATAACCATATTTATGTTGTCGACCGCTTTTTTGACACCCCGTCCCATATATCTGTCCGGATTCATATCGCGCAGTTCCAGAGCTTCGTATCTGCCGGTTGATGCCCCGCTCGGCACCGCAGCCCGTCCCATGTTTCCGTCACTCAGATAAATTTCCGCCTCAACAGTCGGATTCCCTCTTGAATCTATAATTTCTCTTGCAAGTACACCGGTTATCGTTATTTTTAACATATTCCCTCCATAGACAGCAAAAAAGCATAAAATGAAAATACCCCACTATTATTGCCCATAGTGAGGATTTTCATTCTATACTTTATGTACTTTACGAGAAATTTGAAATTACTTATCTGGAGGCGTGTGAACAATGTCCGCCACAGCTTGCACAATTGCCTGTGCACCCTTTACCGCTCTTTCTGTCCTTAATCATTCTGTAAATGACAAATCCGACTACCAGAACAAGCACCGCTGCTACTATAATTGTTCCTATGTATTTTTCCATAGTCAAGACCTCCTTATGAAGTTTTTCTTTACTACATGAGTTAGTATATCCTAATCATAGTTAGATGTCAATAACTTTTTTAAAAATATTTTAAAATCAGAACATCGGTGAAAACAGCCTTAATACCGGCATAAGAAGACGTTTTATAAAGGACTTTTTCCTAGCTGTTTCAAGCGTAACAACACGGCATTTGTCAAGTGTATCCCGGTAATCATCGAGCACAGCCTTTACTGCCCCTGATTTATACATCCAGATTGCATTCTCAAAATGATGCGTAAGGCTCCTGTAATCAAGATTAATCGTTCCGACAACCGCTGTCTCATCATCCGACACAAAAATTTTCGCATGTACAAATCCCGGAGTGTACTCATAAATCTTAACTCCCGCTTTAATCAGTACCTCATAGTATGACTGTGTCAGCATATAAGCGATTTTCTTGTCCGGCACACCGGGCGTGATTATTCTTACATCAATACCATTCTTGGCTGCATTGGCAAGGGCCGTAATCATGACATTATCAAGTATGAGATACGGTGTCATAATGTATACGTAGTCGTTTGCCCTGTTGATCATATTGTAGTAAACCGTTTTGCCGGCCGGCTCGTCATCAAACGGATAATCCGTATACGGTGCAAAATATCCGTCGTTATAATTAAATTCCTTTGTAGGTATATAATCATATAAATTATCTGTCTGATTAAATGAACTGTCCCATAATGTAACAAACATGGTCGTGAGGCTCCACACAGCCTCGCCCTTAATCATGATTGCGGTATCCTTCCAATGTCCGTATACAACTTTACGGTTAATATATTCATCAGCCAGATTAACACCGCCCGTGAATCCTACATTACCGTCTATAACACAGATTTTACGGTGATCCCTGTTATTGTATCTGGAATCCAGAATCGAACGGAATGTGTTAAATTCATAACACTTGATTCCCTTCGCCCTCATCTGTCTCACGAAATCGCCCGGAGCCTTAAGAATGCTGCCGAAACTGTCATACATAAACCGGACGTCAAGGCCTTTTGCAGCTTTTTCCTCCAGAATTTCAACTATGGAATCCAGCATCTCTCCACGTTCGATAATAAAATATTCCATAAAAATGAATTTTTCCGCCTTCCGCAGTTCCTCCAGCATAACCGGAAGCATATCCTCTCCCAGCGGGAAAAATTCGGCACAGGTATTGCGGTACACCGGTGCATCCACCTTGTTAAAAAGGTAATCCGTCTGCACCGATATCTGTTCATCAATCATCCGCAGTTCATCATTATAGTACTGTCTTGATCTGATTGCCTGCTTATAGTCCTTGGACATTTTCATTGCCTTTGCAACCTCTTTTTTGCCAAAATGTCTCACACCGTATATCAGATACAGCACTCCTCCAAATATTGGAAAAACAAAAATTATCACTATCCATGGTATCTTGTAAACCGGATTGATATCTGATTTTACTATGTATAGCACTATTATAAATGATACAATTTCAAATATCCAGTTGATATGTTTCAGATAATCCCTGAAAAAAAGATACGGCACAAGAAGTACCGCAAGCTGGATGATAACCGCGATTGCAAAAGCAATAAACTTAATCGTCCGCGGAGAAAGAATCCTTTTACGATGAACTTTTTCCTTACTCATATAACACCTCTTAAACCACTTGTCACATATATTGCTTAACTTTATTGAGTCTTAAGTAAAACTGGCTGTAAAAATCAGCTTCCGTATCATAATTCTCAAAGTAAAATATCTTCAGCAATACGGTACAAACCGCTGAAACAGTCTGCTCTGACCCACAATTCCTGACATATTCCACAACATCTTTCACAAAATAATGCCAGTCATCCGTATACCTATCGTAGGCTGAAAAATCCGGTATGTCAAGCCAGTTTTTGACTTTGACTTTGGTTCTGGTATGTTTCGTACACTCATTTACCTGTGTAAAAAACATATGACCGCCGTTCTCAAATATGCGTCCTAACGGAAAAAGCCTGCATATTCCCGGTCTGAATCCGTGTATGGTACATCTCCCGTCAGAATCAAGGAAGCCACATCTTTCATCGGCTCCCGAAAGTTTCATATTGGGAAGAATTATTCCGTCCACCGCATTCAATTCTATTTTATTGTTCAAAAGCTTGGCAAACCCGGTATTAAGACCTTTTTCCATTGAATATATGTCATACGGGTCAAGCACGATTGAATTGCCCATTCCCGTGCAGCAGGCATGGCAGCCTTCACAGCCGCCGCAGCCGGCTTTTACCATGTCATCTGCCCTGTACAATCTGCCATCCGATATTTCATTCATGTCAATTTGACGTATCATTTCAGTTCTCCCGGTCTTCGGCCCATATTCTTGCACATTTGACTGCGCGGTGCCATCCTTTAATTTTACTGTTTCTTACATCTTCGGCCATAGCAGGCTCAAAAGAGCGTCCGAGTTTCCAGTTGGCAAGTATTTCATCCTTGCCGCTCCAGTATCCCGTCGCAAGTCCGGCAAGATATGCCGCACCAAGCGATGTGGTCTCTATAACGTCCGGCCGGTGCACCGGCGTGTTCAAAATATCGGCCTGAAACTGCATAAGAAAATTATTGGCGCTTGCGCCTCCATCAACCTTGAGTGCCTTGAGATAAATTCCCGATTCTTCCTGCATCACGCCAAGCACATCCGCAACCTGGTAATTTATCGATTCAAGTGTTGCCCTTATGAAATGTTCCTTCGTGCATCCTCTTGTAAGCCCGACCACGGTGCCTCTTGCGTATTGATCCCAGTACGGAGCCCCAAGTCCCGTAAATGCCGGCACTATATACACGCCGTCCGAATCGCTGACCGATAATGCGTATTTCTCTGACTGTGCCGCATCGCGTATAAGTCTCATTCCGTCACGCAGCCACTGTATGGCCGCACCTGCTACAAACACACTGCCTTCAAGCGCATAGCAGACGCTTCCGTCAGTTCCCGCCGCTATAGTCGTGAGCAGTCCGTTTTCTGACATAATTGCTTTGCTGCCGGTATTCATAAGCAGAAAACAGCCTGTTCCGTATGTATTTTTGGCTTCGCCCGGTTCAAAACAGCATTGTCCGAATAAAGCCGCCTGCTGGTCTCCCGCAGCTCCTGCAATAGGTATTGCTCCGCCGAGTATCGACGGGTCACTTTCTGCGTATACACAGCTTGATGGTTTAACCTCCGGAAGCATTGACTCCGGAATATTAAAATAATCAAGCAATTCCCTGCACCAGCACAAATTATGTATATCGTACAGCATGGTTCTGGACGCATTCGTGTAATCGGTGATATGCACCCTGCCCTTGGTAAGATTCCATATAAGCCATGTATCAACTGTACCAAAAAGCAATTCGCCGTTTTCGGCTTTTTCCCTGGCTCCGGGTACATTATCAAGAATCCATTCTATCTTGGAAGCAGAAAAATAAGCATCCGGGATAAGCCCGGTAATCCGACGTATTTTGTCCGACATTCCTTCAGCTTTGAGCCTGTCAATACGTTCCGACGTTCGTCTGCACTGCCACACTATGGCATTATATACAGGCCTTCCCGTAGCTCGTTCCCACACTATAGTGGTCTCACGCTGATTGGTTATTCCGATTGCTTCAATATCTGATGCCGAAAGTCCTGCCATTACCATAGCTTCCATTGCAACCGCAAGCTGTGACGACCAGATTTCTACCGGATTATGTTCTATCCAGCCCGCTTTCGGATAAATCTGTTCAAATTCTTTCTGCTGCATCGAGCAGATACGTCCTTTGTTATCATATATTACGCATCTTGAACTTGTGGTTCCCTGGTCAAGTGCCATGATGTATTTTGAATCCATATACTATTCCACTACCTCAACTTTAAGCATATTCGTAGTTCCGGATCTTCCCATAGGGATTCCGGATGTAATTACGGTAATGTCTCCCTCTTTGACAAGTTCCTGGCTCTTGGCTTTCTCGATTGCATGGTCAAAAAGAACAAACACATCATGTTTCTCTTTGAGAAGAACCGGTGTAATTCCCCATACCATACTGAGCTGGCGGCATACTTTTTCTGTAGTCGCACAACCGATTATATCACATGCCGGACGGTATCTTGATATCATCCTTACGCTCTTACCGGACTTGCTGACAACAATAATTGCCTTGGCGTTAAGATCATATGCTGTTGTACATGTTGCATGGCAGATAGCATCTGTGATATCCGGATTAGAAGCACGTTCCCTTGTAAAAAACCGCTTCTTATAATTAATCTCACGTTCGGTTCTCTCTGCAATACGTACCATCATCTCTAATGCTTCAACCGGGTATTTACCGGCTGCGGTCTCTCCCGACAGCATTATTGCGCTTGTTCCGTCATAAATCGCATTTGCGACATCCGCTGTCTCCGCTCTCGTCGGCCGAGGATTCTTGATCATTGAATCAAGCATCTGTGTTGCTGTGATAACCTGCTTGCCGGCTTCATATACCTTCTTGATAATTACCTTCTGTGCAATAGGCACTTCTTCTTCCGGAAGTTCCACACCCATGTCACCTCTGGCTACCATAATTGCATCAGATGCATCAATTATCTCATCAATATTATCAAGTCCCTCCTGATTCTCAATTTTGGAGATAATATTAATTCCCTTTCCTCCGTTGTCATCAAGAAGTTTTCTTATCTGTCTGACATCATCTGCACATCTTACAAAAGAAGCCGCTATGAAATCCACATCCTGTTCTATTCCAAAAAGTATATCCGACTTATCTATATCACTTAGGAAATCCATATTAATATGTGCACCCGGTACATTAACGCCCTTGTGATTGGATACATATCCGCCGTTAACTACGGTACATACAATATCTGTTCCTTTGATTTCCTTAACCACCATCTCAATAAGCCCGTCATCAATAAGTATATTTGTTCCCGCTTTAACGTCCTTATATAAATCAATAAAAGTGATGGCTGCATGTGTATTATCTCCTAATGAGTCATCCGCTGTGAGTGTAAAATCCTGTCCGTTTTCAAGCAAAACCTTTCCATCCGCAAAATCACGTACACGGATTTCCGGTCCCTTAGTATCAAGCATGATAGCAACAGATTTGCCGCATTCTTCCCTTACTGACTTGATTGCTTTCATTCTTGCGCCATGTTCTTCATGACTGCCATGCGAAAAATTAAGTCTGGCGACATTCATGCCACCCATAATAAGTTCCTTAAGAACACCGGGTTTGTCCGTTGACGGTCCCATGGTACAAATTATTTTCGTTTTTCTCATAATTAAGTCTCCTTTATAAACTCACATATACTGGTCTATTATATATAATTTATTATACAAAAAATGTTCTCCGAATATACCTTATCACTTTTTTTGTCAAATATCAATATTTCTTTTGTAAAGCTATGTAAATCAATATGTGATTGCAAAAATATCGTTATTGATATATAATCAGATATATAAACCAATAGGAGGATATATGCAAAATATGGACTACATACTGACAACCGATAACCTCTGCAAACAATATAAGCATGTAAAGGCTGTCGATTCTATCAATCTCCACATAAAGAAAGGGGATATTTACGGTTTTATCGGACGCAACGGTGCCGGCAAGACCACCACTCTTAAAATGCTTTCCGGGCTTGCAAAACCCACGTCCGGCAGTTTCAGCATATTTGGATGCAGCAAAAGCGAGCTGGCATCCGGAGGACTTTTTGCAAAAATAGGGATTCTTATAGAGGAACCAGGATTCTACCCTGATATGTCAGCCTATGACAATCTCAGGATGAAATGCATTCTTATGGGATATAATGACGCGGCATACGCACATGGACTTTTGAATACCGTAGGACTTGCCGGAGCCGCAAGGCGTAAGGTCAAGACTTTTTCCATGGGTATGAAGCAACGTCTCGGAATCGCCATGGCACTTGTGGGTGACCCTGAGGTGCTTATTCTTGATGAGCCGATTAACGGTCTCGACCCGCAGGGAATTGCCGAAATCCGTAATACCATTCTGAAACTCAACCGCGAGAATGGCAAGACAATCATCATTTCAAGCCATATTCTCGAGGAATTATCCAAAATAGCAACGCATTACGGAATAATCGATTCCGGAAAGCTCATAGCCGAGCTTACGCCGGAAGAACTTTCAGGGAAGTGTGAATCCCGGATTGTTATCAAGGTATATGACATGGAAGCTGCATGTAATCTTTTACACAGTATCAACATTCATAAATTCAATATAATCGATGCCAACACCATCCATGTATATGAGCATATCGAAGACAGCTGCCAGATCAACATGGCTCTTTGTAAGGCTGACATTTTCGTGTCGTCAATATGGGTTGAGCAGGCAGGGCTTGAGGAATTTTTCTTCAACATGACAGGAGGTGGCAAGAATGCTTAAAGCTCTCAGAATGGATCTGTACCGTATGGTACGTACCAAATCGACATACATAATACTTGCGGCAATGATTGCTTCATGCGCCATGATGATATGGAGTTTCTATGTCACATCTGCCGCATTCTCATCCGGAATGATGGGTGAGACCGGTGCTGATATGAATCTGGCGGCGCTTATGCCACAGACTGTTGACGGATATTTTGACGCGTTCTTCCAGGGCAATTTTCTTGTCCTTTTTACCGTGATTTTCACCGTAATTTTCTGCGGAGCCGAGTACAAACACGGATATATCAAGAACGTTGCTTCCGTTATATCGAGACGCACCGGTCTGGTGATTTCCAAGCTTATATGCATCTTTATTGAGATAATTGCACTCCATGCGCTTACCGTATTAGGCATAATCATCGGCTGCCGCGGTTTCCTTGGCATTACTGAAGTCAATAATGTCCGTGGGGTGGTACTTGAGGTAATCTGGGGAATTCTTATGAACCTGTCAATGGCTTCCGTTATTATGCTTCTATTCATAATTGCACGAAAGACAACTCTCCCGATGGTTATCGGAATCATATATGTATTGATGGGCAGCACTATATATTCACTTGCCGATCTTATCGTAGAGAAATTATTTAAGATTACGGATTTCTCGGTTGCCGAGTATACCAATATGGGCAATATGCTTTCATATGTTAATTCCACAGCATCGCAGTCCACGCTTATACGTTCGGCAGTCGTTGCCGTTGTATACCTTGTGGCTTCGGCCGTTGTATCATGTATGCTTATGAACAAAAAAGATGTGAAATAGATTTAAAAAAATCAGGCCGCCGGTTCGAGAATGTACCGACGGCCTTTTATAATTATTTTTTCCTTCCGAAAAGACTTTTCTTAACATATTCTTCTTTCCGGTATGATGTCATCTCATATCCTGTCGCTTCTATTGCCGACTTAAGCTCATCTTCAGCAATATCGTCTTCCGAAAGAATAACTGTTTCTTTCTTTGTATGGGAAGAATTTACTTTCTTAACATTAAATTTCTGCCTTATTGTGTCATTGACATGTGCCTCACACATAGAGCACGCCATCTTATCAACACCCAGAGTATATTTGTACATATATGGTATCCTCCTGTATTTTTCTGACTAAATATTATCGCCGCATTCCGTTACGGTCAATTTGTTTTTTTTCTCAATAAGCATAAAAAGAACCACACGCTGTTATACCCTTTGCGAGGTCATCTCTGTAACAGTCATCACAGGGATTAAGGCTGTTAACGGTCACATACGGTGTATCAAAAGCTGCTGTGGCATGGATGTAACGGCAGTTTCCGATGTAGATTGCCACATGTCCGGGCCAATATATAAGGTCTCCCATTTCAAGCTGCCTGCACGTTATGTTTTTTACCGGATATTCCGGATTAATCTGTGCATCTCGATATATTATAATACCATTAAACATATAGCTCATAAACGCAAGTCCGGAGCAGTCCATTCCCAATGACGATTTACCGCCCCATCGGTATTGCACGCCATAATATGACATTGCCGCCGATACTATTCCGCGTCTTACTGTCTGCTCGTCACCGTAAGCCATGCGTCTTTTGACAATATACGCACTTCTTACATATCCGGATGCACCGTCCGCCTGTTTTATAAGGGTCCATCCTTCTTTACATTCTTTCAGGACTTTGACAAACGAGCCCTTGATAAGGCTGCCAATTCGATCTGCCCTGACATCCGGAGCATCAAGAACGTCCACATAGGATTCCCTGACAATACAAAGTCCTCCCGTCCAACGTGTAAATTCCTCTTTGGATAATATGCGGATGTCATCCGTTAATATGTATCCGGTATATCCATACCATGTAACAACACGCATCATATTGTTATGTGCGACATCATCCGGCATGACCATCCAGCCCGAAAACACATCATCAACCGTCTCGGTACCATCTTCATTGTATAATCTTGCATATACGGATTTAACAATTGCGTACTTCATGCAAAAAATCCTTTTTATTCTATGATATGCCGTTTTACTTAATCTGCTCCATATATGGTTTCATATAATCAAGGACTTTCTGCTTAAGCTCATCTTCATCCTCGTTATCTTTATCCGGAACAGGAAGCCACATTATGTTTCCCGTAGTATTTACGGCAATTCCGTCCTCTCCGTACTGCCATATCATGCCACCATAGACGATTTCCGGCTCATTCTTATAATATCCGGTCTCATTATCATCCGCTGACAGAAGTCTTATCTGTGACGCTCTTATGGGAATACCGTTATATTTTCCGGCAAAAGAAAGGTCGCACTCCATTTCGCTCCAGCTAAGTCCGGGAAGCATTTTATTCATGACCGCACGGATTTCATCTTTATCGAACTCAAATTCATCCGAAACATCCACTTCCGTAATCACTTCCGCCAGCCAGCCGGGCAGCACATACCTCGAATACAGATCCATAATATCGATACTGCCTCTTCCTCCGGCTCTCACCACAACCGTAAGCATAATGGCACCGGCAATGACCATGCCGATGCCAATCCATGTGCATACTATAATGACAAAAGCCCCGATGACAGCCATAAGAATCGATGCGGCGATAAGCACAATACGCCTGTCATCGCTCCGTATCTGTTTCACTATCATGTTCCATGCCCTGTCTTTATCCATAATTCTCCTTAAGAAACTTAAACAGTTCATCCATCTGCTCATCTGTTCCTATTGATATTCTCAGATAATCGTCTATTCTCGGTGCATCAAAATGTCTTACATAGATTCCCGCATTTCTTAAATCGTCAAATATCTTCGCTCCCGGTATGGACTTGTGCTTTGCAAATATGAAATTTGCTCCGGAAGGCAGACATTCAAATCCAAGCTCTGTAAGTGCTTTCACCGAACGTTCCCTTGTTGCGGTAACCTTACGCGTAATTTCCTGATAATAGGAATCATTCTCAACTGCTATCGTTCCGAGTTCAATCGACGGACGGTTAAGCGTATATGAGTTTACCGAGTATTTGACATCGTTAAGTGCTTTGATAATGCGCTCACCGGCGATGGCAAATCCTATTCTGAGTCCCGCCATTGAACGTGACTTTGAAAATGTCCTGACGACGATGAGATTCTCATATTCGTCAAGAAGCTCAAGAGCTGATCTTCCTGCAAAATCAACATAAGCCTCATCCACAACCACTATCGATTCCTTGTTGTGGTCAAGTATATCCCTGATAAAATCAAGATCCCTGTATATTGATGTCGGGGCGTTCGGATTGGCGATTACCACTCCGCCATTATCTTTGTAATAATCTTCGGCGCGTATCATAAAATTCTCATCAAGTGCCGGTCTTTCGTACGGTATTCTGTAGACATCGGCCCACACACTGTAGAAAGAATATGTTATATCAGGAAAAAGGATCGGTTTGTCCGAATTGAAAAAAGTCATAAATATCATAGAAAGCACATCATCCGAACCGACACCCGGAAAAATCTGACTGCTCTTAACTCCGTAAAGTCCGGCAAGAGCTTCAATCAGGCTGCTTGCTGCCGGATCCGGATAAAGCCTCAAAAGATCCATGTTCATCTTCGCCGCTGCCTCACAGACTGCCGGTGCCGGCGGATATGGATTTTCGTTAGTGTTTAATTTGATAACATTCGTATTTTTCGGCTGTTCACCCGGAACATACGGCTCAACCGTGCGGATATTTTTTTCCCATTCTCTCATAATTCACCTCTTAGTCTGTAAGTCCGAATTCTTCGGCAAGTTTCTTAAATTGCGGAAGGGAATTCGTTATAGTATCATATGATACACAGTAAGCAATTCTCACAAATCCCGGACACGCAAATGTACTTCCCGGAACTATAAGGATGTTATATTTCTTCGCTCTCTCGCAGAATTCCTTATCATCTACAGGCGTCTTCACGAACATGTAAAATGCGCCCTCCGGCTTAATGCATTCAAATCCGAGTTCCAAAAGTCCCTTATATAATGTTTCCCTGTTACGGTTATATGCAGCTATATTCTCTGATACATCAACATCAACGCATCTGCCGATAACTTTCTGCATAAGTGAAGGTGCATTAACGAATCCGAGAATTCTTGTAGCCACATTACATGCCGTCTTAATCGTTGCCGAATCATCGAGTGCATCAGGTATTACAAGGTATCCGATACGTTCACCCGGAAGTGAAAGCGACTTACTGTATGAATATCCGACAACGGTGTTGTCATAGTATTTAGTAAGATACGGAACTTCCACTCCGTCGTATGCAAGTTCCCTGTACGGTTCATCCGAGAAAAGAATTATTACCCTGTCGTATTCTTTCTGCTTGCGCTCTAAAATCTCTGCCATCTTCTTGATTGTATCTTCTGAATATACAACTCCGGTAGGATTATTCGGAGTGTTTACGATAACTGCCTTGGTCTTAGGCGTTATCATTTTCTCAAATGTATCAAGATCCGGCTGGAAAGTAGCGGTATCAGGCGGTACAACCACAAGCTTCGCATCAACATTGGCGGCATATGATCTGTATTCGCCGAAATAAGGTGCAAATGCAATTATCTCATCACCGGCGTTGATAACCGCCTTAAATATAACATTAATTCCGCCTGCCGCACCGACTGTCATAATTATATTGGTTTCATCAAAATCCGTTCCGAAACGTCTGTTGAGTGATGATGCCACAGCCGCTCTTACGTCCTCGTATCCCGAATTACTCATATATCCGTGAAGTACTGTCGATTCTTCCTCATCAACAAGTGCTTTGATTGCTTCATTAACCTGGGCAGGAGCCGGCACATTAGGATTACCGAGGCTGAAATCGTATACATTCTCTGCTCCGTATATTCCTGCAAGGCGCTTGCCTTCCTCAAACATCGCTCTGATAACCGAGCTGTTGTTAACCAAATCTATCATTTTATCAGATATCATATATGCTTCCTCCTGTTGTCTGATTTAAGTTAAGTATATTCCCTGCAGTTTTATAAAACAAGTATTTTATTTTTGTTTTTGCTTAATTCGGTTATATGTGTTAGAATTGTCTCGATTTCAGAAAGATATGAGGATATTATAATGAAAAAAATTATCACAACAATATTAGCCTCGCTGGCTCTGTGTGCTGTTTTCACATTATCGGCGGACATAACATCTGCTGCGGATGCTGTGGAACTCACACCGGAATATGCCACATCAAACGGCGCGTCCGTATATGATATGACGGGCGGTTCCTACGATACGATGTCCACATTCAACTCGGGTGATACGATAACAATAAGTTCGTCCACACCGATTGCACATCTGTATATCGCATGGAATAACAAAACCGTCTCTCCATGGACACTGACACTTGAAGACGGTTCTGCACAGGAGTGCGGTACAAACGGTTATCTTCATGAATATGTGAAACTTGACAAGCCGTCAACCAAGGCAGTCATCAATATCAAAGCTGATGGCATGAAAATATGCAAATTATATGCTTTCGGTGAGGGCGATGTTCCTTCGTGGGTACAGCAATGGAATCCCCCATGCGATGAAGCTGATATTCTGCTCGTCTCAACCCACGCGGACGATGAACAGCTTTTCTTCGGCGGAATCATACCGTATTATGCCGGCGAGCTTGGTCTCAAGGTTCAGGTAGCCTATTATACCAATTACTGGAATGGTGCCAACATAAGGGAACATGAGAAGCTTGACGGTCTCTGGACTGTCGGTGTTCGCAACATCTCCGTAAACGGTGATTTCGATGATATATATGCCACTTCGCTCGAAGCTGCCAAAGAAGTTTACAGTTACAATGACACAGTTGCTTTCATGACGGAACTTATCCGCCGCTTCAAACCTCTCGTCCTGGTCGGTCAGGATCTTAACGGTGAATACGGTCACGGCGGCCATATGATAACATCCGCTGCGATATGTGATGCCGTAAACGTGAGTGCAGATGCCGCTTCATATCCCGAATCGGCCGATAAATACGGAACTTATGATGTTCCGAAGACTTACCTGCACCTCTATCCCGAGAACCAGATTAACCTCGACTGCCGCAGGGCTTTATCCAGATTCGGCGGCAAGACAGTCCTCGAGGTTGCCGCTGACGGCTATCTGCAACATGCTTCACAGCAATGGTGCTGGTTCTATGTATCGGATGATTACCAATACAGCTGTGCCAAATTCGGTCTCTACCGTTCAACCGTAGGTGCGGACACCGGCAATGATATTCTTGAAAATGTGGTGACATACGAGGAACAGGCACGCATCAAGGCTGAGGAGGAATCCTCCCGTCAGGCTGAATCGGAATCGGAAAGCATTGCACAGTCCATCGCAGAATCTGAGGCTCAAAGCGAGTCCGAGTCAGAAAGTGCGGCAATCCTGGCAGAGCAGAAAGCATCTTCTCGCTCCCGCGCGATAATAACTGTAGTAATTGCCGTTGTGGTAATTGTTATCCTGTTGTTCGTATATATTATAGTTAGAAATAATTTAAGAAATTCACGCAGAAGAAAGAAAAGAAAAATCCGTTAGTTTCATATACTGTAATCTTTAAGTTTCTGCCTTTTGGCGGCGTAATCCGGACAGTATCGGGAAACTTCATCCCAGAATTCTTTGGAATGATTCATATATTTTCTATGGCAGAGCTCATGTATTATAACATAATCCATGAGCTCTGCCGGCATATAATACAGTCTGTAATTAAAATTCAAATTCCCTTTGGAACTGCAGCTTCCCCACCTGGTCTTCTGATTTCTAACCGTTATCCCGTTATATGTAACATTAATCAGTCCGGCATAGTATGCTGTCCGCTCTGCAAACTTCGCCTTAATCCTGTTATGTTCTTCGGCATTGATTTCCTCCGGTTTCGGAAAAACATGTTCCGACTTACTGTTCTGTTTTGTGATCATTAGATTGTATTTTGTGATAATCCAGTTTTCATGCGCCTTTACAAATGCATCTATCTCAGCTTTGCGGCTGTACAACGGTGCGCGCACGATCACTTCGCCACCTTCCCTTACTTCGAGTGCAAGCGTGCGGCGGCGGGAACGGATAATTTTAATTGGGATGTCTGTCATAGTAGGAATCTCCGGTTGCAATGAATCTTTCCATATTTTATTGTAAGTTCTTTTGATAACCTTTTTATACCCTCTGTGTCATATTCCTCAAGTTCTTTACCCTATCCTTGAAGACGTCAATATCATCGAGCATCTCATATGGTTCGTACTCACCATATGCTGACGGTCTGCTTATTGTTACCAATTGTATGCCCTTTCCCGATACTGCTCTGTTTAATTCATTTACCATATTGCTTAATTCTTTTCCATGTCTTGTTTTTACTGCAATACAGCCCTGTTTATCAAATTCTTTTGCAATCAGATAACACATTTTGAAGCACCTCCCGAAACATATTTTCATTCAATATTTTCCCGTTTTCGTATAATTTTCTTAATTTCAATCCTACATCATCAGGATAATTTTTTTTATACAAATATTTGTGGAGCCAGTTATTTATCTGCCTGTCATAATAAGTATTCATCTGTATCTCTATAGGGTAATGACTATGGTCTAGCTGAAAATATAAATGTACACCTCTATATCCATCATCATTTGCTTTACCTTGTGACATATCAACTATTCTAATCTTGTCTATATTATCGTGATTCAGAATTCCATCATAATTATCGCACAACATACGAAATAGAGTCAGGCATTTCCATTTCCATTCCCATACACGCCTTCTGCTTTGATTCCGTCTGTGTCTTTTCTTTCGCCTCTTCCGCAGCGTACACTCCCTGTTGTGTTTTCTTTGAAGAAAAGACGGACATACATGCCCGCCTTCTCCATGGTTATTTTCTCGTTTTATTTTTTAACTATCGTTTCTATGAATTCAAATTTTCTCTGCGTTTCTTTACGGTAATAATCAATCCCGTTCCGGAAAGAATTGATAGTATAAACAGCCATACAATCGGTGTATTGTCTCCGGTTTTAGGTGCAGTCACATCCGGCACATCCGGTGTCTGGCTTTCCTGTTTAAAGGTAACTTCTATGGTGTGATCAGTATTCACATCACTAAAGGTGTAGCTTGTGGTTGCTGTCACTTCCGAACCATCCACCTTTACGTCCGCAATATAATATCCTTCGTTCGCCTTGATTGTATATGTAAGCTGACCTGCGGCAGATACCGTTGTCGTGCCACCGGGAGAGATTGTTCCACCGATACCTGCCGTTGCGGTAATCTTGTAGCTTGCTGTACCGCTCGGAGGCGTTATCGGCGCTGTATCCGCCGTAAAACTCCAACTTCCACGGAATACCACGGTTGTGCCGTTTAGGTTGCCGGCATCCCAGCCCGAAAAAGCCCATGTGCCGTTTTTACCATCCTTTTGTGCCTGAATGCGTGTTGTGGAGGTATATTTCTTATCCACAGCCGCCTTCGCCTGTTGCACACTCGAATAGGAGCTGCTATTTAGCGGCAGCGTTGCGCCTGTCGGGAATACAGAGCCCCAATTGTATTGCACCGTATAATTTTTTGTCACCGGCGGCTCGGGGCGTTCCTCAGACCTTTTATAAATATAACGAATCGTCATACCACTGTTCGGGACAGCATTTTCCATCCCCTCCGCTTTAACAAAAGTGTAGCCGTGCAGTTCCTGCGGCGGCTGCCAATCAACCTTTTTGCCTACCGGAACAGTAAAGGTAGTCGGCATGGTGTTTGGAACATCTGTGCCATCCTCCAGCTGATATTGGATGGTGACATTGACATAGCGCTGCTGCTCCGTATCATCATCAGCCAATACCTCGCCTGTCGCATGATCTACAATCTCAAAGCCGATGGTATCGCCGGATTGCAGAATGGCATTCTCCGGAATCGTGTAAACCAGAGAGCAGTTGACAAGGCCGGAATTAAAGTCGCTGCCCTCGTAATCCAACGCACCCTTTGTCCAGAATTTGCTTTTCTCTTTCCAAACAGGGATGTCAAACTCCTGCGTAGTGAAAACCTGCTCCCCATCTGTCGTGACCGCTTTTTCGCCGTTGGAATGTTCCACCCACAGGCGCAGGGTCACAGTCTTCGCTTGGGTATTCGAAAGATTTTGTATAATGGTGCGCAGCTCAACCTGCTGCCCCTTCATGCTGCTATAATCAAAGCTGTTTTTACTGCTGCCGCTTAATAGACGGCTATTCCTGTCATTTTGATAGCTCGCATATGCGGAGGAATTCGCTGCCTCAAAGGCAGAAGGATCTTTTGTGGGATTTCTGTAACCGCCGATATACTTTTTCACCTCAGGAACAGCCACATAAAGCGCAGGGGGATTTGTAATGAGCTGACTCATGACCTTTATGCCCTGTAGCTTGCACACATCGCAAAAATCATTCTGAAAGGTCTCTCGCATCAGACAATCCCTGCTGGAATTATAGGTATAAGGATAGTAGTCAAGATGCGGGCAGGTATAGGTATTACGGAAGCCAAGCAGCTGCTTCCACTTCACTTTCGTGGGATCTTTTGTTGCAGTCATATTCAGTGATGTAGTGTAATTCCACTCATCTACAGGAACAGTGCTATAATTATATTCATCTCCCAGATGGAACAGACCGTGTCCCAGTTCATGCCGCTGGGTAAACGCAGAATATGCGTTTCTCGCTGACGCAACAATATAGTGAATACCATATTGTTTATTATCATGAGAGCCACCGAAATACTCACCGCTATTCGCCAACACAACGAATTGGTTGATATTTTCATACACATAATCATACTGTCTATAATTATGATCCATCGTGTTTTCGTTTGGATGCGTTTCATTAGGAATATGTGCGTCATGAATCTTCTCGATAAACGCAGGGCCTATGATGCGCTCCAAAACATGGTTGCGCCAGTTCCCTTTGTTAGTAGAAATTCCTCCTTTGGCGGTCGCAGCAAAAAATGTGCTGGTACCGCCATAGCCATCCACCGATGCCGTGCAGAGTGCATAGACATTAAAGCGATCCGCCATGCTGCGATATGGCTCTATCTGCAATACCTCCCCCCACAGCTTTTTTACATCCTCGACAAACTGCTTTTGCTGGCTTTTGGTGTAGCCCTCGGCGCAGTACACAATCACCATGTTCTCCTTATCGCTGCGAGGCTTCTGGATTGTATACACCGGTACGGTTACATTTGCATATGCAGGATCCTCAGTGTAGAGGGTACTCATCTCCAGCTGTAGATACTCATCCGTGTTCACATTCCAGTCACCATTCACATCCTCTCGCACAGCGCCGGATATGCCAATGCTGTCATCCGGCGCATCCGGTGCGGAAACAACATAGGGGTCCTGTGCGCTCTGTCCTGTGCCGGATGATACGGTGTAATTTTCCGTATTCAGATAGAAGGCAGGACGAACGCCGTAATATCCCTTATAGGGTGCGTCACGCAAAATATTCCCTTGAGGGGTCACAAATCGCATATCATGGTTACAGGTTGTAATCGGTGTACGCAGCCAATAGTTCCATGCTACACCGCTTCTGTTTTTTGCGATATGGTAGCCGTTCAGGTTATCATTAACCGTTTTGAGCTGCTGAACATCCAGCAGAAAAACTCTATCCCAAATATATTCATAATGGGCACTGTCATACCCATCCGCTACCGTATCAATTGTGGTGTTATAGGGAAGATCAACACCGGCTGCGTCGATATAACCTGCCGTATACTCCGGATGGGAAACGATAGAACGCTGCTTCACCGTTCGAATCGCTCCCAGCTCATCCGAACGAAAGCTGCGAAGGAAGCCCTCCTTTTGGTCATATGCTGCCGTTTTAGGATAGACAGAATCCTCTGTTGGCGGATTTCCGCAAAGCCATTTCACTTTTCCTGCTTCAGCGTTGGAATTGAGCCAAGAACGTATGTTGCTGTCTCTCCAGTGGTTAGAACCAAAATTATCTCTCCAGCTATTGCGCCGGTGCGAGCCTGTTTCGGCATTTTTGTTGGTTTTTGCATCATAGGGCATGTAATCACACAATACTCTATCCGAAAGCATCAATGGCCCATTGCTATCCTTCGCTACACAACGCCACACAATTGGCACTCCCCCATAAGTACCCATCTGAATGTAGTCACCAATTTCGATGGTTGGCTTGTTATCTGCCGCCCTAACCTGCAAAGGGCATAGCACCAAAATTACCGCAAGCAGCAGAGATACCGTTCGTTTGCCATATTTATGTTTGATAATATTCATAAAGTCCTCCTTTTGTCATTCTCTCCTGAGCGTCATTCACGGTCAGTAGGCTTCTACCCCCCCCCATTTTTGACATATGTCAATTTATACAATTGCTGCATCATCGATATTCACCTAATTTCTACTTGAGTTATTGCAAAAAATAGGTCTTTCTGCGATAACCCCTTGTGCCAAATGCTGAAACACCTTCATAAAGATGTAATAGCTTATTTATTTTAGAAAAGTATCCGACAAAAAACTCTACACTTCCGACAAAAAATATATATATTTCTCAAATCATATCATGGCGATGTACATTTGTCAATGATGTGACACCTCAAGATCACCACAGTCCTGATACTTCTTATACATGTCATTGATATAAATCGTAGGCGAAATGTTCCTGCCTTCTTCTCTTAAGATGATGCCATCAAGAGTCACATTCACCTTTTCCACTGGCTCTGCCACAAGCTCCATTCCTTTGAACTTCTCAGGCATATAATCCATAAACTTTTCTTTTACTACTTCCTTAAAAATCTCGTAATTCATCATATTACGGTTCCTCCTTAATCTATCAAGTATTAAAGGGAGATTTCCCGTTTCCACCTCGCTGCCAGCATACGGGCAGCGTCAAAGGACGCATGGCGAATAACAATCCGGCAATAGGTATCATGGGTATAGCGGATATGTTCTTGATAGGCTTCGTATTCAGTCATGGAAAATCCCCCTTTCTTCGATTATGGGAAAGGGCGGCAGCACTTTTTGCTGTCGCCCCTTGATTACCCACCAGCAAGTGCCTTCCACTCTTTTGGAATCCAGAAAGCTGTTCATCTGCGCCAGCAGACCGATCATTCCATCCATCTCCTGTTCGGAGAAATTCTTCGTCATGCCTTTCACGTTGCTGCGGATCCGGTTCCGGTAATAGACCACGGCCTCCATCCCCTTATCCGTAAGAATGAGCCATTGGGATCTGGCATCGTTCGGGTTCGTCATTTTGGTGATATATCCTCTCCGGATGAGGCTGCTGGATGCATGGTGTGCCGTCTGTCTCCCGACACGCAGGTAATCACCGACCTGGGTGATGGTCCTTGGATGGCTCCCTTTTCCTACGGCGGACAAAAACTGCATATCCGAGCTGTTTAAGTCTGCATACCGGTCATTAGCCGCAATACGGTCTTCCATCTCGATAACGTTATAGAACAAATCTGTTAACTGCTCATTGATAATCTTTGTACGCAACTACTTCTCCTGTCTGTCTTAACGGACCTTCTCAGCATCCCACTCCATTACGGATCCGGTCGCTGCATCAATCGTGAATTCGTATTCCGTTCCACCGTAGATGATCTTTCCTTCATATTCCGGGCGTCCGTCATCATAATCAAGCTTCCATTCGTAGAGATCCTTGTCTGTTGCACCGCTTACACGGTCAAGGGCTGTTTTCTTTGCATCTGCCTCACTGACCGTAATGTTCTTGCTGTCTGCTCCCATCGTTTTTTCTTCATATGCGGAGCTGATGATCTCTCCGGTGTCTGCCGCAATCTCATAGTCATACTTGGCACCGCCTGCATACCATTCAATGTCATATACCTGACGTCCATCTTCATAATCAAGCTTTGACTTGGTGATCGTTGCGTCCGCTGCCTTCACTCCGGCATGCTCCAGTGCGATCTTCTGTGCTGCTGCTTCATCCACGGTTCCGGTACCTGTTGCATTCTGTGCCGGTGCAGCGGCTGAGGTCTGTGCCTGGGCTGGGGTCTGTGCCTGGGCTGAGGTCTGTGCCGTAGTAGGGACAGTGGAGTCTGCTACCTCCGTCTGCGTCCCGGAAGCCTGTGCATTCTGTTCCTGGCTGCTCATTTCCATGACATCTCCTGTCTCTGCATTGATCGTGTAGGCGTAGGCATACTCTCCGGAAGTAAATTCCACCTTATAGCAGGCCACTCCCGCCACCTCACTTAAGGTCGTGGCTGAAATGTCTGCATCTGCCGCTTCAATATCCGCTGCTTTTAACGCCGCTTCCTGTGCCTCCTCCATAGGGATCATCAGTGTCTGCTCCTTCGTCTGCTCCTGGCTGCTTTGCTGCGGAATACTGTCTGCCGCATTATCTCTGCATCCGGTCAGGGTCATTGCAAGTGCAAATGCCGCTCCGGTAAAAATCCATTTTTTTCTCATACTCTTTCTTATCCTCCATATCAGATTGGAATGCGTAAAGTGTAGCCGATATCCTGCCAGATTACAAGTGAAATTTTTGTGTACAGGGTATATTTATAAAAATCTAACAAATATAGTAACACTTGCAATACCGTAAATTGCGCCGCCATGCCTCTTTTTACAGATTCCCTGATTGTCTCCATTTTGTATAACAAAAGGCAGCCCACTATGGACTACCCTGATAAAAATAAAAAGCAGCAAATCATTTGCTATGTGTAGTGATATTACATTCCGTACCTTATCGCATAATAGATAATATATACCCAGCCCAGACAGCCATGCAGAATCGCCCAGCCGATAGATTTCCACTTAACATACGACAGCACCACTGCCAGAGCCGTACCCACAGTTGCCCCAACATCCACCGTCTTTTCAACTGTTGTGTTCTCCTTTATCTTGGTCAACGTCTTTTTCTCCGAATCGGACGGCCCATATATGAGATCCTCCTCCGAAACCTCAAGTGTGCTGGCTAACATCGACAAAGTCTGTATATCCGGCTGTGTCTTTCCGTTCTCCCATTTCGACACCGCCTGTCTTGTCACATTACATGCCTCAGCAATGTCATCCTGTGTAAGCTGATTCTTTTTTCTGTAAAACTTAATATTGTCACCTATCAAAATAAGTACCTCCAATTCAATTTATACTCAAAATTATACCGACAGGTGGCTGAAAGTAAAGAAAACATTGGTTGCAAACGCGCAACTTTGGGATGGTTGCTATTCAATCTTGCTTTTTATTTCTATAAAGCATATATCTTTTCTGTCCCAAGATGCTCAAATGGTCTAAACAGTTCTCTTAAGGAATCTGACTTCGACCAATCAATCTTAGAAACAAATGTTCCAAATGAGCGCATTGCATTTTTAGGATATCTGACACTGAAAAATGTTACGACTGTTGCTTTATTAGCTTTATTGGTCTGTTTCAATTCTTCAAGAAAATTCTCCTTTAGATTATCAATAAACCTGATAACTTCCTGAGTAATCTCTGCTTCTTCAGGTATATCACCTAATGCGTTAATTATCACTCTTTCTAATGCCCCCTTCTCATTTGCAGGAATGACAAGCAAATATGTACCAATGGATTTAGTCTGACCAAATGGTGGAATATAATGCACTTCTTTCTTTACCAATGGTCCAGATATTCTATCATCCAGAGAAGTACAACTTATATTATTTTCGTATTCTTTTCCGCGGTTTTGTGTAGCAATACTTCCGGTAAATACTCTTGCCGTATCCGGAATATATGGTGAATTCAAACGATATTCTATCTTTTGTCGTGGAGACATTTTAGAAATCTGAAGAACTTCATCACCCGAAACACTTTTCTCATTGCCACTCAATTGGAATTCAAAGGGACCATTATTTGTATGCGCATATATATCAAATTCCATAAGGAATTTTTGCAAATTGGAAAGAATACGCTTCTCAAGGTCGCTTTCCGTAAAATCGGTATTTTGAGCAAATCCCAAGAACTCAGCAATTACCGGACTCTTGATAAACTCATATTTATCATTCTGATAACCGGCAGTCAATTCCTTCATCTCATTTTCCACAAGGTTCTGACGCTGTGTCTGGAGCATTCGATAATAGTATTGTGAGGAAATATTACGCTATAGAGTGACCACACTCCAAGTCTGTTCTAACGCTTCTTTCTCATACCAATCTCTAGCATCTTTATCATTCACTTGCAACAAGGTACGGTAATGCGTCCAAGATAGAAGTAATTTTCCACTTGCCGAGTGGAAAATCTCAGGATACGTTTTGTAAAACGAATAAAAATGATACAAGTTTGTTTTCGTGTATCCTTTTCCATATTCCGCAGTCAATTCTTTTGCAAGCTTCTTTATAATACTTGCCCATACTCTGCTCTATTATCTCCTTGCAACTCTTACTCGATAGCCAAGTAGAAAGAGTTGAAGCTGAAATGACGGAAATCATGAAATTCAATGATTCTGTCATTATGACCATTCCTGGTAT